>Ga0307512_10003546_pt1 | contig 17999 bp, 17 predicted proteins | sample 14_EM_MG_FD_200267 | JGI IMG/M metagenome (GOLD analysis project Ga0307512, IMG submission 200267) | Populus trichocarpa ectomycorrhiza microbial communities from riparian zone in the Pacific Northwest, United States - 14_EM | ecosystem: Host-associated > Plants > Roots > Unclassified | place...
ACGGCCATGGCAACGGCAACGGCAACGGCAACGGCAACGGCAACGGCAACGGCAACGGCAACGGCAACGGCAACGGCAACGGCAACGGCAACGGCAACGGCAACGGCAACGGCAATGGCAACGGCAAGGGCAACGGCAACGGCAACGGCAACTCCAACGGCAATGGTAATGACAATGGCAATGGCAATGGCAATGGGAAAGGGCAAAGGAATGTTGAACCAACCCTAGGGGGAGAAAGCTCACAGAGTGGTGGAACGGCTACAGGGAACAAGGGGAATAAGACACTGAGGGCTAACTAGAGCGGCTATATTTAGAGCCGGAAGCATCGCCCGCCATGTCAATTTCCTCACTTGATGATACCAACTCTACCGAGGTGTCAGACAGGGAATATGACTCTGAACATGATTCTGATGTCAACATGTGCATGGAGGATGATGTGGATGCACCAGACAGCATTGATTTAGATGGTGATGTGGACATGGAAAGGGACGGTGACGATGAAGAGGAGGAAGAGGAAGATGAGGAAGATGAGGATGAAGAGAAGGAAGAGGATGAGGATGAGGATGAGGATGAGGATGATGGCAAAGAACTTCGGACGATTGGCCAGGGAGAGATGGTACATACATCGGCTGAGGATGTAGATACCATGGGAGATGATCAGCCAACCGTGCTACCTGGGCAACGCCATGAGATGCGCGAGTATACCTCACGGCCACAACCTCCGGCGCCTGGCCCTCGGCCACACACACCAGAGCCTTGTGCACTACCACAAACTCCAGTGACTCATCCCCTCAGTGGGTTGGAGGTTTTGCAGCTTGTGACGCCACAAAACCTTGCCCAGCGGCGCCAACTCTGCGAGAAGCTCTGGCAGCCGGAAACACATTGGATGTCAATATGGATCAGCAGCTACTCGGCAAATCGGCAGGTTGCAACGGTCTCCACAATGTCCGTCTCCCCGATGTCCCTGTCCCTGATATCGCTCTCCCTGACGCGCGCCCAGATGTCTCGGTAGGCGAGAAGTGAAACATTCCTTGCATTGCAGAGCAGGCATGTGTTCGGGTAAGGGTCGGGTTTTAGTGTTGTGAGCTTCCTTACCTGCAATCTATTCAGCTCAGGCGCTGATTGAGGCACGTGTGGAGGTGTGTTGTTCGCCTAATGTTTTTTGCATTCCGGCTCGTCTGGGTCAGGGGTTGTGGCTTGTTCGTTTCGTCAGTTCTAATCTGAATCTCTCAGGCATTGATTATTACACACATCGCAAGGTTGTTGGATCGCTCAGGGTGTATTTTGTATTTTATTCATCGTATTATGGCACATCGCGTTTACAGTGTTTTTGCAACTCCTGGCGTGTAAGGAACCTCCTTGTGATGGTGTTGAGGCTTAGTAAATCTCTCAAGTTAGCTGAGCTTACACCCACACCAGACTGCTCAGGCCCAGCACCAACTTTCGTCCCTCTTTAAAGAGAATGCCTCACTCCTCGCGTGTCGTCGAAAATGCCAGTGAAGAGTGCTCTCCGTTGCCCCGAATTTTCATGCCGAGAGAAGTTCACGTCAGACAGCAGGAGACCTAAACATATCAAATTGCACGATCCAGAACACCTTCAGGTTGCACACCAGAAGAATCGGACTATTGGTAGCGCGCCCCGATGTGTTGAAATGGCTCAGCGTTGTGAATTCAACGCTAACAATGATTCAGTCGAAGACTTGGATGCGTTTCCCTACCTCAATCACCTTGAATAGGTCGCAGACTTGGAGCCTCAACCACCGCCGCCTCCTCCGCCTCTGACGGAAACATACGTCGGCGCAGGTGCGCCACCGAGCGATCACATTGCTGAGGTGCAGGAACGCGACGCTCACGGTTGCCTCGGGACAAACCTACATAACAATCCCTACTACATGTTTGCCACACATGAAGAGTACAACTATATCGAGTGTGGGATCAAGAAGAAGGGCATGAAGACGTACTATGACAATGTGTTGAAGGAAGGAAACACCGCTCTGGGTTGCCCAAGCTTCAAAAACGGGGATGGCATCCAGAAGCTCGTGGCTAGCATGCCCAATGATGAGGCTCTCGGGGAGAAGGAACTGCACACTCCCGAGGATATGGGATGGAATGACAATCACCAACGCCCAATCAACTACTGGAGTCGGGACATCATCAATACCATGAGATGGTTGATGCGGCAGCCAGCCTACACCGAGCTTCTTAATTACGCCCCTCGGGGTTACTCTAACAGCAATCCGCCACCGACATGCCTCTATACCGAGATTCATACTGTGGACTGGTGATGGGAGACGCAGGTACGGGGAGATATCCGACAGTGATGACGCGCTAACCGACGATGAGTCAATGCTCAGATTGGGGGATTCACCGATTCCCTTCATCTTCATGTCCGACGGAACACATCTCTGGAAGTTTGCTGGCGACACGACTGAGTGGCCTGGATACATGACTATTGGTAATCAATCTTTGAAGATCCGCCAGATGCCCTCAATGCACAGCGTCGTAATGGTGGCTCTCCTGCCAATCCCGATCAGGAACGGCAATATTCGTCAGAAGCGGCCGGATGAGCAACGGGAAACAACCTGAGAGGTGCTGGACGAGGTACTCCAGAGAGTACTCCAGTCTCTCACCTTTAAACGAAGTCCCAGCGCCGAGAGTCGGCAGTATGACGTTCTCTGTGCAGATGGCACCATCAGGCGTTGCAAACCTGTTTTAACAGCATGGCTTGCAGATTGCCCGGAGTATAGCGACCTACATGATTTCGAGCGGCATTTCCATTGTTGGTACGAGCAGTGAAAGAACGAACTTGGAGATTATGTCGCTCCTGACATACAACACCACCGGCAGGATCAAAACCTATATCGAACGCTCAACGATGCCAGAACCAAAGCAGCCCATGCTGAACTCTCGTCACGCCGTGTGCACCGAGCATTCACCGTGTTTCGCCATTATCCGTGTATTGTGAGCAACCTCCCAAAGCCCGACCTCCTCCATACAATTTTGATCGGCATGCTTGACCACCTACAGAGGTGGATTTAACAGTTTATGAAGACGCACAAACAGCTCGACAATTACAATGCAATATGGTTATCTGTGCCTACTTACCACAACCTCATACCAAAAACTAAGTCATATGAGGAAGATTCTCAATGGAATGGGAAGAAGATGAAGGAAATGAGCCAGTACCTGCTTGGGGTTGTAACCTAGTCTCTATGAGGAGGAAGCCCTGCTCAGCGTCCCATATTCAATCGCGCAATTGAGCGCACACGGGAATTGTGGGAATTCTATATATATGCTCGATCTAGATCTCACGATGATGCAACATTGAGCTACGTGGTTGATGCCTTGCGTCGTGTTCACACATTCGTAGATGTTTTCTTACCAGGGCGAGCCAGTAGAAAGGGGAAGGCCAAAGCCAACATCAGCAACAAGTGTAGATTCCATCAGACACACCCGGGTGTTCCAGACGGCTCTGACGGCTCTGACGGAACCTCGTACCCTCTGAAGGAAAATTACCCGCGTCCCGTCGCCCAGGTGACGCGTCGCGGTGCATACCATCAGCAAAATGTATTTTAGTCACTGGAAGCCACCAGAGGTGTCTGAGAGGATGTGGAGTGTAAACTTAGATGCCTCAATTTCAAGAGAGTATCAGACCCTAAAAGGGCATTCCTGCCGGCCTTCAGAGTATCTGGGAGCGCCGACGACAAGCCTGGCAGTGCCGACAATAATCCTGGAAGCATCTGGAAGCGCTGGCGACAAGCCTTGGAGCGCCGTTGACAGGTCTAGGAGCACCTCGAATCACAGCCATGTCTTCAGTTTGTTTTCTCATCTATGTATCTATGTGTCATAATAGTTACCCATCTACACACGCTATATCTGGATTGGCTGCGGTCTGCCAAATATATACTCCCCGTCACCCTGTCCACCTCCGTTACCCCTGTATCTCCATACTACCGCCGTCGCTCCTTGACGATGTACTTGATTGAGCGTGAATGAGATGCACTTGGAGACGGAGATTGAGTGCAGTCAGAAATGCATTTGGTGGCTGGGATCGAGCGAGGTTGGAGATGCACTTGGAGGCCATGATTGTGCGAACTTGCAGGCGGAAATCGAGTGAGTGTGGAGATACCCTTGGAGGCCGTGATCTAGCGTGTTTGGAGTTGCACTTGGAGGTCGTGATCGAACATGATTGGAGATGCACCTGGAGGCCTTGCTCGTGGGAACTTGGAGGACGTGATCGAGCCAGTTTGGACTAGTAATTGGAGCCGGTCGATGGACGGCATGCCGGGTGCTGAAACGCTATTCGTCGGTTAGTCAAGTCGCAACTGTGAGAATGTGAAAAGGTCACTTTACTTTTGAGCTCACATGGAGAGCTGGCTGATGGCTGTCGATTGGTAGAGATGTACGCCGGAAGCTGAAGCTACATTCAGGGGTTAACTCGAAATCATGAGCATTAAAGGACAATAGACAATCTTAGGTGTATGCTGTACTCAGTGTATGCTGCACTCAGTGTTAACTAATGATGATGGCATGAAGAGAGAGAGAGGGATGACTTCACATTGTGTTCTTACGATGATGGTAGAGTTGTGGACGAGAAAGAGAGAGATGGGGGATGTAGATGAGAACAATATGGAGGATGTGCGCTGCTGTGAGGAATCATGAGTACGACTTGCCTGATTGGGCTTACAAGACCTCGTATCGGTGTTATGACCCGCCGGATCGGGACTCCTACCTGCCATGTTGGGGATTGTTAATTGACTCGCACACAAAATTCTCTAAGTCCGAGTTTCTCATGATGATTTCTCCCATCTCCTCTAATCTCTCTCTTTCTTGTGCTCAACTCTACCATCACCTAAGAACACAAAGTTAAGTCATCCCTCTCTATCTCTCCATGCCATAATTATTAGTTAACAAAGAGTACAGCCTACACCAAGTACAGTATCATCCCAAGATCGACATTCTCCCGCTCCCAGCCAGTGTCTCATCCCTTGGTGGATGTTGTACTCAACTCTCTACATTCCGACAATGACAATTTAACCAATGAATAGAGTCTCAGCTGCTGTCGTGCCTCCCTCCAAATCGACCGCCTCCAAGTCCTCGTCCAATCTCGCTCGGTCATAGCCTGCAAGTGCAGCTCCAAACTCGCTTGGTCACACCCTCAGAATGCATCTCCAAACTCGATCGATCAAAGCCTACAAGTGCATCTTCTGAGTTCACATGATCTCGGCCTCCAAGTGGATCTCCAGACTCACTCGATCACGGCCTGCAAGTTCGCACAGTCATGGGCTCCAAGTGCATATCTCCAAACTTGCTCGATGACGGCCTCCAAGTGTATTTCCAAACTTGCTCGATCACCGCCTCCAAGTGCATCTCTGAGATCCCTCAATCTCAATCTCCAAGTGCATATCCAAACTCACTCAATCACGGCTTCCAAGTGCATCTCTGAGTTCACTCGATCTCCGTCTCAATGAGCATCACGAACACGCTCAATCAAGTACATCTTCAAGGAGCGACAGCGGTTGTACGGAGATCCAGGGGTAACAGAGGTGGACAGGGTGACGGGGAGTGTATATTCTGCAGACCCCGGAGTAGATAGACATCATCTCATTTACATCTCCTCCTATCATACAATGTAAATTCACACGCTATCTATCCCAACTTTTGGTCTCACTTGCTCTGTCCGAGATTTCGTGGATCCACGCAATTGCGTGGAATGTCACTGCCGGGTAGTATCATATCTTCTCACCTTCTTTCTACGCTCCTCAAGCTTAATGTAGGACAAACGCGAGGAGAGATTTCCGCAGCGCCACCCATTGCATTGCAATCCTGATGTAAGCGTGTACCCAATGAACCCATTCCAACGTATGGTCACAGCTGGTCCCAATGCTAGAGTGTTGTTCAAAATAGGCGACCGACAGAGCAAGAAGAAACAGCAAAACGTCGATCGGAGGGCAATATGCAATGGGACGCATTGTATTGACTACAGGCGCAGAGATATTCGCCACCGGAGTGTCTCTGACAGCTCTGACGGAGCGGGTCCACACTGACGCAGCCATTGCGCCCGGAAGGAAATGTTTTTTACTGATGCATACTCTGAGAACGGAACTCGTGAAGCAGCAAACGGTAGACGAGGAAACACATGGTGAAACTTGGACCCCATCCACTAAGCAGCGCGAAATGAACTGCTGGCTGGATTATATCAGCCACGGGATAGATGTTTCTAAGGAGTTAGATGCCGACTTCAACCTTCCGAAGATCCACTTGATGTCTCACTGTGTCGAACAGATTCGTTGATAAGGAGCCTTGCAACAGTATTCTGCGGAGAGGCATAAACAAGCACATGACATGAACCTCAAGGACGGTTGGAACGCGACCAATCACAATCTCAAATACCTGCTGCAAGTAATCACCTTCCAGTGTTGCATTCTCTGCTTCGAAATCATGGAGTGCAATCTCCATGCTCTCGCTCACTGTCGAGAGAACAGCGCTGCCACCTGCACTGTCCTCCCTTCCGGTGCTGATCTGGCTGCCGCCCTGCGCTCCCAGCCATATGCGAAGCCCGAATTCATGGGGCCCCAAAACTGCCGTTCTGGAAAGCATTCTGACTCGATGATCAAAGACTTCAGAGCATTACTCGATAATACACACGACGCAACGCACTGTGTGATAATACACAATGGCACACTGAAGTTTATCAAGCATAACAGTCGTAACAAGACATATATATCGGATGAACAACTGCACACAATGGAGCTTTGTATTCACCATGGTATTAAGGTTCAAGTTGAGGGTTTAGAAGGTGAACGCATATCTCAGATTTGTCGATGCACAGGAAGCCAGGGCTGGCGCGGAGGGGACCGATGGAATGGCTGGGTGTGGGCAAAGCAACGCCCAGGGAGGTGTTATGGTGTGCTGAATGGTCGTCTCCCGTGGCAACTGCAACAACTATTCAAAATCAAGCTCCTGAACAAGGATGGAGTTATTGTAGAGTACGGGTTAGCCCTGGCGCTAACTACAATTCCTGAAAACTCGGGTAACTTGTCTCCGGTCTTGAAATTTGTACAAGTGAGAAAAGCACCGGTAGCCGTTTCATTGCAAGTTTGCAGTGTGGACAACATCGTCGGCTCCGCGCACGTAATTGCACACTTAGCTACTGGTGGTAAGACAGGAGATGGACAGAATGAGCGATGGATTGTCCATAGCCACATAGATCTGGCGACTTGGAATGATGGGTATGATTTGTAAAGAGAGAATTGCATTTAGTGCGCAGGTAGAAGGAATGCAAGGCGAGGTTTTGGCAGCATCACCCATCGTATTGCAATCCTGATGCAAGCTCGTACCCAGTGAACCCATTTCGACATATGGTCACAGTTGGCCACAACGCTAGAGTGATCATGCAAAATAAGAGACTGACAGAGCAAGAGGAAATGGGGAAATGGCCATGGGAGGGCAATATTCAACGCGACGGGTCGTCTTAGCGCCAGGCGCTGAGTACGCCGCCACCGGCATGTCTCTGATGGCCCTGTCCGACCGTGTCCACTCTGACGGAGCCATTCCGCCACGACCGATATGTGTTTTGCTGATGCTAGTCCAGACCCTGACGGCTGGCAGGTTACCCGGACCCCTTGCTAACACTAACCATCACCGAGATTTGCTATGGTGGTTACTGCTGCATTACAGTTACCACCCCCTCATTATTGTGCCATATCTTATATTTGTACCATACTGGGTGTGTTATGGGTGTGTTACCATACATCACCATGTGTGATAACCACTTATAGAACAAAGCATATTTCTCATAGTGTGAACTCTTTTGTCACCCCCTTTTTAAAATCGTTACCATTACTACCATTGCCATCACCACCACTGGCCATTATACTCTTAGATCATTCCAGCATGAGCTGTATGTAATACCCCCCTGCCAACTCTCCGTAAAGCCAGATCCACAACTACATGTAAAGCATGATCCAACGCCAGGTGCAAAGCCAGATTTACTATGATATGCAAACTCAAATCCACTCTGACCAAGTTCGTTCTGGCATATCCAGATCCACAGTGTCCAGCAATGCCCATTCTTCTATTGCGAGCAACCCCAAATCCACCGCTACTAGCGAGGCCAGTATCATCCGTACCTGCGAAACCAGTTTCTCCTTGACCAGTGAGTCCAGTTTCACCCATGCCAGTGAAGCCTGTTTTACCCATACCAGCGAAATCAGTTATACACTTACCAGCTCAGCAAGATCAACTAGTCCCAGCTTGCGCCCAGTGAAGCCAGTTTCACTGCTACCCGCGAAGCCGAATCAGCAACTACCTTGAAACGCAGTTTCACCCCAACCATCAAAGTACAATCCAACCCTACTTGGCAGTTTGCTCCCAGCAAAGCCAGTTGCACCCCTTCCTGCAAATGCAAATAAACCACTACCAAGGAAGGCAGTTTCACCCTTACCTGTGAAACAAGATTCCACCTTTCCTGGTTGCTCCCATTAAAACAAGACCGACTACATCTTGACTTCTTCCACTAAGTCCAGATCCACTTCTACCAGCGAAGACTGTTTCACCCCTACCTGTGAAGCCGGATTCACCGTTATCAGCTTGCTCCAAGCAAGGCCAGATTGTCAGAGATGTCAGAGTCAGTATGTCGGAGCAGTGAGACCAAGCATGTCAGAGTGGTGAGACCAAGCATGTCGGAGGAGTGAGACAAAGCATGTCAGAGCTTTGAAAGTTAGTATGTCAGAGTTGTAAGAGCAAGCATATCAGTTGTGAAAGTGAGCATGTCAGAGTTGGGGGAGTGAAGCCAAATCCAAAGCTTCTTGCCAGCTAATTGCGAATCCAGATTCTCTGCTACCAGCGAAGCCACACCTACCCATACCAGTGTGCTTCCGGCATGTCCAGATCCACTGCTTCCAGTGAGCCCAGTTTCACCCCTACCAGCGAAACCAGATCCACCGCTACCAGCGTGCCCCCAGCAAAGCCAGTTTCACTGCTACCAGCGCAGCCAGCGTTTCTCCTACGACCGAAGCCGAATCCACTGCTAAACGCTTGCCCCCAGCAACGCCAGATTGTGACACAGGTGTCAGTGAGAATTCCCCTGCGACCAGCTTGCTCTCGGCAAAGGCAGATCTAAAGCTTCTTGCCAGCTCATAGCGGATCCAGATGCTCCACTACCAACGAACAGGCATCCACCATTACCACGGTGCTTCAAGGGAGTCTGTATCGACCGCTTCCTGGGAAGCCGGTGTCAGCCCTTCCAGGAAAACCGGATCCATGACTACCGGCAAAGCCAGTTTTGCCCCTACCAGCCAGATCCACCACTGCCAGCTTGCTCCCGATGAAGTCAGTTTCACCCCTACCAGTGAAGCTGGATCCACCACTACCAGCTTGCTCCCAGCAAAGCCCAATTGTCAGAGAGGTGAGAGTGAGCATGTGAGAGCTGTAAAAGTGAGTATGTCAGAGTTGTGAGAGCAAGCATATCAGTTGTGAAAGTGAGTATATCAGATTTGTGAAAGTGAGAATGTCAGAGTTGTGGGAGCAAGCTTGTCAGAGTCATAAGACTCAGAGTGTGCACTTATACTTGTCTGAGTTGTCCAACGAAGCATGTCAGAGTTGTCTAACCGAGCATGTCAGAGTCAAAAGAGTCCATGTTACAGATGCAACTGGAGATGTCAGAGTAGCAAATGAATGAGTAAGTGTGATGAATATATAGTATAATCCATAAATTGCAGTATATAAAACATGTGCTACAGGTGAATTACAGCAATAATACAGTTGTACTATGAATAAATTACAGGTGTGATATAGGTAAATTACAGGTGTACTACTGGGGGTTACGGAAAATGGCTCCGGGGTTGGAAGTATTTTTTGGTGTGATTGCTGTTACCGGAGAGGCCATATGACGTTTGGTACATTGTGCATATCAGAATACCTTTTTCCAGATGGATCGGCTCTTGGCAGGGACATGGAATCCAGGACATTGTCCAAACACTGGCAGTGGATTGTGTTTCAAATCTAATCTGGTCAAATGATGATGGGAGGAGTGGGGCAGGATCAGCCTCCAAAGAAATAGTATTTGGAGCAGTGCAGGCAATATGTAAATTCTCTCTACTTGTCAGTCAACAAAATGACTCTAAGCTTGCTATCAATGCTCAAGATGATACACACAATCAAATATACTCGATTATGAGTGCTGTATATGAACACAAAATGGGAAAATCTGCAATAGCAAGAGTAGGAAAATATTTCGCAGGAAAACTCAATCAGTCTTGAGAACAAAAGATTTGTTAGAGTTGTAATATAATGAACATCCTAGTATACGGGGTTAATGACAATACTACTACCAAATGATGGCGACTTCAAGTGGGCCTGAAACAGGCCAAGCACGAGGCAACCAGAGGGTCAGAGGCTCATCGACGGAAGCCAAACCAGTGAATCGAGAGTGAACTTCGTCAGGTAGCACCACTTCAATGCGAGCTATTCAATGAATCATTCCAACATCTTGTGAGACAACTATTCCAAGAAGATGGGACTAAGGCAATTAGTCCCCAAGTTATATTTGCCAAAACGCTCACTCAGATGAACACTGCTGCAGATGATGATGTTGGTGATGCAGCAAACATGACACCCAAGATGTGTGAAGAATTTCGGCTCCATTGATCCAATGCTGAGACTAAATCCACCACTTGGCTTATTGCCTGTATGGACTCAATCACAAATCAGCTAGGGAGAGATATCAATTGTTTCAATTCAAGTGAGCAGATGCAGTTCAACAAGGAATACTCCAACTGCTGCTTGGTCATTGAAGTTTGGTAGGAGGCTATTGCTGTTCACAAGCTCTGGACAACCATCAAATGGTGTGTAATACATTTCCGATATTCATAGCTGCATCTTGGGAGGTATCCATCAGAGTCACTTTTAAAAATGGGGCTAGCCACAATTTCGCTACCGATATTGCTGAATGGCTATATATTGGCCATATACAAGAGTCATATTGATATGCCAACCAAGTCAATTACATTTTGCAGGTGCTGAAGCAAAAAGAGCAATGTTCCAGTCTAGACTGTATGGAAGCGACATTGTAATATTCTGCCATTGAAGACTGGTACGATATTGACTCTGTAACAGTTCTCAACCTGCTTCTGTGACTGATATATCAAGAAATTCATTTTCAGCCCTTCTTTAACATATCTAGCATTTGAAGGAAGAGCTATATATCAGTGCTGTATCACAACAGCTGTTCCATTTGAGAGAAACACATGTCTGTGGACCATCAGCAACAACTCTGGTTTCGGTCAGAAACACCCGGGTGTGCCGGACGGATATAGACAGCTCTGACGGAACCTCGTACCCTCTGACAGACAATTTCATGCTTCCCATTGCCCAGGCGACAGGTCCGAGTTTACTGGACTGATGTAGTGGCCTCCAGGTGCACCTGGGAGCACCTGGGAGCACATTGAATCACTGTAGAGCAGTCTGGGAAAAACATCTTCTTTGGGAATGCTGCTGGTGCGCCTGGAAATCATAGCTACTACGTATCGTTCAACGATTTTTAAAACTTATGCATTCAGTTTGTATCCTCATCTAGGTATGTATGTATCTATATCGCTACCTATCAACACACGGTATATCTGGGGTAGCAGCATGTGGTGATTGTCAGTGATTCGAGGTGCGCCTGAACATGACGATGGAGTGAACTCAGAGATACACTCCAAGGCCGTGATCGAGCGGGTTTCGAGATGCACTTGGAGGCCGAGATCGAGCGAACTCGGAGATGTACTTGGAGGCCGTGATAGAGCGAGTTGAGAGATGTGCGGGGAGGCTGTGGTCGAGCAAGTTTGGAGATGCGATTGGACACCGTGATTGAGTGAACTCAGAGATGCACTGGGAGGGCCTGATCGAGCGAGTTCCGAGTTGCACTTTGAGCCCGCAATCGAGCAAGGTTGGAGATGGACATTGAGGCCATGCTCGAGCGAGTTTGGAGATGCAATTGAAGACCGAGATTGAGTGGATTCAGAGATGCACTGGGACGCCGCGACCGAGCGAGTGTGGACATACACTTGGATGCTTAGATGGAGTGAACTCAGAGATGCACTCCGAGCAGTGATCGAGCGAGATCAGAGAGGCACTTGCAGCCGGCTATGGGGGGGATCAGAGCAGTACTCAATCTAGAGGCGGTCAATGGGTGGCGCGCCCGGTGCTGAGACTCTATTCATCGGTTAGTTATCTCGAAACCGTGGGAATGTGACAAGGTGACTTTACCTTTGAACCTCTTATGGAGAACTGGCTGGTGGCAGTCGATCTGTAGGGAGGTACGCCGGAAGCAGAAGCTACATTCAGGGGTCAACTCAAAATCGAGAGAATAAAGGGACAACAGACAATCCTAGGTGAAAGCTGTACCCGGTGTATTCTGCACTCGGCGTATGCTGCACTTGGTGTTGACTCATGATCATGGCATGGAGAGATAGCAATGCATAACTTAACTTTGTGTTCTTCCAATGATGGTAGAGTTGTGGACAAGAAAGAGAGAGATGAGGGATGAAGACATGAATGATATGGAGGATACGAGCGGACCTGAAAAATCAGGGGTACGACTTGCCTGATTGGGTTCAGAACACCACGTATTGGTGTTGTGGACCCCCGGATCAGGACTCATATCTGCCGTATCGGGGATGGTAAATTAACTCGCACTTGAATCCTCTGAAGTCCCTGTTCCTCATGATGATTTCCCCCATCTCTTCTGATTTCTCTCTTTCTTGTGCTCAACTGAACCGTCACCTAAGAACACGAAGTGAAGACATCCCTCTCTATCTCTCCATGCCATGATCATAACTTCACACCGTGTACAGCATACATCAAGTAAAGCATCATCCCAAAATTGACAGTCTCCCGCACCCAGCCAGTTTCGCGCTCCCAGCCAGTTTCGCGCTCCCAGCCAGTTTCGCGCTCCCAGCCAGTTTCGCGCTCCCAGCCAGTTTCTCATCTCCCGGCGGATGTTGTTGTACTCAACTCTCTACATTCCCACAATTTCAAGTTAACCAATGAATAGAGTTGCAGCTGGCGTGGCGCCTCCCTCCAAATTGCCTGGTTCCAAGTACTCCTCCAATCCTGCTCGATCATAGCCTGCAAGTGCATCGCCAAACTCGCTCAATCACCACCTTGCAGTTAATGTCTGAGTTCACTCAATCTCAGTCTCCAGTTGCATCTCCAACCTCACTCAATCACATTCTCAAAGTGCATGCCCAAACTTGCCCGATCACGGTCTCTGAACGCATCTCCAAACTCACTCTCACATGGCCTCCAAGTGCATCTCTGAGTTCACTCGATCTCGGCCTCCTAGTGCATCTCTCAACTCGCTTGATCACGGCCTCCAAGTACATTGTTAGTGAGCGACTGCGGGTTGACGGAGATACAGGGGTAACGAAGAGGGAATCAGCGACGAGGAGTACATATTCGGGAGACTCCTGGGTAGATAGATATCATCTCCTCTCCATCTCATCTGGATCCACGCAATTGCGTGGCTTCTCATGGCCGGGTAGTATCATATCTTCTCACTTTCCAAGTGGTGTATCTCACAGTGCGCTGAATAAGCGTCTCCAGATGCTCCTCTGATTATGCTCGACTACCAACTGTGGCCTGATTGACTGTATGTATATATATAGAGATACTTAAATAATGCATGCCATATTATGAGGTAGCAAATCTTGTGACTTTAACAAAGACGAATATGATAGACGAAATGCCTTGTGCTTATGGAACCCTAAGAAACACTGCTTTGGGAATGCGGCACCGAGTCTCCGGCAGAGCTGTGCAGCAGTCCTAGCTGCTCGAACATCTGACTATCCTAATAGTCAAATCTCGTAGCGTCCTGAATGCACCTCCATAACTGCCGGTGCTTTCAGGAGCACCTGAAAATGCTCTTGCAGAGTCTGAGAGCACTTTGAGGGTGATATGCAACGCGACGGGTGGTATTGTCGCCGGGCACGGAGTCATCTGCCACCGGTGTGTCTCTGACAGCTCTGACGCAGCGCATCATCTCTGACACAGCCATTCTGCCCGGACGGAAATGTCTTTGGCTGATGACTGTAGCCGTATTAAATTAACATCACCCAGAGATGCATCAGTAGATGTCTAAATGTCCAACTTTGAACAGCTATTCTGCATACACCTTGAAGCAGACTGGGGACATGAAGTGAGTGGATTCATGTTCAGATATGATCAGAATGTACTCATATACAGGATATAGTTTCAACTGCCAAATAGGCTGTGAATCTACTGTCAACAATTTCACAGCCATTTTTCTGTTGAGTGGCTGAGACATATATGCAATGTGGAATATGCAATGCGAACCAAGAGATCTTGTCTTAAACTGATATTATATAAATTCAATTGATGGAAAGTAAAGAGAATAACTTCAATAACACCTTCCAGGGCCAAGTATCATCTTTCCCATCTTATACTTTAGCTGGATTCCACCAAATGAGATCCTCCAATTTCAGAAATTCCTGCCAGCCAGAAAGATGATATCAACCTTTTCTATATTTTACAAAATGACTCAACAAATGGTATTATATCCTCAAGCTCAAGTATGTGCAGTAATAATGTCAACAAAGTACAATGATCTGCATCGTTAGATATATTGTATAGACAGGTCCATCTTACTTATCAAACTGACCAATATAACACATATTGTTCCAGTTGAAGGAATAGTTGGAACAGCACATTTGCCATGACAGAATGCTGCATTAGACAGAATCAATCGCATATGGCTTGTAAATAATCATGTCATTTTGGGTACCTACTCGACTGTGTATTAATTGACATACCGAACTCACCAGTATACAAGAATATGATAGTTCATTGGATTGTACAATGTAATAGAGAGATTGTAATAATCTCATCGGCAGAGTAGATCTGCAGATTCATGGCGCATTGGACTAGTCTTGGCAATGTGGTTGATAGTCTCAAAAGTTCTGTATTTTGCTCAATCTACATGAGCAAAATAGATTGTTGTCATCAGGAGCCTCTGGGAGTGTTTGGGAGTTCAAGGACCAGAATTCCAGGTTGGTCGAATCCCAGAGTTGACTGCACCGACGAAGTGGCCTTTAGGTGAACCTGGGAGCACATGGGTGCACTGGCTACATGCCTGAGAGTGCCAAGAATCAGCCTGGGAGCACCGGAGGGTGCAAGCGAGCCTCTGAGCACCTCAAATCGCAGTAGAGCAGTCTGTGACAATGACATCTTCTTTGGGAACACTGCTGGTGCACCTGGAAATCTTAGCTACTACTAATTGTTCAATGATTTTTAAAACTCATGTATTCAGTTTGTATTCTCATCTGGGTATCTATGTATCTATATAGCTGCCCATCTAGACACAGTACATCTGGACTACCTACAGGTGCTGCTTCCGAGCAAAGTGATATAGGCCTGAAAATGATGATCGAGTGAACTCAGTGATACACATGGAAGCCATAATGTGTAAATCTTGAGCTGCGCTTGGAGGGCGTGATTGAGCAAGTGTTAACATACTCTGGGGGGCTGTGATATATTGAACTGAAGGATGCACTTCGATGCCATAATCAAGCGAGTTTGGAAGTACACTTGCAGGTGGAGATCGAGTGAACTCAGAGATGTGCTAGGATGTAATTGAGCGATTATGGAGGTTCACTGGGGAGGCCATGATCATGCGAACTCGGATGCAGTGATCAAGTAGATTTCAAGATGCACTTGGAGGCCATGGTCCAGCGAGGTTGGAGGGATGTGTGGAGCCGGTCGATGGGAGGCATGCCAGGTGATACGACTTGAATCATCGCTTAGTGAACTCACAATTGTGGTAATGTGACCTGGTGACTATGACTTCAAGCTCTGATGAAGAGCTGGCTGGTGGCAGGCGATCGTGTAAGAAGGCATGCCGCAATCAGAAGCTACATTGAGGGATTGACTCGTCCTTGTGAGAATGAAGAGAAGTCACACAATCCCGGATGGATGCTGCACTAGGTGTATGGCTTACGCAGTATTAACTCATGCTCATGGCACACAGAGATAGAGACGAATCTCTCTACTTTGTATTCTGCGATGATAGTAGCGATGTGGACAAGACAGAGAGATGGGGAATGAAGATCGAAATGATATGGATGATAGGAGCTAATATGAGCAATCAGGGGTGTGATCTGCCTGATTGTGTGTAGAAAACCTAATGTCGCTGTACTTACGCATAGTGTTAGCAACGGGTCCGGGTAACCCCCCAGTGCTCCGGCTTTTGACTTGCAGTTCGGTCCGGTTTCGGTTGCAGACCCGGCCAAAAACCCGGCCTGCTTGGTCTTGGCCGGGTTGTTACCAGGACCGGACATCAACCCACGGTTGTTTGGCCCAGTTATACCCAGACCGCGGTTCTGTATTACCGTTCCTGCAACTTTGGCTCCAAATTAACAATGGAGTTTTAATTGTGTCGTGACATGATCAATACGTAGATTGTACAGAATTAACCGCTCGTTTGCCTCCCGCGTTCAGATTGGCGATCCGACCAATAGTCACTGACTGGCTTTGAAAAAACGCTCAATTTTAGGCGAAATTGGCGGGTTTTTGTTAGCGACTAAATGAATATTGGTCGGATCGCAAATCTGACTGCGGGAGGTGAAAGAGCGGCTAATTCTAGACAATCTACGTATTGATCCTGTCACGATACGATCAGAACTCAGATACTGAATTGGAGCCAAAGTTGTTAGGTTGATATGCCAGGTGTTTGGTGGTAAAACCGGCCCAATTGTAACGGTCTGGGTTTTCGTGTGGTATGACCCGGTGCAACTGTTCGGTTCCAGTTCCAGCCCTAACCCGGAACCGTACTAGCGGGTTGGAACCTTTGCTAACACTACTTACCCACCAGATCAGAAGTATTACCTGTCATATTGGGAATGGTACATTGATTTGCACAAGAGATTCTCTTAAGTCCCAGTTTCTCTTGATGATTTCACCTGTCTCCTCTCATCCATCAGCAAAATGTATTTTAGTCACTGGGAGCATCCAGGAGTGCCTGAGAGAATGTGGAGTGTAAACTTAGGAGCATCAATGTCAGAAGTGAATCAGACCCTAGGAGGTCATACTGGCCAGCCTTTAGAGTAACTGGAATCTCTTAATACCGGTACAGGAGTACCATTGGAGCGATCGTGATGAGTGTGGGAGCATGTCGCAGCACAGAAGAGATCTTTGGGAGCAGCTAGCAGTGTTGCTGGACCAACATGGGAACCACAAACAAACTCTGAGAGAAGCTCGGGTTCTTATGTCTATTCATTTGGACCGCATGTGTTAGCTGAAAATCTTCAGATGTATACTAGCAATTGATTTCCCTCAACAGTGAATATGATTCATGGATCATTGTTCATTATCACTTCTGAATCATACTAGCTATCATTCTCTTCATTATTGTACGTTTTGCCTCACTGAATCAAGGACCCAAAGAAAATGGTGAGTGACGAACAGGTAAATGCAGGAACACCGAAACAACACCTGACTAAGCAATTGAATGATATCACTGAAAGATGGTGTCAATGTCATCCACTGCTTCTCGCATCTCATCAGGGCCAACAAAAGCAGGAACACACAATTCATCAATCACACAAAGAAACTGGAGGTGCTCCTTGTAACTGCTGATTATCCATACCTGGTGAGAGGATGAAATGAAATTCCAATGTTGTTTGGCTCAATTTGTGATATCTAACAAACGTGTAATGAGAAGTTAGCTGACGGCAAATTTAAATGTGGGTTTGAAAGGCAATATGATATATTCCGATGAAACGTGGAGTAACTCCAGGAAATGAGGAGTGCCAGATGGGGAGTGCTGTATGGCAAAGAGGAGTACACAGAAGGTGATGGAGGAGTGCGGAATGAAAAAGAAAAGGGCCCAATCCAGGCTGGGGAGTGCTGATGGGACTGAGAAGTGCTAATACCATCGGAGGAGCACCGAGAGGGGGGTAAGGAGTTTGGAATATCTTTGAGGAGTCGCAATCTAGGCA
>Ga0307512_10003547_pt1 | contig 17989 bp, 18 predicted proteins | sample 14_EM_MG_FD_200267 | JGI IMG/M metagenome (GOLD analysis project Ga0307512, IMG submission 200267) | Populus trichocarpa ectomycorrhiza microbial communities from riparian zone in the Pacific Northwest, United States - 14_EM | ecosystem: Host-associated > Plants > Roots > Unclassified | place...
GATCACTGGCTAACCGAATGAGAAATATACCAAGAAACCACTGATAACATCCGACGAATAACCCGAAAAGAGATATTCCATAATCCTACAACCGAACCAACCCCGACACAACCCCCGGCAAGAGTACCGTGATTGCGTTCACGTTGTCCCTGAAACAAGGTTACGTATCTCATTCGCAGCTCTAACCCCAGAGAAATACGCTCCATGCAAGAACCCTTTAAACACGATAACAGGTCAGTCCGCCAAAACTGTCCGCAACCGGCATACCGCAATAGACGAACCGAAATGTTTCGCGCTGGTGTGTTCCCCAGCGAACCCAACCCTACCACCCACTATCTTTATCAAATCCATATGATGCTCCTCAAAGAACGACGCAGGCCAGTTTGAATACGACCCCCTAAAGAGCGGATTGCTCCACCACCTCTCAAAGTAGAAATCTATCGGGTCGGGGATTTCTGAGGGCGAGAGATGTGGGTACATCTTCGTTCGGAGGACCGTCATGACCTCTGATTTGACTTGAGAGTCTGTGAGGGATTCCATCCGGTGAGAGAAATCCCCCTATGAGATGGATTCACTCGGGATAAGTCGAGGCTAATGCATCTTGTGGGAAGGACAACGACATACCGTAACAGTTACGAAGAGGATACCCGACCCCGGGAAGAAGTCTGGATGGTCGAAGCTCTGCCATACAGGATACTTTCCACGTTCCGTGTCTGCGTAAAGTGCCATCTAAACCACACGTTATCAAGGACACTTTCAACACGACCGTCCTGCCTCAAGTTGTATCTCACCTGGGTATCGAACCAAAATTTCCACGGAAATTGGAGGTAGATCTTGGTATAAGTTCCCTACGGAGGGTGCGTATTAATCACCCGGCAAACAGAACCAACGTCTAGTACCCACCATAGTCATGCTCTCAATAGCCTCCACTTTCCAAGCTGGCAGTCTCGGTTCAAAAACGACCTCATCGTTCTGAAGAACTCCAAGACTAAAAGTCATAATCACATACTCCGCTCTCAAAACTCTCCCACTCTCCAGCTGAACTTCGACTCCGGACGCGTCGTACCGTATGATCTGAACAGTCGAATTCAGCATGATCCGAGGACGATTTGGATCGTCGGGATGGTGATAGAGTTGATCGGCCTCTGCTTGAATAAGGCGCTTGAACCCACGCTGATCTACACAAAGATGGTTTTGCTTTGAGAACCCGCCAGATGCGTCTTCGAATGTAAAGTTATGTGCCTGTAGAGCGGGTTATACATGAGGGATTTCCCGCGGAGGGAATAACAGAGAGACTCACCCAAGACGAAGCGATCCAAGACGTTTGTTCCGGCGTTTGTGCGTACTCGAAATCAAAGGCATAATACTCCGCAGCCATTTCTTGGGGGGTCCGGGGTTTCGACCCGACGATGGAATATCCCGCCCTCGCGGTCATATCGCGTCGATGTTTCGAAACTCGTTCACCTGCTCCGTCCGAGATCCGCCATCACGAACACGGAAAGATGGAGTGAGAAGGGAAGTTTGGAGAATGAAATAATGATTGCGGGTGCGTGATGCCGTGACCCCGCACAGGGAGGGGTGGTTCTGCGATGATCGAAAGAGGAAAGAAATACAGTTGAAAGAACTCACCAGCGCCAATGATAAGCTTAGTGTAAGCGCCGAACGCGTCTTGGATCTCTGGTGTGAAATCGACCTTTCCCGTCTCATCGTACGTCGCTGTTCAGGGAGAACCAAAAATACGCTTCAAATGTCAGCGATTGGGTGCATACAGTCATAGGATCATTGCCGATTGATAAGACGCGACTTTCAATCAACAGGTGCCGGAAGGAACAAGAGGGACTCACTGACGCTCCCGGAAAAATCACTCAACCGCGTCTTTATCCCATATTTCTTTGCTAGCCTCCAGATCGGATTGTGTTCGTGATACCCCTGGATCCATTGAGCCCCAACCTCAATGGACTTGAGCGTATCATTCATCCGCGAGGTGCGAACGTGATCATGAGATCCAAATGGACGGCTCTTCAAGCGTCCCCCGATTTCATGGTGGGCTTCGACGATGAGGAAATCGGAAATACCGTAAGATTCGAGTTTCTGCGCAGCGGTGATTCCGGCGACACCTGCTCCGAGGATTAACACCCTTGCATCCAACCCGTCACTACCTGTGATTCCGAACGGATGCTGTACCGATCCTAATGGGCGTTCCACCGGTGTCGGAAGAGCACGACCGCACAACGAGAGGAGTAAAATCCGGACACCGAGCGATAGTAGCGGTGACGGTGGGGAACCATGATGGGCGGTACGTGACCATGGGGCGAACAGCATTTTTCGACAGGAGTCTTCTTAGATATGCCCAGGTATGTTTGGGGTATCGCGGAAGGAGGAGGGGAGGAATTGGAGAAGGGGGAGAAATAAAATCAAATCCCTCTCTGGAAAATATGGCACGATCCCTTCACGGTCGTACCGTGTCCTGAAAGATGAAATTTCACAGGTTTATATACTAAAAACGCTCCCCGTCCTACATTTCAGTGTCACCCTATCTCGTTATCGCTTGCTGGCCCACATAACCGTACGCAGAGCAAGATAAGTACATGCCAGAAGTGAGTGATGGGTAGCGTGTGGCGCGCAGCTTGGCGGTGGTTGTTGACATCGATCTCCCCTTTAATCTTCGGAATATAGTTTTAGCACTGTCGAGCGACTATTTTTGGTCAAGAAACCCTCCATGTACCTCGGGAATCTTCCGAAAACACGCGCAAGCACAAGCGTGGTATCAGTCAGGGGAGTGTTAGCTCTGTGGAGTTAAATGGGCAATTGAGAACGAGAGACGCTCTGATAGATAATCATTCTCGCACGGATTCCAACGGAGCGCCTTCGGGAAGCTAAAGAGGAGAACTAACATCTTGAATGTTGGATGATTTGTTCAAGCAGACCGCTAAAATATGGGCATCCGAGTCATGGGACAGGCTGAGATCTGGGACCCCACCAAAGTTAGGATAGGAAGAACCCGGAAGAAGAATCAGGCACATCAAAAGCAGCGTGAAAGCCTCGAGGGTCAATGAACTCAGAAGTTCAGAACGAGAAGATACTAGAAGACATCGGGACCTGGTGTGACGTGACCCGCAAAAGCATCCGCGTAGGCGGGGTCATATGGATCGAGTCTCAATATCCTCAGGACAGATCGGACTAAACTCCGTACCAACATACGTCCTCATCCCAATCGGCCTGTATATCCACACCTCACCCTGCTTCAACCCACCGAGGTCATACTTTGCTTTCTTCGGTAGCTCACCAGTGCTCACGCTCTGCTCGGCGACTTCCAAGGTCCCGAACCCCGCAACATCCAACCACTCTCCGTTCTCGACAGGACATCCCGGCACCAGATCGCTCACGACGATAGAAGTGTGGTCCGGTGCTCCCAGGACGACAGTCCCACGTCCCCAACCCATATTAACCTCGATCTTCACGCTCCTCCATTGAACGATATCCCCTCTTCGTACCCTATCATCACCTCCCCTCCACATTCCGATCGGTGTCCCGGAAACTTCTGCGTTGAAACTGACAATCAGGTGTCCGTGCGTCCGGGAGAGACTTGGGATCGGCTTTTCCACATAGTCGAATTGTTCGAAATACTTGAGCCCCTCCGAAGCAAGATCCCAACACTCGCCTCGAGCACAATACTCTCGAGCTTTGACATAGCCCTCAGCGAACGAAGCGATCGACTCGCCATAGGTATTATGCGCCTCTACTAACGTCTCTTTGTCGAGGGGTTGTGGGCATGGCAAGTATCTCGCGCTCCGCTCGATCTGGTTCGGACCTGGTGGTTTGGACCCGTATGCCGTGATTTTTAGTCTACCCCAGAACATACTCAAGTCGCGACAGAAAGCCCCATAGAAGAGCATCCGCTCTTCGACATTTCCCCTACGAGAGGTCTGCCCAGACATGTTGAAAAGGTCTCCTTCGTCCATAACTGGAGGGCGGATTGGCGGTTCCTCGTTGTACCACGCACGATCCCAATGCGTGGAAGGGTGGAAATAGTACGCAAGGTCTTCTGCCGCACTTCCGTGGGTCGGTTGGGGAGGGTACGAGGTGAAGTCTGAGGAAGGTGAAACTGGAACCGGCATCAACGGTCATCCTGCTGACATCCATTGAAGCCTCCCTACCTGATATTGCGGGTTGAGGGGGAGGGACAGACGCGGGTGCGCTGGGCTTTGACCATGTTGCGATCGGCGGCTGAGATTCACAGCATTAATAGGTTCACAAGCTAAAATAACGATGAATGGCACTTACTGGAGGCCCTTGACCCTTCTCCCCAACAATACTAGCCACAGCATCCTTCATACTCGAAGGCACACTCCATTTGCTCGCAGGCGCGGACTTCTGGTTCTGGTCCTTCGGAATGAACGAATCGTCTCCCGTAAACTTGACAAAGAACTCATCCAACCAGCTGAAGAACACTTGCTTGTCCTCATGCGAGAGGTTGGTCCAATCGATCGAGTCTGCATCCGGTTGAGGGCTTGGAGCTAGTTTTGAAGGGGTGTTGAATCGTCTAGCCGGTGGAGGGAGTCCCGGGATCGAGGGTTGTGGGGGTGAAGGAGATACAGAGGGTGACGGTGAGCGTGAAGGTGCATCGGGACGCGAGTTTCGTACAATCGGGGGAGGACCACCCGGATCAGGTTGCGATCTCGACGGCGAATGGGTCGATCGTAGAGGCGGCGGGGGTGGCGGAGGAAGTTTCGACCTCGGTTCAGATAAATCATGATTCCTGGAAGAACTGCTCTGCGTCGGAAATCTAGTGTCAGACCGTCGTACAGCCCATGGATGTCAAGTTCGGAGGGTGGGGAGGGGTGCTCACTTGGTATCGTTCCCTGGTACTGTTGAACTTGTCCGTCGCAGAGTCCTTCGCCTTCAGAGCCTGAGATTTGATATCAGCAAACGATGGCATCGTACGCGTCCCAGTCCGCCCTTAGCGAAGTTCCAGGTGAGACGAAAGACGCGAGTATCCTTAGCGCCCAATCTCGGCTGGTTGGGTGCCGGACTCGATTCCGGCGATCATTGGGGAAATCCCGAGTGGCCCATATCCTTCCACCAGCTGCTTGCCCAGCCCGTTCCACTTTCACAACATGTGAGCATGATGAGGATGCTTCAGAGATTCGCGAGCATAGCACAAGTACTTTGAAGACCCGCGGAAGTACTTCGAACACGCCCCCCGTTCATAGAAGTGTGTTCGTAGGTGCGTTGAAAAAGCTTCGCTCGTTCTTTCCCCATCGGCTTGTGACTACCCCTTGCCATGAGCCAGTCATCCCCGTCTACATTTCCCCTGATAACCACAAAGACAATTGGATCTTTCTTACGTATTGTTTCGCGCACGAAAGGTTGCGAGAGGAAGCTTAATTATTTAGTCCCGCTGCGTGTCTTATATACTTACTATGCTGGTATCGGTATGTTGAAATCAAAGTCCGTCACAGTTCGTTGTAATCTTCCAGGATCACATACGCCTAGCTGTCCCGCGTGTCTGGTTTCCTATGGTAAATACATGTGAGCAAATAAAGGAATTTGGAGACTAACCTCAGTGCGCGAGAAGTGAAAACGAACACTGAGGGATGCCGAGGAAAAGTAGCTACGTCTTATATCGAAGATAGAACAAAAGACTAAAAACAAGATGTGCGGGTTTCTGTGTGGGAAACAAAAATAACGAGTATACAAGACGCGTTTACAAAACGCGGATATAACGAGGCAAAAATATCAAAAAGAGTAGGTGCGGATCGGTTTGACTTAGAGAATGTCATGACACATCCCCATTAGGTACCTCAATCACCAATCTTCCCAACTCGCTGAATCGCGGTAGAACCGCGGCGGGATCGGGCGATTCTTCCGCAACCAGCAGTTTCAAGAGCAACTTCTCGGCCCCGGACGAAGAAGGATCGAGCTGGTTCGCAAGCTGACAGAGCGCCTCGTCGTAGTCCTTGATAGCATCCAGTGCCTTATCCGATTCCTCTGCAGTGATGTCGATTATGATGAAGGAAAGGTGTGTCGATGTAATCGAAGAGAGGAATTCCGGGGGTGGTAGAATTGTCGTGTGCTTTGAGGAGGACCATATCCCTAATTCTCGGAGGTTATTGAAAGTCGGCATTTTAAACCGAGTTGTTTGGAAGCCTTGAAATAGAAGTGAAAAAGGCAACCTCACTTGATCACCAGTGGGCGCTCTCACCGTCGCTCTTGGTCCAATACATGCAGAATATGTCCAGGTTGTCGGAAAATTTAGCCAAGCACCTATTCCATGTCGTGTCCTGCAGCCAGCGCTCCCCATTAACAAGGATGTTACGGTACTGGAGGTCATATTGAGCCAGCATGCCGACAAATTCTTCGGATGAATCCCTCCGTTCCATTAATAAGAGCTCCCCTTTGAACGTGTGTTTTTCGGGCAACGGACAAGGGACCTCTGAGGCTTTAAACTGGATCTTCCCGAGGTTGAGGCATTCCAGCTGTTGGAATGACGCGATCAAAGATATCAGCGCTTGCGGAGAGCAGAAGGCTCTGTGGATAGATAAGGACTGTAGGGTATCAAAGAGGTGGCCAAACACGTGGAACATAGGAATGTTGTCGATCGTCTGCTGGCTGCCGGAACATTCTATGACAAGGTCCCGGACATTGCAAAAGAGGCGAAAGTGCTCGAGGAAGACAGTGGGGTATTTGGATGGCCAGTAGCGATCCTCGAGATAGTGATTGGGGAACGTAAGTTCTCGAGTGTAGGGGTGCGGCCCATTCGGTGCTGCGGAGATGGACTCAGACCATTTCACGAAATCCAGGGGAGTTTCAAAATTCAAACGACTAAAGATGTGCTTTCTGCAGCCTGGTGTCCAAGATTTGGAGACCAAAGCGCAACTTCGGAGGGAGGATTCATCGTCGAAGAGATAATCAAGGATTTCGTCGATGATCTCGATGGGTAGGTGAACGGTGTCTCTATCGTTCTGGAAGAAAGCGGGGACTTATGAACTTGGAGGAATGGCCGAAATAAGAGGAAACTCACGATGGGCATCCCTAGTGCGCCCATTGGCATGGATGATGGGAGAGAGAGACTTGGGTCCACAATGTAATTCCGTAAAGTGATTAGTAATCAAAGCCGGAATAAATATCACTATTCCTACCGGATTTTCCGGAAGGGGAGAAGGGTAACGCGACGTAGCCTCGACTGCGTACGAAGCACCAGTCGTAAAAGGTCCTAAAGCGAGCGAAGTGCGGAAGATAAAACAATTGGTAACTCGCCTTTTTTGCAGCTGGTTTTCTGTACCCTCAGCACTGAGCCTCATTCCGACGAGGAGGATACCCGGTTACCTGCTCCCCTGAGTTCTAATACGACGCCTATTCAGCCTCGGTTGATTTATCACGGAGAAGAGGAAGAGCTCGAAGAATGCGGATTGCTGAAGTTTCTGCTCGAGTCGTCAGATCATTGGGGTTTTATGGAGAAAAGGGTTTTGAACCTCCTTCCCCCGACGTCTTCGGAGGTTGAGAGGAGGAACAAAAAGGAGCAGGAGTATATGGTGACTGCGAGAGCGCGCCGTTCAGTGTGGGTTACGAGTGGTTCAACGCAACGGAGAATTTCATCGTTCTCGACCCGACAATTACTGAGTTGAACCAGTCTCTCTTGCTTTTGAAACCTCGAATTCGAGAAATGGGGCTGAATGGGTTGCATTATAGGCTCAATGCTTTCCGACAATAAATTTCCGCAGTTTCCACAACTACCTCCGTACCTGACTTTCTCGTTCTACCTCCTCCACCGCCCCGCGTATTACTGTATTTCCTATGGTATAACTAACGTTCTCGCCGCATTAAGATCACCTCGGAAGCAGGATTCCCAAAGGTCGTAAAAAGGTGATCTATGAAGATAAAGTAGGGTTTAGTGTAAGGACTGGCATCATAATTTGAGTTCCGCGAGCCCAGGGCCTCGCTTTCGGCCTCAAGGGTTCACCCTACAAACCGAAGGAAGGGTGGTTGGTTAGTTTGAGGGTGGGGCCCTCATACAGATGAGACCGGCTTACTGGCTATCAATGCTGTTCATCCCTGAATACAGAAAGCCTGATACCGTCCACCTGGCGTGGGGAGTAGCAATCCTGTATATGCATCGGTGGCCCACTTGGAACCTTCAAACTTAGGTGTGGTTGTGGCCTGTGAACGACCTTCTTCAAAGAGAGGAGCATCCGAGTGATCATCATCGGAATAAACCTGATGAGATCCAAATTGATCAGTCATGAGCCAGGTATTGTGCGAGGGAGAAGCATCTCACGTAGAGCTTCCCCTACAGGTGGTGAAAAAAAAAGGAAGGTGATTAGCAAAAGGCAAACGATTTGATTGGACCGTCCTGTCCACATGTATCAGGACGACTTACATTACCGCTACGACCCGCAATATTGGCTAGGAGGCGGACCGGTTAGTCAGCACGTGCTGAACTCGAACACTGGTGAAAAGAATCCTACCTTTGTTGTAGAATACATAATTATAACTAAGAGGTGAGACGAAGATATGACCGCGAAGTATATCTCTGCGTCTCTGGTGACTCTAGTGAGAACACCAGAAACCTTCATCCCGCGGTTCCTTGATTTGATGATTTGCACTTGTACGATGACGAGCACTAAAACTCCAATATCTACGGGAACGGACAGAAGACTCAATTCGGGGGTAGGGGGTGATTACGAAGAGTGATAATATGCTTACCAAAGCCGAGAGACAGAGATACCTGAACAATTGTCCAGACTGTTTCAACGTGAGGAAGACACAAGTGATACGAATCCAGGGGAACTGTAGACAATACAGCTGTTGGGAGTATTTCTTTCAAGAACTCGAGCGTATGTTTGATGGTGTCGAAGTACTGACCTGGATTCTCTACAGCGCGAATGACCGTATAGAATCCAACACCGAACTGTATGGTGGCGATTGTATACAGGACGGCCGCGACCCATTTGCTCTTCCGCGTTATCGCGTAAGTCCTGTAACGGTAAGAATGGATGAGTTCTTTCAAGTCAAGGAATGATGTCAAACCTTTGAGTCAGGATGATTTGAGCAAAGGCGGCAATGAATGTGAAGTACATGAGTTCAATGAATCCAGTTTTCTTACACCTGTGATGCCAGGGTCATTCACGTGAACCCAAACCCTATCGATTCTGGACGTACATCTGTCCGTAACTGTGATTAATTCCCTGAAAGAAGCAGGTGGATACGAGCCGAATATACCTCAGGTGTGTAGCTAAACGACCATGATGCTGTAGCCGATGACCAGCGGTGTTTGTACGGATCGGGTAATGCAGGCTTATCAAATTCCACTCACAGGCGGTTGCCCAGATAAGGAACGGTACTGGGGTGTACCTGATCTAAATAACGGTCAGGGCGGGTACGGTTCCGAAAGCGGAAGTTACTCACGAGTAAAAATAGTACGAACACTGAAACACGGTCAGTCGATGTACACGAAAAGTGCGAAGGCTCGCCCACTGAGACTGTTCTCCATCTTCCATGCATAACGGATCTGTGTGGGATGATGTCGATGAGGTTCCTTTCTGTGACGTTATCATTGGGAATTAATTCCATTACCTCATCATCTAGTGTCAGGAGGTAGTCGTAGGCCCAGAGGGCAGTCAGGCTGGTTGCATACGACTGGGTTTCGAACGTTCAGCGATCTTACGAGATATAGCAATTGGGAAGTCCTGTGTTCACCTTGATTGAAAGACTGATTCCACAAGACGAAGCGTTTCGGTCAGCATAGCCAGGGTGATCGCAATAAGTGGACTCACATGTTGTGACCGAATTGAATGAGATCCGCAACTTCAGATGCGGAGGACATATTGAAGCGACGACTTTGGGAGACCGTTCGCCCTCCAGGACGCGCACTTATGGTGTGTGCAGGGCGGCAGGACCAGGGCAGGTCTCGAGAAAGGGTGCGCACCGATCCACTTCATATCCACTTCATATATAAAGGCGAAAACCCCATAGCGCCCGGATACCACTCCTTTGGTTAGCGTACAACTGGGAAGCGCACCATTTCGAGCACCGCGTCCCAAATTTCACCTGCAATCCGTCTGTCAGGCTACCGAGTAACTGCGCGCGTCGGGTGCGGGTAACCGCGGCGGTGGGGTCAGCTTGCTGATGAGGCCCGAGGAACCTTGAAGGAAGAATCCAAAAGCATGGCGTTCACACGATACTGATTGGCTTAGGTGGTCCGGCATTGATCGGAAGCAACTTTTCATCTCCCTCCCGCCTTCGGCTCCATAGACGTCCCGCACCAGGCCACAGGCCACTTAAGTCCTCTCACAGAACTCCGTAGATGGCAATCTTCCGGTTGGAAAATGGTGAGGAGCGCAGGGGGCAGCCACTACCTATCTCCGGACGAACGGACAAGAATCTACCGATCTATAAAGAGTACCACGACGCGTAACGAGTACGGTTGCAGAAAGTGAAGTCCGTACATCACACCGAATACATACGTTTCGAAAAGTCCAAGAAAGCTCGAAAACAGAACCACAGAGTCACTAGCGCGGAGAAAACATTTAAAAGCCCTCCTCAAGGGGGGAGAACCCCCAAGACCAGGTGAAACTACCTACACTGCAGGGGGGTGGATCACTAAGACCGCACTTGGCGCTCAGACGGATCTCTTCTCCAGGATAATCACCGTTCCCCCGAGTCGGTCTCACAAATCCCTGGCAACCCCATTCAATAACTCCAGTTCATCGACCTCATACTCCAACGGGAGGAAGGAGGCCTCCTTATTCCCGCGTCCCATCCTAAGCTTTTTTCAGCCAACACCCGTTATTGGCTGTGTCGTGCAAGACAGTCACAAATCCCGCCACGAGTACGTGGTTAAGATGTCTGTGGATTTCGATGGTCACTATGCGTCGGGACGGCACCTCCCCTTCTCGTGGGGGCTGGATCTGAACCCCCATCTCCTCCTCTCCCTCCAGTGTCCCCACAATGGTGGCCTGTGTCTTCAAGCTGGAAGAACTAGCTACACGGAGTGCTATCCACCCTTTTGCGATCAGTTCAAAATGCCCAGTCGCTCTCGATCTGACCTGCAGGGCTCTCGAAGTCCCAGCCCTCAGGGCTTATGGGAGGCGCAGCCTTGTTCATTGAACCATCTCATCATGCGTGTGCTGTCAGCGGAGGTATGGTGTTTTGTTTTCCCGGGAGACAGCGATCTCTGTTTACTCGTTAGTCTTCTCTCGTCCACTGGTGGGCATTCTGCACACTTATCAATCGTTTAATAGGCGTTGCAGCGACCGCTTACTATGTGGGAGTCGGGTAGGCTGAAACGATACGCCTCGTGGATTCGCCAACTCGACGTACGTGAGTGGGGCCTCTCAAGGGAAATCACTCGACTTGTGGTTCCCGCATCGACTAGAACCCCTCCCGTCTTGCGTCTTCACTTATGAGAGTCGAACTGGTGGCTCAACGAAACCAACCTCTCATTCCTTCCCAAATTCCTCTCACCGCACTTAACGATGACGATCATCACCACAAATACCTTCGTTCACCCTGCCCTGATGAGACAGTTGATCCATGAGACGAGGAACTACCTAACGAGGTGGCGCCGAAGGTGCGGTCAGCGACAAAGATGTTCCCCCCAATGTCTTTGTATCCAACTGGGGGTGGACCGGAAGCCTGCCTCACGGAAGAGATATCCGCATTTGTTTTAGTGTGGAGGATCGTTCCGGGAATTCAGCATCCATTTGGTGTTGTTGACCCAAACCATCATTCGTCTGACAAAGCTTCCCAACTTGCGCGTTTGGGTCGCCAAACGGGGATCGCCGTAAGTGATGGACTCAATCCATCACGGAGTCCCTGAAAGAGCCACTTCCCTTTTCCCTTCACTCGATGTGATAGACTTAAAGGGAGGTTAGTCCCAGTGACCTGCCGCGGCCTCCGGAACCGTCGACCCTGTGGGTACCTTACTGTACCACCGCGACTCTCGAGCGACATTTGTTGATTACGGAGACTGCTGCGCAAACGACATGCTTTGCCAAGCATTGGCCTCACTGCGGATGTATTGTGTGGTGCCTGCCCGCCGCAGGTCTTGTAGGCACGTCTACAAACGGAACGATCGGGTGACCAACCGGGCGTTTATCCAAATCACCGGATGCAGGAGGACCTCCTGGAATTGAAAGATGTCTTTAAACATCTGGCTGAAAGACCACAACGGACCTGACGATAGGACTTAAAATGAAACCCACGGTTTATCGTGAATGGGTCATTCGAATCAGGTGGTGCGAGGCATCCTGAGAATATTAAACTCAATCTTTGAATATTCTTTACTTGGCATGATCATCCTCTGCACGTGGTAGAAACCTCTGCTGGTGACGGTACCGGGTAATAGCGGGTAATACTCGGCAGCCGCCTTCCTAACACGCACTAGTGAATGTGGTTGCCTACTGTAGTATATAAACGAAAGGGGTCACAGGGGGAGATGGCTCAACCGACTAACTCTCCCTCCCTCTTTCTCATCTTTGAAAATGGCCTCTACCAGTGTCGCCGATGCCCAAGAGCCTGGGTTCGTGGTCCCCGCTAAGCAGCGTGCATGGAGGATTGTGCGCAAGGGTGAACCTACCAAGGCTTTAGTTCTCGATAACGATGCCCCTATCCCGACTTTGAAGCCCGGGGAGATACTCATCCGCGTACAAGCGGTGTCCTTTCACAATGTGTCCGTTTTACCCCTCGTTCCTCTCACCGAAACCGGTCTGTTGACAGCCTATGCAGAGTATATCATCTCATGATTCTCCTCCCCAACTCATTCCTGAAACGAAACGCCGAGCTTGAGTTCTCTGGGGAGGTCGTGGATGCAGATGCCTCCACAGGATTCACTCCTGGTGATAAGGTTTCGGGTTTCATTGCGCCAGATACCCATATCAGCAAACGTAGAGGCGCCCTCGCCCAGTATATCGCGGTCGATCCTGGGGAAATTATCAAGCGTCCGGATTTCCTCACCCCCAACGAAGCATCTGGCGTAATCGGTGTCGGCTTGACCGCATACCAGGCTCTCTTCGAAGTGGCCAAGTTGAGGCAGGAACCTGGTCAATCTGTTTTCATCAATGGTGGAAGCACTAGTGTTGGGATGTACGCTATCCAGATCGCCAAATCATATGGTCTCAAGGTAGCAGCGAGTGCTTCTCCAAGAAATGCAAAGCTGGTCGAGGAGTTAGGGGCGGAGGTACGCACACAAGTTATTCGTGTATAGCGGCCCAGTTACTGATCATCGGTCTCCTATCAGGTCATCGACTACACCGCCGCCCCGCTCCACGAAACTCTAGCCGAACGCTTCGGGTCAGATAAGTTCGACGCTTTCATCGAAGCGGTTGGTATGGAAGATACTTTGCTGTACACCCACTCCGGATCGTATCTCAAACCCGGAGGTACCTTCGTTGGATGCGGACCTAAGCCCAGTGGCCTCTTCTCCGCTCTGGGATTCCTTTGGGACTTTGTACTCCGCCCACGATGGCTAGGAGGTACGAAAAGACGGTTTGCGTAAGTTGCTCCGACTTCCCTTGTCGTCGAGATTTGCTGAGAGGGAGGTTTTTTGTAGGATGGTCTCGGTTCATCATTCGAAGGAGCAATCTGAGACGATTTTCAAACTCTTATCTGAGGGTGTGTTTTGATCGGTTCACTGTTATCCCCCCTTCCTCTGATTAGACTCTTCGGAACGCTTATAGGCAAGATAAAACACCGCATCGACTCCGTGTACGCTTTCGAAGATGTTCTCAAGGCGTATGAAAAAGTGATCAGCGGTCGCGCCGTAGGCAAAGTCGTCGTTGAAGTTCCGGCTGCGGCTCAACAAACCAGTTCTGTTGATTGAACATATATTTTACCTGTATATTCGAGCTCGTGTTTATTTGTATGTTACTTGATCATTGTGTATAATGTATTCCGATATCGTGGATTAAACAACGTTTTGAGGTTGTTAGGCAGGGGAGCGCGGGAGCGATATGACACGAGACACGTCGAGATCACAATGAGGGACCGATCGCGTCGCGTTCTCAAGTCTCACCGTCACGATCCTCCAAGCCCAATTTGCAACGTGACGACACCTAGTTCGTCATTTCCGAAGTAGGTTTCACCTCCCACTTTCCACCCCTACACCAAAAGTCGGTCGCCGTTATCGTGCTCTCCGCAGCCTTCATCGTAACGACGGACAATAATGGGACTCTCGCTTGAACAATCACCCTTTCTTCGAACCCTTTCTGGGAATGGGCCACAGCGAATACGATCGTCTGTAACCGAGCTGCTGAAGGTCTTCGAGCAGTCGTCTAAGAGTGGTCCGCGTTATCTCAACCAGCTGGAGGAGATCGTGAGGTTCGCTTCCGGAGGTTCAGTTACAGGTGCGCCTGCAATATCCACGCACAATCATCGTGTTAGAAACTAATACGTTCGCCCCTCAGACGAGACATCATCCTGGACAGAAGACCAACAAACCTACTTCGCGAAACTACTCCAAAACAACCTTCTAAACACCGCTTTGTCCCATCACGGAACAACTTCCACCAACGGAACCAAACGGGTTCTCCCCGCTGAAGAGGACACACCCTCCCAACAGATTTCCAAAAAGCCAAAACTCGACTCGCAGGAAACGTGGTATCAACACCAAGATTTACTCGAGGATGAAACGGATATCCACCAATACACCATCTACAACATCTCCGCTACATCTCCAATCCGGAAAAAGGTCGACATCTCGATCCACAAACGCACGATCCGTATCATACCCTCCGCAGCAGGTAAAGACAAGGACGGGGATAAGGCAAAATTGCAAACCTTGGTGTTCCTGTTGAAGGACTTCAAGCGCTCGTTCATCTTACCCACCCACGGGAAACAGAAACCACACTATACGATGATCATGATCAGCTCCGACATCACCAACTTACCGAAAGGCTCCACGACCGATTCCGGGGAGACCCATTGGCAGCTCTGCCTAGGATCGGAACTTAACCCTCCGAACCTCACAACGCGTTCCAAGGATTCACCGACACATCACCATCCGAAAGGCGCGTCGATCTGCCCCGCATACGATACCTTCCAAGGGTTTGCTCCCCCCAATGTAAACGCGTTAAAACCTTGGACCAGCGATCACACGAACGCCTCTGGTGGGACGGGTGTGGACGGATACAGAGCTGCCAAACCTGGTGCTTTGTGGTTTTTGCGTGAAGGAATACTGTGGGATGCCAAGCCCATCGAGTTTTGGGCCGTTGAAGATCTGGTTCCCGCAAACGGAGGCAAAGGTGGGCAGGCCCTAGGTGGAGTGAGGATGTTGAGCGCCACGGGTAGGTCGTGCACGGTTATCCTTCGGAGACGCGTTTCCAAGGCCAAGAAGGAAGGCGATGATGAAGATGACGATGGAGAAGATGTCGTCGAGACGGACTTTGAGATGATTGAGGGGAAGGAGCAGGATGGTATTTCCGAGTGGTGCAGGAAGTACTCCAAGAACTTTGGGGGTTCCTCTCTTACCGCTGCCTCTACCGCTAGGGCTTCCGCCTCGACTCCCACACCGTCGGCATCCGTCAAAGGGAAGGGCAAGGCTCGCGCGACCGATGACGATATGGAGGTCGACGAAGAAGGCAGAACTGCTAAACGACTCGACCTTTCGAACAACCCGATGGCGGAAGACGAGGGAGATCTCGATGACGACGATTTCACCGGCTCGGACTCGGGGTTATCGGATGGCAGCGACTCCGAAGACGATGAAGGCAGCCGTGATAGCGCAGGCGACTCAGGAGAAGGTTCAGATGAAGAGGAAGAGGGGGAGGAGGAGGAATCTAGACCGGAACCGGAACCGGAATCGGAAGATTTTGAGGATGATGGTGAGGAACCGTTGGATCCGAAACATCATCCGTTGCTACGTCCTGGAGCGATGCCGAAGAAGATAAGTAAGGCAGCACTGAACACTGTAGTTGGGATGATGGAGGAGGACTTTGGGATGAAGGTCGCTGCTGCTGCAGGGAGCGACGAGGAAGATGAGTTGGACGATGATGAATTGTAGAAGCATGGAAGTCTGCCCCCCACACTTGTATTTTGGGTATCTCGAGCGATTTGGGGGTTTGGTAGAATATATTGATTTCTTTTGATTAGGAACCCACAGTTTGGCTGCGTGACTCCGCGATGATGGGGAGAAGAAACAGAGGCCAAAGGAACAAAGCGCGAAATACGATATATGACGAGCGATCGGAAGAATTCCTTCGAAGCGAGGTCCACTTGGAATTTGAAGTACAACTTTGCCAGTTGCGCGGACCCAACAATACTGTTTCGAGTTCTAGAGATCTAGTCACCAGAGCAGACGCTGCTCCTCCCACTTTCGCATCTCGTTTTCGAGCTTTTTTTCTTTCTCAATACCTATGCCAGATATCACGTATGGTGGATAGGACTCATCCTTGCTGTCTTCGCCTGTACACTTCCAGTTCGACGCCCTGCCGACCGCTGGGTTTTATGTTGCCATGGAAACGACATCGCTGATCCTTCGTGAGAAGATGTGAGTAAGTACCAGTCAGTTATTAAGCGGGGTATCGAGTGGGGATTACGCTAAATAGGAATTGAGTACACACGCTGGAGAGGCCTACGCATGGGTATCTTCTGGTCCGCGTGGTTATTCTACAGCGACCGTTTTCTCCCGACATCTATCCAGCCAAGCAGCTGACTTGGCGAACGACTCTGTCCGCTCAGGCTCGTGCCAACTAAATACAGAGTAAGCGTGCACGGCATCGGGAGGGAAGTCGGTCGTGATGTCCACCCCGTCATCTTTCATCCTCTCCGCGAGCACGACGATATCGTCAAGCAGGTGTTCAGCGCCTCCACCCATGATATACGATCGAGGGAACCCAGAGAAAAGTTTGGTATCTCCGTCAACGTTGGGCGGTATGACAAATTTCGAGGCGGGTGAGAGGTATCGGTTGTATTTCATTTCTTCGGGGTCCATTCCGCCGATGTATACACTGAAGACGGGTCTGCCGAAAAAAATTGGGTGTGTATTAGGTGGAAGGTTGAATATGTCGGATCCCGCGTTGAGGAAGTGGGAGGAATCGATTTCCGCGTGAGAGAAGGACATGTCGGCCACCGGTGATAAGACGATGAGCCCTCCAGGGGGTGGCAAATGGGGTAAGCGACTCTCAACGATGTAACGGGTAACTGCCAAAGCAAGGTTACCGCCTGCAGAATCACCCGCCACGGTGATATTCTGAGGTAGGAATCCGACCTCGCAGACAAGATACTTGTACGCTGCGACTGCGTCTATGACTGCAGTTGGGAATGGGTTCTGCGATTCCGGGGGAGGCCCGGAACTGAGTCGGTAGTCGACCGACAACACTCTGGAGAGGGATGTGGAATATTTGAGCGTTCCCTTGGCAAGAGATGCTGTTGGGTGAGATGGATAGGCAGTCCCCGCCTGAAAAAGAGTTGGCACAAAGACAGGGTACAGAGGAGAGAAGAAACGGACTATAAATGCGCCGCCATGGAAGTACAACATCACCTTCTCATCCTTCCGAGCTCTTTCGTACGCCGGTGACCACTTGATGCCCTCCTTCAAGAACCAATAGGCCGGTATAACAATCGACTTGACCCCTGCTCTAGCCGCGTGTTCTGCCACCATTCCCACAATATCCTCCTTCTCCAACCCCGGTATCCACACAAACCTCGCATTAAGCGATTCCAACTCCTTCTGCGGAACCTCCACCGAAAGGTCACGCCCATCCAGCACACCGAGCTTGAGGGGTAACCGTGTCAGTTCCCGTAGTATGCGTACGCCGATCGTGCGTTGGAGGGTCCAACTCCTTCTGGGTCTGTTGGGTAGCCAGGAGTAGTAGATTATCCAGCATGGGAGCTGAAAGCCTATGACGGCGAGGAAACCGAGCAAGTAGATGGCCTTGAAGGGTTGGTGGTGGAGAAGTAGTGTCATGGTTGACCTGGGTGGTGACTGATGTCGATGATCAATGAGCCTCCAACCATCCGTGAAACCCCCCCCCTCAAGCCTCAAGTAGCG
>Ga0307512_10003548_pt1 | contig 17985 bp, 20 predicted proteins | sample 14_EM_MG_FD_200267 | JGI IMG/M metagenome (GOLD analysis project Ga0307512, IMG submission 200267) | Populus trichocarpa ectomycorrhiza microbial communities from riparian zone in the Pacific Northwest, United States - 14_EM | ecosystem: Host-associated > Plants > Roots > Unclassified | place...
CAAAAGCTTCCGTAGGTCAACTATGCCGTCATGCGGTTAAACGTGCTCGTTCATGTCGGGCATGCGTTAGAACCACTCTCCCGCCCTCTGGTGGACCGGTCGACCCGCATCCCGGGTTAAGTGGGGCTAAACGATGGTGGGGCTGCTGCGTCGTTTAGTGTTTCGATGGTAGGTAAATCACCGATCATCCTGCGGGCGAGGCAAAGTGCAAAAAATCGCGGAGAACGTCTAGACCGCTTCCCCTTTTTCCCTGTTCGTAATCGGTCATTTCGGATGTTGACAGAGGTAATTGATCGTGAACGTGGATGTGATTTACTTATCTCTCGCTTGTCAGCGTGTTCATTCTCCAAGACATCGAGCGTGCAACCCGGTGTCTTTCAAGTCTTCACTGAGATGACTTGTGAAAGAAAGTAAGTGTTTTGGGCTAACTGGAAATCACCGTATCTATGAAACCATAATGGGATATTAAAATAAGGGGGGAATATTAAAGGCAGGAAGGCGAGAAACAACCACGAGCCGGATATGCCACAATTCGGAACGCGCCCCGAGAAGACGGGCGAACGGCGCTGTGGTGATACGTGATGATTCTGTAAAGGTGGAAAGATACAGGATATTCGGGAAGTTATTCGTGTCGAGTTCGCAGTTGTCTTAGAAGGGAGATAATAAAGCTGGTGTCTCATTCGGTTTAGTCTGCACGGGCTGTTTCTCTTTGACCGGGTGAAGGACGTTGGACAACCTTCACGACCGCACTGAGAGATCTTTCCGTGGATGTGTTCCAGATGACGAAGTGTCAAAGTGTCTTTCGCATTTGCCTCCGTCGTTGAACAAGGTATCCTTAGTGACGGATGGGTCGTCGGGCAACGGAATAAAGGGAATTTACAAGAGGACAAGCGTGGAATGTCTGATAACGATTGCCATCCTGGTCCCGGCGGGGGAGGACCGTGGCGTCGTCGATGAGTCAACTGTCAAGGGATATTTGGGCCATTGTTCTCGTTATCGTTCATTGTTTGTTGCATCCGAGATTAGATTAGTTTCCCCGCACTCGCAGACGTATGCTGCAGTGTCTGACCCAACCTTTTAAGACATAAACATTATTCACAAGGCGATCGGAAATGAAAAAAACCGGATACGGATGGGAACTTGGGCCACACCCTGGGCCGAGCAATAGAAGACAAAGCCGCGCTCACACTGAACTCGGGCTAAAAGCACTCAAGGTTTATTCTTGTTCGGGACCCCAGGAGCAGCCTCTATTAGAGTCATACGAGAGGAAAGGAGAATGAGACATCCAACAAAAACACAGGCTCATGACAAAGCGGGTCCACCTACGGGCACAGCATAGATGAGTCGAATCCATTACGAGGGTTAGTTTTTTGATTTTCAGGTTCAACAGGTGACCCGGTCTCTCTCGGTTCGGCAGGCGCCGATCGCAGGTCATCCCGGTGTTGCCATCATGGGCGCATTCATCCCCCGAGACGTCCAAGAGTTTCTGGATGGCTATCCAGACCTCTCCGATAACCGTTCTCAGTCTAACAACCTCAAGTTCTACTCGAATGAATTGAGATGCCAGCCAGACCGCAAGCTGATCTCTGAGATCCACGAAGAGTACGCCGCTCATCCTCACCTTTCTCCGCGCCCACGCCCATGCCCTTTCAGGAGGAGGCATAGCTGACGTCCGTTTCGCGGTTTCCTACGTTGATCTTGATAGGTGGTTTGGTGATTACTCACTGCTCGAGGCCAAACACGGCTACATTCAATGGCTGTAAGTGAAACCGCATTTCCGCAGGGTTCCTTGGATATAGCTTAGCCCCCCATTAACTCGTTACCGTTATAGGTTCCCAATCCGAGAGTATGGGATAAATTACGCCGCGCAGCCTCTCCAGAACCACGAGGTCAAGGACATGACGAAAGATGAAACGATCATGCGGCGTGTTATCACGTCTTACAAGATGATGCTCGACTTCTATGGAATGCAGCTCGAAAATGAAGCCACCGGTTTGATTTCCCGGTCCAAGAACTACGCGGTTCAGTACAGGAACCTGTGCAGTACGTTATTTTGTCTAGATCTCATTCTGCAATCCGGAATTCGCTCCTAGCTCGGCCCGTACGCCTTGTCGTATGTTTTACGCGAGCCTCCGAGGTCTCGAGATCTTATCTTATCCGTCCGCTCACTCCGCATACCCGATGATGAGTCAATAATCGGATGATTCCGCTGCTGCCCTTCAATCACCATGTCGCGTTATTGACTTCTTCGCTTACCGTTCCTGTTTGTTCCTTCAATAGGGTCCTCTCATAACAATCTTCGCATCTCGCGGATACTCAAATGTCTTTCGGAATTCGGCTATGAATACCTGAATTACGGATTTTTATTGCACGTCCTGAACGAGCAGAGCGAACACGGCCAGCTCAATACGTCAATAATCAGGAGTAGCATGGACCGTTGGTGGGCGAACTGCGTTCGGAGAGAGCGGGAACGGGATTGGATCAACGAGAAAATAGCTAGAGCGAGGGACAAGGATGTCGATGAACCATTCGTGTTCACAAGGGAGATATATGAGGGGGCGATCAACAACTGGACCAACGAAGGTCGTTTCTAATTTCCATCCCTCGGCCTCTTGACGACGAAAATACACCCAAGTAAGTTGGCGAAATTTTCTTGCGTTACTAATAGTAATTTGTTCGTTTAAAGTCCTCGGACTTGATTGGGAGTTTTTTTTTGGAGGTTCCCTGACCACGAGGCTTTGATTCGGTGAGCGGCCTACCTCCCACTCCTTCGCATCTGTCAATTTCCCTTGTCTTATCATCACCTACCAGTCACGTATATCGCGAGCGGCGCTCGTGTTTCCACAATGGAATCCCAAGAATATACATTGTATTCCTGTAACTTGGCCAATCAACTGACGTTCATGAGAAAGAGTGTCAGCTTGCCACGGCATCTCTGGCTGGGCCAATACAAGGTATGTATTGCTTCGACACGATGACGTTGATCATAACCCTCGGGCCTATTGCGCGACTTCTCTGATTCGTTGGTTCGTTTGTTTGATTGCTTGGTTCCTACGCAGCATCCCGTTCGTCCCTGCACGGTTGCCTCTTCCGTCGACCAACCAGGCTGGTACCGTCCACCGTCCTTAGTGGCTACGGTGTCCTGGCGAACGGTGCTCTTGGTGCCTTATCACCTTATCGGTTATCATGCGCCGACGCGGGGAATATGGCACAATGTTGGGAGATACGGCGGTAAGTCCGCCGGCACCTGCCTCACATTCCTCACGCTGGATGATATCTCTCAGAGAATGGTCTCTGGGGGTTTTGTGCGACTAAAGTAAACATTCCACAATCATGCTCGTTAATGCACCGGTCGAATGGTCACCCTACCTGGAACATTGTTGGGAACTGGTTTTCCATCATGTACTATACGAGAGACGTCGAGATCCGGTCTCCAGCGTTGACTCTTCTTCAACGGGTTGGATCCCCAAGTTATCTCCTTTGAGGGAACCAAAAGGATCGTTGGTATTCAGTCTTTCTCCGGCAATCACGCCTGTGCACGCGAAAATCACAGACATTCGCTCAGTGCCATTTCGCCTGAGACTCCCTCAATTGGTTGTACCTCGAGATGTACATTCCTTACGATGACCTCACGGGGCTTCGACGTCCATCTGGGAGAATGCATCCCGGTTATCAGCTCGATCAAAGCATGTTGATACCCGTATCGCGTATTGGAAGATCGGAAGACGCAACCATTGTGTCTCAAGCTGTCATAGGTTACGGACCTTCAGCGATTTCGGGCTGCAAGGAATCCCTAACTGTTTCTTCGTGGCTTTGGTGAGGAAAGATCTCGTGGTGGGAATCTCGTGCGAATCGGATCCTCCCTGGGGCCCCACCTTTGGTTTATCTAGCTGACTCGGGTTATGTTAGGCTTTGGATATGAAGTGGAGCTGAAAGCTCTTTCCAGGGTTCGTTCCTGGGAGTTTAATGTTGGGCGGCTTATAAGATTTTGGTAAGTGTGTGGTGCCGGTACTCGGAGTTGATGACGGGAGTCGTCGTAAGCTCCTGGGATTGATCACATACTTCATACACTAGGAGACCTCAACTCCTCAACGTGAGTGACCTAAAATGGCTGTCGTTTTGATTTCGCCGTGATCTGACTGATGAACAACTGAGAGCATCACAGACTAGGAGTTACGGAGGAATCAATGGATCACATATATCATCTTTGAGGCGACAGCAGTCCCCTGCCACACCCTGCCACACGAGCATGCGATACCGTTGCGCTGAAGAATTCGCGTTTCAGATTCCAAACTTCGGCCGCGCTTGGAGGCCATCATGCAAGCATCCCCTTTATTCTATCTGTGTGAACTTCGAGTGCGGTTCTTCGCCTCATGTTTTCTCCTGACGCACATTAGTGAATTCTGGTCCTCATGCCCCCCCCCCCTACGAGCTGTGTAAAACGCGCGGCGCTGTCGGACAACCAAGCCAGTGGCCGTCGCGCGGCCCGTGATTTTGGTTCCGTAATCTCCCGCATCTTTCCGCGATCGCTCGAGACAGGTTTCTATTGGGAAGAGGTACGATCTCGCTTTAGAGCTTTCAATTTGAGATCGAGTACAGAGCTTTCACATGGGTGGAAACGTGTACGATGGGTGGGATCGATCTCTCCAAAGTAACAATCTGGGCGATGTCTGCTGAGCATCTTCGACTACGGTCCGTGTCGACCCGTTTCTCTAATTCTGATCATCTCCCTCACAAAATTGGACACAAAAGTGTACTAGGACTACGCGTTTTTGTTAGCCGTACGCGCGTACTTGGGCACGTTGTCCGTTTGGACTGGCACGAGGCGTATTGGACCATACCGAGGATGGGCTTGTTCTACTATGAGCCGCAACGTAAGTTTGGGAGCTGGTTGCGGATTTGCGATCCGGGAGACCGTAGTCAATTCATTTCTACCCCCGTACGTTTTACCGACGGCAGGGCGATCCTCTGTTGGGTAAGGAGGTGTAAGGTTTCCGGCAACGCGCGATCAGCCCTCATCGATGGAGGTTGATCGGGGAACGTCTGCGTGGGCTACTTTCCCTTTCACATGGTAGTGCACCGCTTGCCAGATCCGCTGGTTGTTCGGGATTCAGGGAAAGGTCGGTCAGTTTCGTTCTGCCATCTCCACCCAAATCTCTTTCTCAATTGATCGTTCCTTGTGGAAGGGTTAACCCCTCCGTATACAGTCCCGATATTACATGATCAACTCTCGGTTTGATTTTTTCGAGCGAGGGGTGTCATGGGTCCCGGTCCGCGCCGAGGGATACCGTGATCGCCCTATATGAATTGCTGCCGCGTGTATTCGCTTGAGCGAGGTTGTACAGCAGTGGGCTTGGTAAGATAATCATCCAGTTTGCTCCGATATTGACGGATAGAACTTAAATCTCCTTATCCCAGGCGCTTTGTCAAGGATGGCTATGTCTAACCTACGAGGATGAGTCAGGCTTGGAGTCTCCTCGTTGGACCCGTGGTCTGCTGCGACAACCCTGGCTTACTAACAATGCGTTCTGAGACCCACAATGACCGAGGTAAGACCTACCTTGCTTTCTCATAATGCGCTGCGCTTACCGGTGACCTACAAAGTGCCGCGTATTCAGGTATCGAACGCATTGGTTAGTCCGGGATCAAGTAAGTAAATCAACCTCCATCGAAAGTTGGATGCGAACAGGTGAGTGCTCAGGTTTCCCTACGACCTTTCCTCATTGAAACCTTACGGCATAGGGACGAGTTCTGGACCAACATCACCTTTGCAACACCGCGAACACCTCTTGCATACATTTCGAAGGGCGGGGAATCTTATCATAGCGCTTTCTACGGCTCTCCCCGGCCGGCGTCATACAGGGGTAAGAAAACTAAAATGTTTGTGGAAGTGCCACCCATCTGCCCCTTGGTTCAACAGGTCCCCGGCGGTGATTGGTGCAAGCGGATGCTTTTGCAACATCAGGTAGAACCGGTGATTCATTAATTTGCCGGCCATCTTCGGTGAGGGTTCCCTTCGTTCCGCTGCCTTGTTCGGGTAAGGTACGATGCGTCACGGGTCCGGGAGCTACGATGCCGATGCCCTTCCCGGTTCTCATGGTGCGTATATGTATCTTGCGCATACAATCGGTGGTTCTTTTATGTGTCTGTCCGTGTACTCTGAGTGTTCCATGCGGTTGCATCTGGTATTGGATCGGTCATCCATCTTCTCTGAGCGGGCTTCTTCGCACACTTTCTCTCCGCTCTGGGGAACATCCAATGGGCTTTCACCATCCGGTCTCTCAAACTCTCCGGTCGATGATAACCAGCGGCGATCAAGCGGGGAAAGCGGGGAGGGCTCGGGGATGTTGGTGGAGGCTGCTCGTGGTTGATTTGTGGGTCTTTATTTTTGCGGTGATCCTATCGTCTCGTGCGTGCCTGCGGTGGAATGAGAGAGAGTGCGGTCGCTTCGGTCTCGTGGCCGACCCAGGGTTACAGGAGTTGAATGGGGTAGGAAGATGGAGTTGATACATTCATGCCACAGCGTCCGCCAGAACCAATTCCCAGGTTATCGCTCATCTTCGCAAACACTTCTGCAGCTACAACGAACGTAAAGATAGCAAAAGGAGGGTACGAGGTACGTGTATACGCTGGTGTGCTACTTGTCATTGGCTGCGATGTACGTACTCTTCATGTCCTATTGTTCAGGCTGGCCGTCAAACAGTTTTTATTCGTTCGTTTGTGTGGACTTTTGATCAATTTCATTCGCGGAAAAGACGGGTCCGATGTTCCCCCGTAAGGTGGAAGTGAGGTACAGAATTTTTCTCCGTAGATGCGTCCAATCAGTGAGCAGCCTCTGAAGTGCCAGCCGAGTACAAACTCAATGACCTTCGGATGTATCGTACACGTTCACAAAAAGCTATTCGTTCGATTACTCCCGTGGTCAAGACTTTTTTCCCACGAGAGGTTTCAGAGACCGAGCGCTCCGCGAGGAACACAATTGAGATAAGCGTTCAGACCGCTATCGCACTCAGCCCTACGCCCTACACGCTGCAAGTGACACATAACCCCATTCGCATGCGATTATTGTGAACATCTATCAGACTGGTTGAAGGATTTGGTAGAAAAATTTCAGGCGGGAGTGCGTCTTTCTCTCCAGAAAACCCGTCCTTAAGAACGCATCGGGCGTCCATCAAGAAAGGGTCTGGACCACCCACGGAGCGCGAAAGGATTACCCTTCTCGCTGCCGTAACACATCCTTCGCTGGGCTTAGACTTAACGAGCATCCCCCATTGTTTGTCACACGGAGGGGCGAGAACGATGTTTCTGGTGTCACTATCAGCCGCTCGTCTGTTCCCCTGCATCTCTTCCAAATGTGGTGTTGCCTTGTGTGGTTTCGGTTCTGGCACGATACACCAGTTGCTTGTTACCTTTCGAGAAAATTCGTTCGGCCACAATTGTAACGCTGAAGCGAGCGGATCACAACGTGCGCAGCTGGGAGAGAAGAGAGGTGATGAACGATTAGGTCGCTATAAGTCTGCATATCGTTCTGTTACAACGGATAGAGATCGCTTTCATTGAGGTATGATGCTGTATTCGGATAACTTGGATGTAAGGCAGCTCCTTTCCGGCCTCGGTGAGGTACACCGGGCTGGACTTTCACCTTCGGTTCGGTAGAACCGGATTGACGCGTCCCATAAACCGCTTATCGGGGGCGAGGCAGAATCCTGGGTTTGGGGTGAAATTCGGATAGATTCTGTGTCAGAAAGGTACAGATCGACTAAAAACGTCGAATGCCGCACGTGTAGTTGACCGTGGGAAATCCCTATTCGCGATCCAGCGTCGAGGATCCCGTCCTCGTCCTTAGATCTCTCGATCATGTCGACCGAGGAAGTCGGGAGCCCCGTACGGCTTGGCGCTGGCAGCTTTGCCACCGTCTATGTTATTAGTGGTGGACTCATCGCCTTCAAAGAGGTAGCACACACTGATAACACGGAGAAACTACGCCAAGAATATGACACCCTTGACGGCATTTACCTTCAGTGCAACACCAACTCTCTCTTTGCCGTCCCTCGCGCCTTGGCGTACTTCAACCCGCTCACGAAGGACTTTTCTGTCATCGCACCCAGTTCACCATCTGCTAATCGGTTCCGCACCGCCGGTCCGCTCATTACCCCTGGCGTGATGGCGCGTTTCCAGCAACCGACCTACGCAATGGATCGGGTCCACGCCTTACCCATCAACGCTCGTCGCCACCTTGCAGAACGCTATTTCCCCCCACAACTGTCTGACGGCCCCGCCTTATGTCGTTTGTATTTCGGGAGGGACTATACTGGTGCAGCTCCCTCCAGATTTGTCAATACACTTAACTTCCCCCTCGACGAGACTCGCTACACGCAGCTGACCACTCTATTCGAATTCCTCCCTCCTGCTGCAGAAGTCGCGCGTGCGATAGGGAGCATGCTCTTCTGTCTTCATCACCGAGCCTCTGTCGATGCGCGCGATGTCGAGTTTGTTCTAGCAGGAGATGGTGGAGCCGGTTTCACCTTTTTCCTCATCGATTTCAATCAGGCAAGTGTAGTGATCAAATGGTTCAGCACTACTCTCTCAATTCACCATGTCCCAGGTGCGACCGTGGGACAAGCGTCCGGAATCCATCGATCAGCTCGTCTCAGCCTTTTTCGCGAACGACCCGTACTATCCTCGCCCTCGCAAGTCTGATGCACTCTACAATCACTTTAAGACCGCCTATTTGGATGGTTGTGAAGGTGATAGTGAAGCTCTCGCTGCTGCTTTCTTCAATGCCATAGAACTGACCCAAGCCCAACGAGACGCCAGGAGAGTTCAAGATAGTCAATTTCTTCTGTGCTGAAACGACATGTACTCTGTTGTATTTTAATACTCGGTAGTGCTCGGTGTTTGTTTTTCTTACTCTGAACCATTGCGCCGCCTGCGAGGGGCGATATCGAGGGATTGTTAGGGTCGTGATTCATGACTACGAGACAAACAAGAGAGGCAAGTGTATGCTAATTGGACCTGACCGTCAATATAGGGAGGGGGAGGGCTCGTTGCGGATCTAGCCGCAATATCCGTTCCCTTCGCACCTTATGTGCGCGCTAACATTATTCCTTGATCCTTGTGTCAAATTACTTCAGACTTAACACTGTCTTTTCTTTCTCTGCGAGGACCCGACCAACAATCTCGTGTTGGGGCTGAAAGATCAGGCAGTATTGATCTTGAACGGTCTTTGTCAGACCTCTCCACCTAGGATCCGAGAGAGTCATCGTTGGACATTGTTGGAGATTTGGTATGTAGGTTTGGGAAGTTTTTGGATACGCGGCGTGGTCGCCTTCACACGGAGTTTGCAGGAGCTTAGGTTGATCAACAACGAAGCCAGGTTCTAAGTAATGTAGGTTTTGATCGACCGAACGATACGAGTAGACTCTCGGTCGACGGCGGAGAAGGGAAAAAATTCGTAGGTATTCGCATAGGAACAAATCCGTGAGATACCACATGAACAAGTTAGCAACACTACAACCCCCTGAAACCCTCTTGATCCTCGCTTAGTACTTATTTCCATTGAATCACCATACCGAACAGGACTGTGGCGCTCCTTCGCGCTTGATCGCAAGGGGTCACCCGAAGAGGCGAACTTTCGAGGATTTTATGGAAAGCCCCCAGCGATCTTACACTAGCGCCTGCGAGGGAGCTGACAGAGACCTCGAGTACGTAATCCCTGACGTATGTGCTCCAAGGAAGGCGATCGTGTGCGGTTCGGAGGCGTTTGCTTGACGATCCGTGGGTCAGGTGGAGGATTGGGTGTAGAGACTGAAGAGGGATAGTGAGCCAGGGAGCAAATACGGAAGGGCTGCGGGGAAGTTGGGGGGGAAGGGGGTGAAACTCGTAATCCGGGAGATTCGAATGGGGGGTTGGGAGAGGGAAACGGGGGAAGGGAATGGCCACCAGGGAAGTCGTGTGGGTGTATTCAATGTTGTTTTGTACCTGTTCCCCAAGCTCGCCCCTCTCTCTCTTCCATCTTCTTTAGCTCCTCTTTCCACCCAGCGAACACCATGTCAACCTGTTTGACGCCAGAGGGCGGAGGCGGTCGGATGAGGTCATAAATATCAGGAACCGAGGTTGGTTCTGGCGGATAAGCCTTCCATCTTGCATTGAGCAGGTTGGCACGTATCTGAGCACGTGTCACTTGCACGAACGGCGTTACGAGACGTCTATCACGAGCCGAGGTCTCCTTTCCAGAGATACTCTGCATGAGCTGGGAGTACAGTTCACTATTTTCCTTTTCGAATTCCCGTTGGTTTCGCATTAACGCCTCCAGAATATCTGTGTTCTTCAGCACGGAGGTTCGGCTGCGCTCAGTATGGATATTGGCCATCGTTTTACGAGCCGTAGAGTCGCGGAGGAAAGCGGGGACGAGTGTAAACCTTTGCATGAGGTGGTCAGCGACGTAGGGATCCGCTTTGAGTAGATCTCCTGGGATCAGGGTATAGAGACCACAGTCGAGATAGAGAACTTCTCCGCGGATGGTGGTGAAATAAATCCAATAGTGATCTTTGGGGTCTTGTCCATAAGTTGTCGACTTGGTCAGGGTGTCGTAGTATGCAAGCTGGCCAATACCAGGTCCACTGACAGAACCAGCCATTATGCCAAAGTCAGCGATTGGGCATGATCCTACAGTTAGCCTGGTCCTGTGGTCGAACTGCCAATCTTGGCGCTTGGCTTCGGTGTCAGATGTTGTGGTGTATAGTTCGGCCAGCAGTGCAATACAAACGGCGGTGTTGATTAAGAGCGTGTTGCCCTCACGGGTGATCCTGTCTCGTAGCCTACGGGCGTCCGTTGCGGAAGGGTACCGGGGCCACCAAGCTTCTGGCTTTTTAACCAGTTCGTCGAAGGAAACGGGATCGCCTAGGGAAATCACAGTGCAGGCGGTGCCATCGGCCTGACGGACTCGTTTTGGCAATCCAACGAGTACACGGTTGAGAGCGGGGTGTCCTTCGAGGGCAACCGAATTGTGGAATTGTTCGACTATGAGTCCGAGGAAGGGGTAGAAAGAACGTAGTTCGATCCTGTCCGTCTCGCCTGGAGCCAAATAACCGAGGGTCAAAACTGTTGGACGACCGATAGTGATCCTACTCACCACAGACCTTCTTGTGCGCTGGCCAATCTACTTTCTGACATCGATTTGAGCAGTAAAGTCGCTGAGGGGTACCGTTGTAAACATATGGCCCTAAGTGATCTCGGGATGTCGCACCTCACCGCAATTCCCGCAGAGTCTCAGCTTTCGTTGTGATTCGCAGACAGAGCATCTATCCAAGGTTTGAAGTGGTAATGGGACTTTTTCCGGTTGTGGTTCCTCGGGGGATGGCCAGAGACCGAAAAGCATGATGGTGGTTATTTGTAAACCGGGTGGATGGTAGCCAAGGAGTAAGTCGTGGTCACGGCAAGCCGCAGCCTTGTCCTCCGCCTTCGTCCGGCACGGCGGCGGCACGCTCACATGAACATCGAAGAACGCTCAGCGCAGGATGAGGTGTCTGCGACTGTGCAGTGGCCCGGGTTTCCTTCCCAGGTATCTCTTGCAGGGCGCAACCGGGACTTCTACATGCGGGCACCCATGCTCAGAATCAAAGCTGATCGTCCTCAAGAGGCTTTGACAGTTTACCCGACCATTCTACTTGACGAAACACCTGGAAGGAATAACGGACCGACGAAAATTAAGATACATCGAGTTCTGGGGTCTTCATGGGCGAACCGAAGTTACACTGACAATCTCCATCTTCTCACCATTTCTCATCGCGTTTCAGAAGACCAGCTGACAATTGCGTGTACCGAGTCAATGCCACCTACAGCTTGAATACCCCACCCCACAGTTTCAGGAGTCACCCGCGGGCTCGGGCTCATCCCACTCAAGCGACCCGGGAGCACGAACGGCACTCCCCTTTCTCGACAATCATCTTCGACTCTGCGCCGGAAGTTCTTCGTAGCTTCTGCGCGAGTATGGTATACACCGACGGCCACAAACGTGATTTGATTGCCTGAGCCACAGGGAACAGCTGTTCACTCATGTGAATGCGTATCCCGCCGATATTTCATCCCAACTCGTAACTTTTACGCTAACTACAACTTCGAATTCTCAGGAATGGTGGAACGTTTTGATTGTTTCTTCGCCTCGGCTATATCGTGCGTGCGTTGTGGTAGAAGAACGTAACTGGGGGCAGTCTGCGAGCTTAATTGACCCTGGACGGCTGCCCACACTTGGTATGGTTCCGTGATGGTGATGTATTGGTGGTTATCACCTGGATTGCAATCACCCCTTCCCCGCCGGGCCAAGAGTCACACCGCAAGGACGAATATGGGACAATTCCGTGCCCAATTACCTTGTCCCAACGCCACACGAAGAGGTATCTAGCACATCGTCGCTTGAGGACAAAATACCTGCGTTATCTGATTTTGTTCAGTACCGTTCACTACGAGGTTGTTGCTGGCTTCGCAGGCGGTCGGCTCCCACGATGTTGTACCCTTTATTGCCAATGTAAACTTAGCACTTTCCGGAGGTCCTGAACCTATTTGCTACGGCCATTCCAACAACCTCCTGGAAATCTGTGCACATCCGCGAATCGCTCTGGAGTACAGGGGTGCCTTTTCGGGATATCTTCCCCACTGTGTTGGCTTATCGTTTTGGACTTCACACTTCTCCCCAGTAAAACGTAATTCGTCTTCGAGCCTCGGCCTTTTCGGTACATACAACGTTTTCTTACCCTTTCCATCAACGTCCTGTTGCTATGCGAATGACGATACTCTAACATTGGTCGAGGAGGGAGGCGGGATCTCATCTCTCAACCCTCATCCGGGATGCAACGGCGAATTCGAGGGGGCTGGAACGCCTCAGGGAACATGAGGCAGAATTAGAGCAGTTGAGCAGTTGTGTTAGATAGTCAGAAGCTGTGACCGGCGATGAGGCATATTGCGGAGTATTTCCTGGGAGACCACGACCTTTTTTTTTTTGTCAAGTCGAATATATGACACGAAATGACCTGCCCTAAACCATCGGTTCGCGCGTCGGATCGCGTTCTGTCATTACTTCATCCGCTCGCCCTCCGCGACCGCTGCGTCTATCCCCCAAGATGGCACATCTCATAGATGCCCAACTGAAACGATTCCAACTCGATCCGGAGGCATTTGATCTGGCGAAACAAGTTCATAGGCAAATACAAGTCAAGACCGCACCCGGATCTGGCCACGAGCTCGGAGGGGGCGTAATAGCTGTTCCGGCGATCGCCGCTTACTTGGCTTGTGTCCAGTACGTTCGTGTTGGCCGTATGTACCGTCGTGTATGGGTGGCTGAATCGAATTTTTAGCCTTAACTCGAGTGATGTCGATTACAACACTGCTGCGGGTGCTTCCTGTGTCCGTCCGGTGATTTTCAAGAAGATACTCGGGATTGTCCAGGACCTCGTGGAGATAGAGCCACTCAAGTCTCATACTGAAGAATACAATGGAGATACTGTGACATACGTCGAACTGATGCAGGCGTTCAGGCTCCGAAATTACCAGTCGGTGCTGCTTGGGTGGTTCGAGAGCGCCGAGGCCGCGTTACTCGGAAGCGGAGAGCTGCGTGGCTCGGATTTGAAGGCAGTCAAGAACGTAACGCTCCTCAGATGCGTTGTCTTTGCTTGGGTTTGTGAGGTCTCCAAGGTACGTTCCTCTGTGGATGTGTCGCAATGAGCACGTTTGAACTCAGACTTTCATATCGCTCCTGTCAAGTCTCAACGTATAGAACCGGAGATGGTCAAGCTGAAGTATGAACTCCCAAGTGAAACCTTCGATGACCTTATGAGGGCAGTAACCGCGGCATGTTCGCATATCAAAGCTCAGATCCGTCAGGACCGACAAGCCCTCTTAAAGAATCACACCCCCACATCTTCCGCAAATCCCACCCCCTCCAAACCACGCCATGACAACTCTTCAGTACCCCGCTCAGTCTCGAAATCGCCAAGCAAGTCGGCTTTGAAACGGAAACTTTCAGCATTGGAGGGGGCTGAACAGAATACGCCTTCGAAACGCGTAGCATTCATGAAGTCTGTACCCGAAGTCGATGAAGGGGGATCTTCTGAAGACGAGACCATGGAGACACCGAGCAAGCAGCGAGTACGGCTATTCGCTGACGAGACTGCTGTAGCGGTTACGCCTATGGGCAAGCTCCAGCCAGAAGGGGGTCCAACCACAACGAGGGCTCGGCCCCTGTCCCAAGCCTCCACATCACAACGGACACCGGACCAGCTACCCGAAGACGACGAAAATCCCATGCAAGTCGATACACCATCAGTCATGCCCATTGCCACACCTGCCACTACTGTACCGACAACACCACGTCGAAACCGGACCGCGCTTTCCACTCCGAAACGGACGCCAGGGTCACGGACAAGAGGTAAATCAACACCCAGGCGCAACGGCGAAGATGACGCGCAGGATGAGTTTGGGCTTCCATCTAGGTATCGGCCTGTGTTCTTGGATCACAGGCAATGGTATGCTAGGGATCCCCGGATAGAGAAGGAGATTGCAATGGGAGAGGAGTTACGCAGGACATTTTTGGAGAAGTTTGGACAGTCTATCATTGATAAGTACAGACCGACTACCACGACTTAGGTCCCTGTTCATGATATAGTTATTTTGTACTCTAGTAGCCTTCCATAGTAATATCCGGACACCTGTGGCGCGTCGGGACTTCAGCTGCGTCCGGTCGTTTTGTTGGTGGAATGTGTTGCCCACCGCTCACCCCCACCCCCGCTGGGACCCGTTCCTGCGGCGAGTGTTGCGATCGATGGTCACCAGAACGCCCTCAATCGTTTCTTCATTCTGGTTCCATGCGATTGCGCAATGTATCGCAGGCATTCTTGCTAATAAATCCGGGTGACAAATACGTGCAATGCGACTCGATTCTGCTTGAAACCCTCAAGCTCCGTGGGAAGAGCTTTCTCATTCTCCTTGAAGTGTGCTTATTTAGCCTCGTAAGCACGCCTATCGGTGAACTAAAGCTGAAAGATACCTTCGGAGAGTCTCTTTGGGTGTGTGGAACGTGGGTCTCCGCCACGGCGTTGAGACGATTTTCCGGCCCCAAGGCGAATGTTTGGGGACCTTGTGGTACACCTCTTTCATGATGAGGTGGACCGTAGGAGAGCTTGGTCACTGCGAATCCTCATTTTCGAGAGATACATTATGCAGGATTGTTTCGGGTTCAAGATTTTCTCCAGAATATTGCGAGTGAGGTCCTACAACCCGGATGGGCGGGGTTCTCCGATGAAACCCCACCCGACCGAAGTCCTACATTGAAGAGTAGCAGATCCTTTAACGCCAGAAGTTCCGTGAAAAGGCTCGAGGGAAGGTTCTGGGAATGGGTTTCATAGACCGAAACGCGCAGACGTCTGACAGTTGAAAGTGGACACTAGAAAATATGCACGAACCTCAAAGAGGTCCGCGGAAAACAGGCGATGGAGACGGTGTTGTAGAGAGATTCGAATAGAGCCATAGAGAACTGAGGGTGATCGCCTTCCGGCGAGCACTTGAGCCGCTGGGTGATGTCTGCAAGTGGCGATGCAAACCTTGACAGGCGTCGCACACTAGGTTCCTATTTCTCCCGTTCGAAACGGAGTACTCTCATCCGTCCTCGCAGTAGGGTATTACGATGAGCGACGGGGAGAATCCGAAACTGGTCAATATCGACCCTCGGTGGTACGTTTTAGAGTTAAAAGACGCAAGGACCAACAGGCTCATCCGAGACAGCATACAAGAGGCCCTGCGGATGTACCTCCAGCCCATCAAGAGCGATGACCCCAGCTCGATTTCTACACCATGTACAAGCGAGAGACAGTGGAGTACGATACTGAATACATGCAGAAATACAACGAGGATCTCAATACCACCTTGATTTTCGTGCGTGTCCAGATACCGTTGGTCACTATGTATTGACCACAGTTTCAGGCCGGTCTGTTCTCCGCGGTCAGCTCCGCCTTCGTCATCGACATCCAGTCCAAGCTCGAACCAGACTCTGGCGAACGGTCGGAAGCATACCTACGAGCAATTCTCCTCAGCCTCAACCGATCCATTTCTCCTGGCGAGGATCCCGCCGCTCCTCCGACCTGGGGTGGACCTCCTCAAGAAATCATCACAGCCTCGGATCTCCTGTATGCAAGCCTGTTGATGTCGTTGTTGGCCGCATTTGTCGCGATGCTGGGCAAACAATGGTTGAACAGGTACCTCCGGCACACCGGTGGATCGATGGTTGAACGCTGCGGAGACCGCCAGCGCAAATTTGACGGTCTCGAGAAATGGCCGTTCCGGTTATTCATGGAGAGTCTCCCCATCATGCTCCAGATTGCCCTTCTTCTCCTCGCCTGCGGCTTATCACGATACATGTGGTCGGTCAACACCTCCGTCGCGCGCGTCGTCATCTCCTTCACCGTCCTCGGCTTCCTCTTTTACATCGGGATTGTGGTCGTCGGAACATCTTCCTATGAGTGTCCATTTCAAACGCCGACATCGATGGCTCTCCGGCATCTCAAAGACAGCGGGGCGATCCGGAAACTGCTGTCTAGCCTGTCTCCAACCAAAATCACCTCCCTCATCCACATCATTCGTAGGAACGCCCCAAAGTTACTGGCGAGCCTGTCTCTCCCCAATACTGCCTCACTCATCTACGCCACTTGGATGGATGTTCAGCAAGGGCTTGTCTCGGCATCTCGCCGTGCCCACGATATCACGCGACGCCAATTTTCCTGGGAGTTTTCTGCGTCCGGCATCCTGTCTGGCATTTGCCGTACAGCTAGGAAGATTGGGCACCAAACTGTCATTCTTCCCCTCCAGGTGTATCGAGCGTTCGGGAACGCAAGGCAGAGACTGGCTCGAGGAATCCGAAGGTTCAGGCATGCAGGGATGATACCAACCTCCGCCAGTGATGTGCATCACCGGTCATTTGTACCTCACAATGGTCCAGGGCTAAGAGTGCGTGTATGGAACCTGGAAAGCATTCGAAGGCAGAACGCGGACAATGCGCGCTGTGTCTGTTGGGTCCTACAGAACATCACCGACCCTGAAGCCATCGACTCTGCCATACGTCTTGCGGGGACCATTCAATGGTTCGATGGTGATTCCGACCACAACCCGCCATTGGACTTGATTGTTTCCACCTTCGAGGGGTGTTTTGATTCGACCAAGCAACTGTACCCTGGGATGAGGGACCGGGCATACTTCCCAGCACGGGCTATTCTCCAAATTCACATGAGGGCAAGGGTTCGATCCCATGAATATGCTTCCAAGTACCCCATTCCTGCAGTTTTTGCCAATTCATTCCAACACAACGATCCTGACCTACTCCATCTCACTTACGTGCTCGCGCACAACCGGAACGCTTCCAGGCCCACCCTCCTCTTCTCAGATGAGGGAACTCCAACTCACTCGCTGTGGTTATCAAACTTGTTTGTGGATTTGACCCGCGTGGGCCCAAACCCGGTCCTGCAATTCCATAGGCCCTACCTCACTGTAGCCAGCACCAATCACCAAGCTACGATCTCCAACGTCCTCCTCATGTGGTACATGTTCCTGGGTGGACACGCTGAAGAGGAAACCGTCTGGGCTCTTGACAAATCGTACGTAGCGATCTCATCCTTTCTCCCAGCCTGCTTAATATCGTGCGCACCAGTGATTCATTGGAAATAATCCTCTCCCACTTATCTGCAAGAGTGATGGACGTTATTGCTAATGGAAATTGTGTTCACCATCTGGAGTACCTCCTCATATTTTTGGCGGCGTGGAAGGAACGCCCTGTATATTTAACACCGATGGCTTACCAGTGGTGTTCCGCTTTCTCTAGTGTCATCACACGACCCGGGCAGAAGAGGAGGTATACCAATCGAGGAGACATACGCCAGTATCTTAAAACCGAGAAAGGATTCAACGAAGTTGGACCCGGCTGTGACCTTGACACCCCTCACGCTC
>Ga0307512_10003550_pt1 | contig 17978 bp, 19 predicted proteins | sample 14_EM_MG_FD_200267 | JGI IMG/M metagenome (GOLD analysis project Ga0307512, IMG submission 200267) | Populus trichocarpa ectomycorrhiza microbial communities from riparian zone in the Pacific Northwest, United States - 14_EM | ecosystem: Host-associated > Plants > Roots > Unclassified | place...
TCCTTTTTTTTCTTTAGTTTCGCCATTTTAACAGCTCTTGCAGCGCGCAACTGTTGCATATGTTTACTGCCTTTGCCCGCAGCCATGACAGCACAACAAAGCTACTCGAATCGGTATAGAAATAGTACGGACACGGTGCGCGGGTCTCGGAGGGTTATCGGTTCAGCGGATATGTACTTCGGAGTAATGGTGTAAAGTTGTAAAAATTGTCTAAGTGATGGAACGGGTGCGAAAGGCGTGTGCCAGTGAAAGGTGTGCGCCAGCGAAAGGTGTGCGCCAGCGACGGTTATGGTGGTTTGCACCTGAAGCCCCCGCATCGCGACGTCTTACATAGTTCATCACTCGCTGCTTAGTCACTCGCCAAACGAATGTCGCCAAGGTGTCGACTAAAGGTGTCCCCAACCATATGTAAATACGCCTTCTGTGATGAATACGCACTGATTATCAATCCTGTATCAATACTGGGTATAGTACAATCTGGATTTATGTTTATTCGTAGCTTAAAATGAATGCGTATTCGAGATGAATGAATCTCAAATACTGTTGCGCATAAGATACAGTATTACTACAGCTTAAATAACACCCCATTTTTTGGTACTGTACTTAGATGCGAATGGACTTTTTCCAAACTTTCCTAGCTCTCTCCTAATCAACACGATACCATCACCCCTCAGAGGTTTTTTTTTTTGACGTTGGGCTTTCTCAATTGTGCTGAGCAGACGTTGACACAATTTTTTTGAAGGGTTTTCGGGTGCTGATATCTGAGTCGGGGATTTGCCCCCAAGTTCGGAGATTTGGAGGCTCAGACTTTTCCTTCTAGACCCTGAGTACTAGAAATAAATTATTACAGAGCGCGAGCGAAGTGATGGTTGATGACGGGCTTGGCGAAGGGTCTCGCGAGACTAGGAGGGAACACCACCTCCGACCCCACCAAAATAATAATAATAATCATAATTATAGCTGTCGCCGCCATCCCAATGACGTTATGAGATGTCATTCCGATTGGACCCCGCCCACACACGCTCACCTCCATCCCCACGCGCCCCCATTTAGCTATCGCGCTGGAATGCGCGGATGTGTAAATTTAATTACATTCCGTAGGGATGACCAAATACGAGCAGCATCGATTTCCTGAATTCCGCATCGTGAGTTTGTAGTGCGGGACACTAAACTGCCGCTTAACCCGATAGCAAAAACCCTGAAAACTCCGGACACCTCCCGGGGCAGAAGTTAGTAAAATACTTACTCCAAAATATGTTGTGTAAACATTTCGAAAAAATAACACATCACAAACCCCGTGCCCCCCACCGCCCCTCGCCGCCACACGGTGAGGGAGCTCATTTGAAGGGAGAGGAAGAATATAGAGCACGAATCCAAAAAAGAGAGCCTTTTATTATTGCGCGACCTCCGCGAAATAACTGAAAAGGGTCATTCAAATATTTAAAATACCGGTGACATATCCCTGCCCCCCCCCCCCCCAAAAAAAAATGAGATAAGGAAAAAGAAGGAAAAACGAATGCTTGCATCCCGTGTACGATGCGGCAGCGAAGATGACGCGACCCTCTCTCCACCAGCCCTTCGTAACATCGAAGACCCCCAAGCAACAGAATCATCATCGCTGATCACTGTTGAAGCCACTCTCCCGCGGCAACACGACGAAACACCGACTGTACCCTAGAGGAATCACTCCACCGAGTCGCGTGGGAGGGAAAGAAAGAGAAGAAAAAAAAAAGTAAACGAAAATAGAACCGGGGAGATGGAGGCAAGCCGTCGACGACTACTCGGAAGTTTGAGCAGAGCTGGCACTAATGCCGTCAATAATTCCAGCGCCTTGCTGGTCGGTGGGCTGCGTAGTAATCTCTTCTCGCATGCAGGCCTTCTCGAGGTAGTAGCTCCACCTCCCGCTCAAGCCACGGTGGCTGTGCCTGATGTGCTGCCTGAAGTGGTCGGCGCGGTAGAACTTCTTCGCCTGGTTGCAGTCGCCGAACTTGTGGCCTTGGGTGAGATGCTCGATGCGGCGCTCCCATTGCGCGGGAAGCGGGAACTCTTTCCCGCAGTAGCCGCATTCGTCGGCGGAGTTTGGGCGATGCCTTGATCGGTGGAAGGCCACCTCGTAGTTGCCGGCCAGCGATGCGCACGACCAGGAGTGGTCTCGCAGGTGGAGGGACCTGTGGTGCCTCCTGACCTCGTTCTTGTTTTTGAACAGGCTGCTGCAGTGCTGGCAGCCGTATTTCTTTAGCCGCTCGTGCCGTCTGCCGTAGCATAGTCCGTCAATAAGGGCGTGCGTTTTTGTTTGAGCGGGGGGGGGGGGGGGAAGTGGAAAGGGAGTGCACGCACTGCAAGTCGTCACGGTTGAAAAACATCTTAGGCTTGTTGCGGCAGCACTTGCAGACGAAGCAGCCGGCCATGCTGGGCGGAGGGTTGATCTTTGCAGTAGGTGAATCCTGCTCCCTGCCGTGCGATGGCATCTCCGCAGGGCTGCCCAGGCTATCCTTCGCTGTGTCGATCTTCATGCTGGAGTTACACGGCGCCATCGGAGACCAGGCGGTTGGTGTCGATAGGATGCTGGCAGACGGCGATAGCTGGCCCGTTGACATGGAGCACATCGTGGTAGCGGACGCCGCGGACTCAGGGGAGCTGGCCGGCGACTCCGGCTGGGCCGGGTTGTAGTACCCCTGATATTCCCTCTGGGAGTCCCCGTGGTAGAAGTGTGGAGTTCCCTGGTTCCGGCAATTCAAGTCTGGACTTGCGCCATCCCGTATTAGCACTCCCTCCGAGGTGTCCGTGGTACCGGACCTGTGTGGGCGTCTGTCGCGCTCGTGTGTCTCGAGTAGCGGCGAAGACGCCCGACTCTTGGAGCCCACCCGTTCGCACTGCGGAGGCAGCGTCCGAACATCACGCAAGGTCAGGCGGCCCACCTCCGGCCCGTGGGATGGCGGGGCATCCTGCACCTGCGAATCTTCGACCGGCGAAGCGCAGCCGGGCCCCAGGTAAAGCGAACGGACGGATGTTCGCAGCCGGTTATCCAAAGTGGGCGATATGCTGCCGTCCGTGGTGCACGACGGAAGGATCGCATCGGGGTTGCAGTTCCCCCGGAACTCCGACAGCGATGGCGAGAAGACGGGGAGGCCGGATGTCTCTCGCTCTGGTCGAAGATGGATGAGCGCGGTTCCCGGGACGCGCCCGCGCACAACGAGCGGAGAAGGCAGCATCCGTAGCGGAAGCCGCGCCGAAGCCGGCACATGTCGCTGGCTCGATGTCTGAGGAGCCGATGGTCGCGACGGCCACCTGGTGTCTTGCGACGCGGCAAAGCCGCGAATCTCCTGCACGGGAGTGAGTCTGTGCTGGGGCAACGAGGGTGGTTGTGAGATGCGAGCGCCCAGCTTGCGCAGAATGGTTTGGTCGTATTGCCACCCTGCCAGGTGGATCGCAGCTCGGAGGGTCTCTTCACCGAGTCTAAATGAAACACGCCGCGTTAGGACCAGTTATTCGCCTGCACGGAGTGCACGGCACCGCATCGCCCGGCGAGACAGCGACAAATGGAAATGCGACAGCAGATTGCGAACGGGGAAACTGACTCCTGGCGGGGCGCGTGGTCATTGCCCTTTTTCATGTAGAGGCTCGTTCTCCGGTTTCGCTCGTACGAATCCTGCAGCCTCCCGCTGCAACCGTCGCGACTTCCGGAGAAACTGGGCGCGTCCTCCGTGCAGGCGCCTATCGGCGATAACTTGCATTCCTGGGCTGCCCCTTGTCCTTGTCCTTCACCATCACGACCGTCCCCGATCGAGCCTAGGGTGGTCTGGTGCCATTGCTGGTGCGGACGCGGTAGCGGTGGAAGCGCTGGCGCATCGTGAGGCTGAATGGGCGAGGGACGAACGGCCATAGACGCAGAGGATCCATGCACGACACCGCAGCTGCGGGACGTCGGCGAGACGCCGGGTCTTGGGAACGGAATCTCGCGAGGCATCGACCGCGTCGGGAGAGAGGGCGAGTGCTGCTCGTAAATCTGGGTGGATGACGGGTGATGAGTAGGTAGCGGGGGATGGAAGAGTCAGAGCTCGCAACGGTAGATATAACCTCGGGGCAATGGCGGCGGTGGCCGATACTTGAAGATAGAGCCTGTTGCCAATAGAACCTGGGGGCGTCTGTTGTTGCAATGGTCTTTTCTTCTCTTCTGTTCTTGATAGTAATCAAGAACCCAAGGCGAAAAAAGGATGGATTCGGAAACGGAGAGGGGTCGCTTTTTTCCCGTCTGTCCGGGGGCGGAGAGAGCGAGACGGGGGGATGAGGGGCGGGGCGATAGGGCTGCTGATTGGAATTCTGCGTGTCAGACGGCTCCGCTGACTGTGGTAGACACCCGAATCGGTCAGTGCTCGTTTGGTTTGCGTCCATCCACACCTCGGCGACGCGGGCATCGGGGGCGATACCAGCAGCGGATGCGCACGGGCGCGCGAGCCCTTATCGTGCAGCAGCCGTCCGCAGCCTCGCAGAGTCTGCCTCGTTCCATTCGCCGGTTCGGCCTGCCGGGCACCTCCTGTGCGACCGCGAGCGGGCGGTGGGAGTGCACGGACTCGGTGGACGTCGGCGGGGCGGGCGGCACCGAGCGCGTTGCCGGTCTGCAGTGCTTGACGTTTTTTCCGTTTTCTTTTCCGCTGTGGTGGTGATTGGGAGTTGGTGGTGGGTGGGTGGGGAACGCGGGGGGTGGGTGAGGGCAGCAATCCTTGCGGCTGCTCGACGCCCAGCCTGGGCGGGTGTCTCGCGGCCGCAAAAGAGCCGGAGCGTGTCAACGGGGGAGAACCTCCCCTGCCTGCTGCCTGTCGGCGATGGATGGGCGGCACCATCTACAATCACGACGATGGAGCACTCATGCGAAGAAGGATGTGATGACTTTCCAATTCACCTCCCCCACCGGCTGAAAAAACAACGAACACCACACACAACGCGTGAAAAAACTCTTCACTTATCAAGCAATGTCAACTGCACGGAGTGAACCAATAATGGCAGTCTTGCAGTGATGGAGAAATTCCAAGGTTTCCTCCCCCCCTCCCCTAACCACGCAGTCCACGGGTACACTGAGGTGTCCGAAGAAAAAACCTTCATGACGTCGAGATCCAGCCGTCCTTCCAGCAAACAAAACAACAAAAACGACATTAACAGCTCCTCCTTTCCCTCCTTTCTGCGCCCCCTCCCACGGAAGATGCGTAAAATCCCAAGCCCTGCCTGTCTGCCTTCCACGTACAAGACCTGGGGATGTTTGCGCTTCTCTACAGTCCCCTGCGGCGACTGGCCCGGCCGGTGCGCCGATCAAGGAGCGGATACCGATCTTCAATCCTTCGCGACCCTGTGTAAACTGCCACCGTAGCCTCAGCTATGTCACTGCCCTGGCTGCGAGCTCCCGGTGCCGTGGTTGCATTCGTCGGCAAGTAAACCAACTCGGTCGCCAAATCCTCGTCGGGGACTTCACCCGGTGCGTCGTGTGGTTCCATTCCAGCGTCCAGGAAAACGAATACCTCTGGACAGCCAACGCTGCGCCCGCCGTTTTCGAGATTGAGGCTCGACCGCGGGGGTGGATCTCCGGTGGCCGCCTGGCGCTGCTCCGTCGTGGCCGCCGCAAGCAAAGCAGGCAAGGAGGAGACCCGACGAATCGGGGGCGACGCCACGTCGGACCCGCGGACGGGAAAATTGCGGCGCTGGCGGCTGCGAGCTCGACTGTTCGTGCTGAACCTCAGAGCAGCGAGGTAGGGCTGATGGCGACCGAGATCACTGGGGCACGCTGACGGTTGGTAGAAAATCGTAGTTTCGACTGGATTTTCGTTGAAATGCACCCGCCTATCCTGGGCCGTCGTGCCCGCGTTGTCCATCCGGCGAGACAGGATTGACGGTAAGGCGGAGGGAGAGGACCGGGTTTCGGCGCCGTCCGGTGGCTGAGCGTTAGATGGCGTTGCCGTACCGGCAGCCGCCGGCGCAGCCTCGCCCGCCGTGATGCTATCTGTCATGCTGGGCAGACCGGATGCAGTGGGAACTGGTTGTGGTCGATGGCTAGGTGGAAGATAGGAAGATTTTTGCGACTGGGGGGAGGTTGCAGGGCGAGGTAGGACCGGAAGCGGGGTTGGTAGCCAGGACGGAGTGAGGTGCTGATCAAAAGTTAGCGTGCTTCGACTGGTAGGAGGGACTTCTCGGGCGGGTAACTCGTACAACGCCTGACCACCAGTCGGCGTGAAGCAATGGAGATGTAAGAGTATTTACCGACGGGTCGGGTTAGCGGTGGCCCAGACCGAGCAACAGTTGCGCCTCGGTGTCAAAGACGTCAGGCGGTTCGTGGAAGCAGGTCTGGTTCTGGTTCTGAACACATTACACTCTCCTCCCTCGATACAGACGAGTTCGGTATCAACCACAACTACCTCCACCTTGTCCAGACCAGACGGCTTACGACTTCTAAGGCGAGACAGTGGTTAGTACCTTTCGTGGGCTGAAGATTTTAATCATGGGGGCTTATTCCTGTTCTTCATTCCTTGCGCTTTACACGTCGGAATCCGGAGATGACGACTTTCCGCGCATCCACAACACCGGCGTTTGCGAAATTCGTCCGTAAGTTCCCTCGTCGAGACAGAGAGGACCGCTGTGTACGGAGAGATTGTTGAGCATACGACTATGTCTTATTAACCCAAATTACTAGCCAAAGCTCGAACGAACCCCTTGTCGATGACGTCAGCCGCACCGAGGCAGTCTCGACCGAATCGCCACCTTCGTCGGACGTGGCCGACTCTGTGAAGCTAAAGTCGATTGGGTTTTGGGGGGTGCGTCGTAAGCTTTCCTTTTCAGCGATTGGCTTCGGACTTACATCTTACACGGACGCGCAGCTGCGGTGCACCGACAATACCGACGAGAATTGCACATCTAAACCCAAAGGTGTATTGCGTTACTCCTCGGGGGTTGTCACTCAATCCAGTCCCTCGTGCCGCGAGTCCCTCCTTTGCTTTTTCGATCAATTTGGACTTCTGTTCCCGCCCATTCCCGGAGTAGTCGAGGCGTGTCGGTGGTGGAGCTCAAAGGCTGGGTTGCTGTGCCAGGGCTTGAGTTGAGATTCTCTGCAGAGACGATTGCTGAATATTTTTTTAGACTCAGTAGCATTGGCATGCGGATGCCTAACTGTCGACCTGGCATATCGGGAAGCCCGGCCTGGGCTCTACTGTTCCAAAAGCTAGAGGGTAGCCCAGTAATAGGCCAGAACATTGCGCCTGGACTGCCGCACCACCTTCAAAGCCTCTTCAAGCTTTGGGACGGCCCAAACGTCCCTCTCCAACCGGGTGTCCTCGTAATACTCCAGGTGCACTATCTGCTGAACGCACACGAGGGCTCCGAAGATGAGGGTCAACAGTTCGAGCAGCTAGTACCAAAGAAATATTGGATATGCAATCAGAGAGAGGCGAAGAGATACCAGGTAATCGCAATCCAGTGAGGCAAAGTTGGAGTATTTAATGGCTCCTAACAGGAATCCAACAACACGATTTTTCAGACTATTGGGCACAATGCCATCGTTATCGCTGCTCTATCACGTCGCAATGCGCACTGTGAGGCAAAGTCGGCCGTCAACCGGAAGGGGTAGGTACATGTCGAATGTAAGATCGTTGACATTCGCGGCAAGCTACAGCCGGCCCGACATCTTCGTCAGCATCACCCCGCTTAGTCGATCGGATGTATGGCCTCTCGAGGTGCATCTCTCAACAGAGTACCGCCGGATGAGAGCTATGATATCTCAAGTCAACTTCGGATCTCGCCATTCACTACCTCCTCCATCCCACAGACCTCTCGATCAATGGTTACCCAGTCAGAATGAGGGCCGTCTCAAGGTGACACAGGAGGCGACGCGTTCAAAGATGGGCGCTGTACGAGCCTCCGTGTAGCTGCTCGGGTAACAGTATGCCGTCCTTTTCTTCTTTCGACTTTCTGAAGCCCGTTGTATATCGAGAGAATTTTCCGCCTTCGAGTATGAAGTATAAGTCCAAAATTGAGTATCTCCTCCTCTATCAATTGCGATGTTTTATCAGTGTGTATACTATCTGGCGTCCATAGGTCCTTCCGTCCGTTATCAGATGTCCATCTGCGATCTGGAGTCGGTCTGCTATTTGGAGTCTGTTCGCCCTGGCGGGTCACTTGTTCGTCGGGGTCCGTCTTTGGCGTGGAGTCCGATGGTTGTTTAACGTTGGTCTGTCGTCCGGCATCCGTCTATAGTCCTCAGTCTATTTGCGGCACCCATCTAATCGCTTGTTATTACAGACGCCTGCATCCGAATCAACTGCTGCAGCCCATCTCAGGAAGTGTCCGCAGCGGCTTGTGCTACCTCTCTCCAGCCTCCGACAGCATAGCAGGGCCAGAGTGGTAGTGGGCACACCCAACAGTTGTTGCCAGACGGATTGTGAACGCCCTAGGGTATCGGGAGAGGAGGCAGAGAATGGATATGGTCGAGGCAAGGGAGACCGTTGATATAGGAGTGCCGCAGGAAGAGGATGCCGGAGCCACGGCAGACGAAGACAAGCTTCGGCACCGACTAACTGTATTCGCGGACGAGTCTTGATTTAACGAGAGAGCTGCTGGATACAGGGTCGTGCGGAACCGCAGCTATCGTATGGAACCGCGGCTAATCACGGGTGGGCATCAAGACACGTGGGCTACAACCAGCGAGCATATGGTGCGGAGTACGTTGCCCTCGCCACAGCGCTGGAGACTAGTGAGAAAGCAGATGGCACCGGAGCGGATCACGATCTTCACCGACGCGCATGCAGCCGTCAGACAAATAGCACCTGAGGAGCATCGCCTCGATACGGAGGGCTGCGGCAGACACCGCCGTCGCGATCCTGTGGTGTTCCTCCCCCAAAGGGTCCCAGACACGAGGGGGCTGATGAGAAGGCTAGGCTGGGACCGAGAAGGGAGATGCCCGCGCACTGGACTCATATGGAATTCCGCTCCCCAGCTCTCTCGCTAACTTCAATCGGGAAATTACAGAGAAACAGTGGGCAAACGCTAAGCAGCCGCCGTACGGCTGGGTCCCCAGGAAGAAGTACAAGACTCCGCTCGGCCAGAAGGCGGGTCGCCGGCAGTTTCGAGGGGCTTGACTCGTGGTTCCATTACATTGATGAGAGGCCGTTGCCACTCCGGGTAGTACTTACACGGTATAATTCGGGTGGTGCAGGGACCAGACGCATCTACGGTGACACCTCTTGAAGCGGAACCCTAGGTGGAGGTCTCCGCTGTAGGGTAATCTATACGCGCGGAGGTGCGGAACGACAGTGCGACGAGATAGTGGGGCTCAAAAACAGGGGCTTCCTTGCCAATGGGGGGTGTAGCCAGGCAGTGCTCGACCGTCTTGGACGCAGGGGTGCGTAAGCATGTCTCAGCCAAGGAGGGCGAGCAATAGGCATGGAGCGATTCACTTAATCGGTTCTGTGCAGTTGCTGGGTACTGCTGTGCTGGCTGCTGGGGCATCTGGCGTGCGGAGGGGGTTGAGGTCAGAGAAGATGTTTTCTATTCTATTTTATTATTTGCTCAGCGAAGCCGATGAAGTTGAGGGCTGGGAAGGAGGGGGCAAGTCCGTACTGTTGTTCCTGCACTCACCCATCTTCTTGGTATCTGCAGCCGACGAGTAGGGGACGGGCAGCCCTACTTTTTGTTCGGTCTTTTGTGATCCCGTTGGGGCCCATCCACCCTCCATAGGACAGGCCTGGGTGGCGACCAATGGGGAGCTAGCAACGTGGCGCCATCACGCGGACAGCGGTTGGGGTTAGACTAAAGGTGCACTGCCACCACCTACATAATAATATCGTCATGATCCAATAGGGTCGCACACGATTAATGAATCATCATCATCAGCCACCACCTACATAAGCACAAAGCCAGCATGACTGAAATTTTTTTTTACGAATGTATGCATTCCACTCGCTCCATCCCCACTCGAAAATTCCACTCACATGATAAGTAGAAGATATCAAAACGCCACCCTTATATCAGCATCTAGCAAGTTTGCCCCACACTATCGTCCGAATTTCACTCTAGACCCCGGGCTAAATCGGAATGCCGCCGGAACACCAAATCAGCCACTGCAGGTAGTAGGACCAGCCTCTAGATTGCGTCGGTATGTACACTTTCATGGTCGCTCTCCACCAAATTACATCTTTAGGTCCGACGGAAACGATAACGACACAGGTACCGGTGCGCGGTTTGATGTTCGGTACTTGAGCTTAACAAGATTGGTCAACGTCTACGGCTGCGGATTCATGCTGTAAAAAAGATACGCCAAGCAATGTCCGAGATCTCATGTACTGCGCTCTGTACCATATCACTTGAAGTAGAGTTAAATATTCCGCGAACCGGATATTCCCCAACACCGAGATCTAAGGTGCAGCGTCCTGCAGCACTACGGATGACCGAGCCGGGGCTTTGAAATCCAAGGCTGTTGAAGATTGCCCGATCACCGTTTTCTTTTGAGAGTCTTCACAAGTACAGAGAAAGAGAGAGAGAAAAGAGAGAGGGACAGGACGAGATGATTTGATTGCTGACGGGTGATGAAATCGCTCGAGGTAGACGTAACGAGTATCTTTTTTCTGCTATGTAGAAGTATATTACAGTCTAGAAGGAAGAACACGAAAGACGCTGCTATGGAAGAATGCCAAGCCGTCGTTACCAGGATCCCCTTGCCATTGCCGTTGCTATGGCGTTGCTGCCACCGCCGTTGCTGTGGTGTCGCTTCCGTCGGCGCGCCACGCCGGAGCGGCGAGAAGCAATTCCAACAAAGGCTAGTATGTATGTAGGAATACCGAGAGGATAGCAAATTAAGTTGTATATACATGATCATAGTCAAAATGGGTCCGTCCAGGCGGTGCTGCGTTGGAGACTCGGACATCCATCATCGCCGCACATCTTTTGTTTGGAACCTTCCGCTGAACGCAGGATGCGGAGGAGGGGCGGCAACGTGCAGAGCAACCATCAGGAACCGGAGAAAAACATTTATATCCAAATACTTTCAAAGTGGTTGCCGAGTGAAAAACATCGTGAGAACGACATTCAAAGGACAAAGCGTGCCTCGCCGAAAGAAAAGACAGTAAGGTGGAACCACAGCTATCTCCAACTACTTGCGACACGATTCATAGAAGCTAACATGCATACCAGTGCAATTCCCTGCCCGATCAGTTGATCCTTCCCAACCACTCCAATACCGACTCTGTGACGCCTAACTGATATGACGGGGCGCGCACTTCCTCCACCTCCTCGACTGCGCGCTGCATCTCCAGCAACTCGGAAGCTCCGAGCTGCCCGGCCATTGGTGACTCAGAGGCAAGGGGTTCCTGGGCAAACACTTCTATATCAGCAGCTGTCGGAAACTCGGGAAAACGTTGAAATTGGAATACCTTCTGCAAGACGCCTCTTCCTTCTTCGTGCCCGTGTGCACCAGCGGCGTCCGGTTCGGAGCCAACCTGCGCGTCTGCGGGACCGGGATTTTGTGGGATTTCGGTAGTTCCCAGCAAGGGCTCTCTCGCAAGTTTCGTTTTGGTCGTTGCTGCACTCTCAGCTCCTGATGCAACACCTCCTCCTCCTCCCCAACGACCAGCAGTCGGCTGGGACGTGATTGTCTGAACGTTCAACTTGCTGGCCACCCGATCTGCGCCACCAGTACGAGACACATGGTAGCTTCCGGAGGATACGGTGGCAATCGCCGAAACCGGCCCACTGTCTCTCCTCTTTGGTGGAGGTACGCTTTCCGGGGGTGAAGTTTGTCTCTTAGTGGAATTAGGCTTGTAGCGGTGATGTTTGCCTGCTGTGGTACACCACTTTTCAACATCCCATATGGGATATCTCTTTTCCGGTGTCCCCTGGCCGGCAACTTTCATCGACGGATACTTAAATCGTCGCTGCGACGGGACGACAGTGGATCTGAATTGTGAACTGGAGCCTTCGGCAGACACCATTGATAGATCACTGCTGTCATCGTCCGACAGCCGAATTTGTTCCGCAGGTATTTCCCTAGTTCCTCCTATCTTCGGCATGACACCGCTTTCGAGTTGCTGTCGATGGCTATCAGCAGCGACTGATTCGGAGCCAAACTGAGTATCTGCGGGAACGGAATTTCCGAGGTCTTCGTTCACAACCGGCAAGGGTTCTCGTACGAGTGTCTTTTCGGACGTCCAGGCGCCAATTGCTTCCGATGTGACGCCTCCTCCTTGCCTCCAACGAACTGGGGTAGGCTGCGACAAGAGTGACGAAACGATGTGCCGGCTGTCCACCTGATATGCGCCAACACTGCTAGACACTTGGCGGCCTCCAGACGCTCCTGCCGAAACCTGGCTTTCCGGGGGCGGAGGTTGTCTTCGAGGGGACTTAGGCCTGACATAGAGCTGTGCGCCAGCAGTGTTACGCCACTTTCCAGCACCCCACGGATATCGCTTTTCCGCAGTTACACCGGCGACAACACCTCGACGGCCATCGTGGGCTTTGACATTCAGGAACTCCAACCTACTCTGGACCTGTGCCGGGTCCCATCTTCCTTGCCAAAAGGATCCATCGCCCTTTTGCAATTCCGCTTGAATCTTGAGAGCATCTTCTGGCAGTTTCCCGTCGAACAAGTCGCACAACACAATGTCGTGCCTGTTCCTCCCGTACGAGCACAGCTGGATAACGCAACGAACGAAAGATTCTTGGTCGATGATAGGAAAGGTCCAATTCATCAGGAGTTGTTGCTTTTCATTATCCACCGGCCAAGTCTTCCGTATGGCCGCCAGGAGAAAGTCGTAGGATACAACTGTTGTACGAGGGTTGATGATCTCTCCGGCATAGATTGAGATTGTCTGATAGTCACCAGGGAATTTCCGGACGTCGTACCGCAGAGTCGGCAAGACAGAATTAATGACACTAGGTGGTGGAGATGGGGGTGCTATTTGCGGCGGAGGAAGAGGTTGCATGGAGTCGGTTTTGAACGAGTTCTCAGTTTTCCGCGACACCTCGGTGTCAGTCGATTTAGGTGCTGTCGTGGAAGGTTGTGCGGATGCAAAGCTATACAATTATCAGCTTGTCGTCGAAGTCTCTTTGCACGTGAAACTATCGTCGAATTTACCTTGTCCAAACAGACCGAGGACACCGAACCGCAGGAATAACCCTTGCCAATCCGACCAACGAAGAGGTTGTGTGTGATGGTGGTAGTTGGATGGGCAGGCGAAGAAGTGTTCGGTAATGTAGTCGGCGGGCACTGAGGCTGGAGGAGGGGGGTTGGGGAGACGATGTGAGCAGGTCGCTCTAACAGCACTGCCAAAGCCCGCCTCCTCACGAGTAGGTGAGTGCGGGGTAAAGCAGCTTAGGTCGATGTGACGTCATAAGTGCCGTACAATGCTAACATGGAGACAGTGTGGCGGCGCGTAAGTACTTACATGATTGTAATAATTATCTCTGCCTTCTTTTTTTTATTCATGGGATTACTATGCTACTCGAGAATATTAACGTCCATCTTCACCGTTTTCATAGACTCCCTCCACCCTTCGCCAAGCTGCATTATTCATCAACACGCTAGCGATCTCTAATGAGTATTTTCCAGCCCGCCACGACTCGAATACTGTTTCACACATGATCGGCTGACCCCACCACCATTTACCCGGCTGGGAGTCAACGAGACTATGGTTTTCAAACCTTTCATCATCCTACGTGATGACCCATCGACGAAAAAACATACTCTGAGCTTTAGGGTTGTAACAGATGCTTGTAGGTGCGCTCCGTGTTAGGACCTGTCTATGCACTGACCAGCATCATTTCGATAGTATCCCTTTCCTAGTTGTTCGTGCATCTACACGTCTGGAAGAACGTGATGCATTCTCATGCTGCATCAGCGCTCTGGCAAATCATTCTGTTCATGGTGTAACCCAGACAGAGTCGCCTGCACTGCATGGAAACACTGGTTGTCGATGCGGCACCGGCTTGCTGATGAGGTGTAGTGCGCTACATCGAGAACGGAACCCGATGTTCTATCAAAGTCCAAGCGAGCCGATATACATCCCTAGTGTGTTCTGGGGTTTGGCGGCGTGCGGAGTTGCGTTTACCGAAGTCCCACTATCTTCGGTTTTCTATAGGACGCCAAACATGCGGTTCTCATTTCATCCCCGTGCTCGGTGGATCTACCGCATTCTTTCTTGCCTGGTGATCCGCTTCCGAAGACTGGAAAGAAAACGAATATCTTCATTCGGAATCCAGGTGGCTTCCCGCCCAGGACACTTCTCCGTTGCGACGAGCCACATGCTTGTCAGAATCGTGAGCGCCGCCCGGAGTCGTGACACCAACTGGCGGCCAGTGGTGAGCGAAGACAGGTGGAAGCACCAAACCTTGCAGAGCCGGTTCTCCGAGCTGGTAACGGTCATAACAAGCGATGTACCATGAGTTCTGGTGGCAGTTCCGTGAGGGTTCCGAACATCATGAGAGGGAGCGACCGGCGTCGACGCAGGCCAGGCAACCCGGGCAGGGAGAGTAAAGAATGGAGGCCGAACAGGGCGAGAAGTTGACGGAGAGAATAAACAATGAGCATGGCATGGAGGAACACCCGGCCGAGAAGGAGGAGCTCAGGAGCAACGCAAGAAGGCCCGGATGCGGCGGCGAGGTAGGGAGGGGGGTCGGCGTGGCGAGGAAGGCATGGAGCGTCGTTGCAATTGTTGGGTAGGCCGTTTTGGCTTCTACTTTTGTCTTGTTTGATTATGGTTCTTTCTGTCAGCCCGATGAGTGACTAACAGGAGATGGAGGGATTGCTCGCAGTTCTAATGGGAGCGGTGCTACCTTAGTCCGAGCGCCAAGCATCCAAGCGGTGCAACGGCGAGCGATTATCTAGAGATCCTTAGACAATACAACGCGCTCGGCTGAGGTCGAATTCGGGACCCTCATTGGTGTCAACGGCATTGTACCATTTTCTTAGTAGCTTATAATTCATTACCAGTGCTTTTAAACTTGCCATGCGGACACAGCAGGATCCGGGCTGCTTCGTTGAGTGGTTGCGGTAGACTGGTCACCCGAAGTGGATGCTGTGATGTCCACCAGGTCACTTGAAACGAGATCGAGGATCGCACTACTCCATGTTCCAATTTGATGATTGAGCTGATCACAGAGCACGTTAGTAAACACAGAATTCATTACCATCAAGCCACCGAGCGTCGATATCATCTACGCCGATGCGACGAACATGGAGCAGTTGAGTACTGATTTTGAGACCCTGCTCTGAAAGACTCTCATCCTGTGTCGGTAGTTGGTGCCTCGCTCCAGCCTCTACCAGAGACAGGAAAGCAACTCCGTCTGGACAACTGGTGTCAGCACTGCTGTTGCCCGTTCGATGAATACCAGCGGTGGTGACTACGGAGTACGAGGGAAAATTCGGACCGAGAGGGAAGGCGATAGTAGGTTTTCATGGCAACATAGTAGTGAAGAAGTCAGTCAATAAGAGGTCTTACCGCAGCGCCCGGCTGCTCGCCCGGAGGTCTTATGGGTGGCCCCCACGTCGAGCGAGGAGCCGGAGACTGTTATAGTATTATCTCACTTGCGAGGTCCTACTATAAACGCCACAGTTATATACTAGCGCGCATGCGAGAACTAGTGCGCTTAGGGACTAGGGCAGCATCAAATCATGCCTATAAAAAAGTATTGAATTTTCATGCAGTGCTCCGTCCACATAGCGTAAGTACATACTTACTTAGCTACTACGCATACACACGCAGCAGCACACCACCTACACACCCAAATACACCCCATCTATGTGCCAACAAAAGTCACACCAAGACCACATTCATCTTCATCCTCATCCCTCAGTGTCGGTAATTTGCGGGAATGGTGTAACACGACTGCGCCGAGGTTTTTCTGACAGCATAGGACTTCGCCGAGTTCCTATCTACTGCCGATGCTGCGTCGCGGCGTGCAGCTGGTTTTGCGGCGCGGCGGACGGCGAGTTCAGGTGTGGTTAGTGATGTGGCTGAGAGCGAGTCGCTACCTATGGTTCCAGTGGTGAGAGGTTCTAGGCTGGGTTCTTGCCATGGCCATGTCCCCGACTTGGACAGCCTGCCCTGCTGTGGGCGGACACGTCGCGTATCCTAGGTTTGACTCGAGTTGCCTCTGATGCTGATGGCAGACCTTGATTATCTAATTCGTCGTCCGATGATATCAGACTTCTACGGTTCCGCCGCTGGTACTCTTAGTCCCTTCGCCTGCAGTAGGTGGTCCTCGAGTCTTCCAGTACTGCAGAGCAGGCATCGCGTTAGGGGTCAGTAGCCCTTTGTTGGATGTTTCGCCGTCAGGTTACCCATCGGTAGTTAGCGAGGCATCAATGGAACAGAAGGTTTGAATGATAACCTCTCTCTTATCCTGTCGGAGCCACCTCCAAGCGGCACTGGGAGTCAGCGACTAGCGCACTCTGGGCGCCAAGCCCGGCGTAGTAGAGAGGCGAGCGAAGAGCTGCAGACTCCATAGACAACACAACGCACTCACTTTTATCTGATTTCGTACCATCATCGGTGACCACGGCAGGGAACCTCATCTCTCAGACACGCATTACGGATCGGTGATTGGGGCCTCGCGATGACCATCATCAGAGGATTTACACACCTTATTTGACTGGTCGTGGTCGTCATTTGTCTGTCTATTGTTTGCAGGGAGCGCTGCGGTGTACACCAAACAGGAGGGCATTGAGACCACGGACTTCCCTTATTCCATCGAATTATCATCAGCTGAGCTAATTTGAGTCGTGTCCTAAGGAATAGGAACACTCCCGAATTGACGAAGCGAACGGTGTCTGCATCTACGTCGAAGTCCCCGTACGGAACGGTGGCAGCCACGGAGGTGAGATACGAGAACGGAAAGACTGACTACGAAGAGGGTAGCGACGAAGAGACTCCGGAACTCTAGGTTGCTCACCCCGGCGACATACAGCGTATATCCTCAGTCTACAGGAGGAGTTGGAACGCGTGAAAGAACGTGCGAGAAAGGAGAAGGCAAGTGAATGGGCAGGTAGCCCTTCTACTGACAACGACTGTAGTGACAACTCCCTGTCGGATACCTATCACATGGACGCCGAAGAAGTTATGACGATGATTACCCATACCTCACTGAGGATCCCACCGTTCGGGGGTACCCAGGATGAGAACCTGAGCAATTTCTTTAGGAGGTTTGACAGAGCGGTCCGGTGGGTTGTATATGCCCGCTATCCCGCTAGCGCGGAAGGAATGAGACAGAAGGAGATGGATATGGCCTTGATGATTCAAGACAACCTGGTTGGAAAGGCCTTGGAGGAGTCGGTCATCTTTCCGGAGGCAGCTTACGAGTCTGTGCAGGCTTTCAAGGACGCTCTGAGGCAGGCGTTCCCACAACCAGAAACGGTGATGGCGTCTGAGGAGGATCAGTGGAAGGTTAAGGCGTTGCGTCTTTATAAGACCCTGTTTATTATTGACCCAGAAACTGGAGATAGCGATCCCCCAGAGCTATCCGTCCCGCCAGCGTGATGGTTCCGACAGTACCTCCCAGACACTCTACACCGTCGTCTCGCACACCTATTCCTTACCGGCTTACATGACATCCAAATAGGTCCCGGACGAAACTCAACGCCAGAAAACGCCAAGACTTTTAACCGACCCACCAAATTTCGCGACAGCTAAGACTTCACGGACTCCACGATGTCCGGCGAAGCGACCCTGCCGAGCGGGGCAGCCCCGATGGTGGCTGCCAGCGCCGGCCCGAGTGAGGGCTCCCTCTGAGGGAGCTCGGGGGAGACACAGGAAGCTACAGGGAGGAGAAGTGTTGGCAATATATGGATCGATAAACGTGAAGATTGTCTATCAGTATTATGCGGGCACAAGATCTATCTATATACAGGAAGGCCGTCAGGACAAAGGACGGAAGACTGCCCCCCGAGCCGGTGCTCGGGGACTCAGTCATGTCCGGACGCCTCCTCATCTCTGGACGCCTCCTCATCTCCGGAC
>Ga0307512_10003551_pt1 | contig 17971 bp, 19 predicted proteins | sample 14_EM_MG_FD_200267 | JGI IMG/M metagenome (GOLD analysis project Ga0307512, IMG submission 200267) | Populus trichocarpa ectomycorrhiza microbial communities from riparian zone in the Pacific Northwest, United States - 14_EM | ecosystem: Host-associated > Plants > Roots > Unclassified | place...
ACGTGGAGCCGCTCATGAACACCGCACGGGATCTCGCGATCGTCGCCCTGGACGCGGCACCCAGCCACCCGGTGGAGCAGGGCGACCTGTCGCTCGCACTGGCGGGAGCCGAGGTGCTCGACCTCATCGAGGCGCTGGCGCTCACCCTGGACGGCGACCGCATCCTGCCCAGCTCCCAATCGCCCACGGGCGACCGCCTGTTGGACGAGGCCGCCACGGCGCTCGTTCGGCAGGATCCGTACGAGTCGGTCGAGGACTGGCTGTGGCGCCGGGGCCGCGGGCTGTCCTCGGCCTACATCGACGACCTGGAGCGGATCGGGCTGACGACCCGGCCGCGCGGGCGCAGGATTCCGCTGCGCACCGGGCGGACCAAGCTGGTCGACTCGCCGGCCCGGAGCCGGGCCGAGGAGCGCTGGGCGTCGCGCGAGCCCGTCCTCGCCGCCCTGGCTGCCGCCGTCGGGGTCCACGACGAGCCGACCGAGGACTTCACAAGTGAGGCGGTCACGGCCGTGCTGGCCGCCGTCGGGGACGCGGTGCAGGAGCTGGAGGCGGTACGCCAGCGGAAGGCGATCGAGGACGCCGCCTTCGACAACGTCTGGCGCGGTCTGTAGGGCCGCCCGCGGTCAGCGGGCGCCCAGCAGGGCCCGGCAGTTGTCCCACAGCGGACTCAGCCGCTGGGTGCTGTTGTACAGCTTGGCGAACATCACCTGGCCCTCGATCTGGGCCACCACCGCCCGCGCCGCCTCCCGGGTGTCGGTCACGGTCACGTCGCCGCGCTCCCGGGCGTCGGCGACGACCGTCTCGACCATGCCCACCTGCGCGTCGAAGATCTCCTGCAGTCGCCCGCGCACGGCCTCGGTCTGGTTGCTCAGCTCCAGGGTGAGGTTCCCGAACAGACAGCCCGACACGGTGCCGCAGCCCTGCTGGCCGATGCGCAGGCCGGCCTCCGTCTCCTCGAACAGCTGCCGCAGCCGCTGCAGCGGCTGCGCGTCGCCGCCCAGGATGCGCGTCCAGTCGCGCTGTTGGGCGGCCCAGTGCTCGTCGACGACGGTGAGCGCGAGGGCCTCCTTCGACTCGAAGAAGTAGTAGAAACTGCCCTTCGGCACACCGGCCGCCTTGCAGATCTCGGCCACGCCCAGAGCTGAATAGCCGCGTCCCTCGATGAGCGAGCGTGCGGCACCGAGGATCTTCTGCCTGGCGTCACTGGTACGTCCCACGCACTGAGTGTACGCAGTACTAGACCGGTCGGCTAGTGCGGCCGTTCCCCCGTCCGTCAGAGCAGCGGGAGCCCGTCCGCCTCCCGTCGCTCCAGTCGGGCCACGAGATCCGTCGCCGAGGACTTGATGGTCTCCAGGCCGGGCCTCCCCCAGGGCCGCGGCTCCACGTCGACGACGCACACGGTGCCGAGCACCATCCCGGTGCTGTCGATCAGCGGCGCGCCCAGATAGGAGCGGATGCCGAACTCGTCGACGACCGGGTTGCCCGCGAACCGCGGGTAGTCGCAGACGTCCTCCAGGACCAGGGCCTTGCGCCGGACGACCACGTGCGGGCAGAAGCCGTGGTCACGGGCCAGCTCACGGCCCAGGACGGGCGTGGTGCCGTCGGCCTTCACCACGGGCGGCGCCACGGCCGAGAGGTGCAGGCCCGCGAAGAACTGCCGGTTCTCGTCGATGAAGTTGACCATGGCGTACGGCGCCCCGGTGAGCTCGGCGAGGTGGTCCGCATAGGCGTCGAGGGCGGGGTCTGCGTGTTCTCCCAGGCCCAGTCGGCTCAACCGCCGGGCCCGGGCGGGGGCCTCCTTGTCCTCGGGGGTGAGCAGCAGACGACCGGCCGGACGCGACGGGTCGTACCTCATGGGCGGGCTCCGTCACTGTGGACGCAGGGCATATACGGGCTCCGTGGCGGTGTGCGGGCATCACATGTGGGCGCCGTGGCTCGGCGCATGGGCCGGGGCGTGGGCGAGGAGATGCCGTACGAGGGTCAGCAGGGTCTGGACGCCGGAACTGGAGATCCGGGCGTCGCAGCGCACGACCGGGATCTCCGGGGCGAGGTCTATGGCGGCGCGGACCTCCTGGGGGTCGTAGCGGTAGGCGCCGTCGAAATCGTTGATCGCGACGATGAAGCCGAGGCCGCGCTGCTCGAAGAAGTCGACGGCCGCGAAGCACTCCTCCAGACGGCGGGTGTCGGCGAGGATGACCGCGCCGAGCGCGCCCTCGGAGAGCTCGTCCCACATGAACCAGAACCGCTCCTGCCCGGGCGTGCCGAACAGATACAGCACATGTTCCGGGTCGAGGGTTATGCGGCCGAAGTCCATGGCCACCGTCGTCTCGACCTTGTTCTCGATCCCGTCGAGACTGTCGGTCGCGGCGCTGACCGTGGTGAGCAGCTCCTCCGTACTGAGCGGCGCGATTTCGCTGACCGCGCCCACGAAGGTCGTCTTGCCTACTCCGAACCCTCCTGCCACAAGGATCTTGAGTGCGGTGGGGAAGGGGTCAGAGCTGTCGTCGTAGTCCATCGAGCACTGCCTCCAGAAGGGCCCGGTCAGTCGGGTTGTGGTGGAACTCGGGTGGCTTGGTGGTCAGCGCCCCGCAGTCGACGAGGTCCGACAGCAGCACCTTGGTGACCACCGCCGGCAGCTTCAGCTGAGCGGCGACCTCGGCGATCGAGACGGGCGCGCGGCACAGGTCGAGGGCCTGCGCGTGTTCGGGGCCGAGGTAGCCGAGGGGGGTGGCTCCGGTGGCCATCACGTGCGACAGGAGATCGAGCGCGATGGTGGGCCGGGTGCGGCCGTTGCTGACCGTGAAGGGGCGCACCAGCCGACCGGCCGCGTCGTCGAGCCAGGGCCCGTCGCCGACCGCCGCCACGCTCAAGGCCTCATCGCCGTGGATTCGACGGTGTGCTGCCGGGGCGCGGTGACCAGGTAGGGGCGGACGCTCTTGACCAGCATCGCCATCTCGTAGCCGAGCACCGCGGCGTCGGCCTCACGGCCGGCCAGCACGGCGAGACAGGTGCCGGAGCCTGCGGTGGTCACGAACAGCAGGGACGAGTCGAGTTCGACGACGACCTGGCGGACGTCTCCGCCGTCGCCGAAGCGGACTCCGGCGCTGCGGCCGAGGGAGTAGAGGCCCGAGGCCAGCGCGGCCATGTGGTCGGCGCTGTCCACGTCGAGGCCGTGGACCGACTTCACGAGCCCGTCGCAGGAGAGGAGTACCGCACTGGTCGTGTGGGGTACGCGCTGCACGAGGCCGCTCATCAGCCAGTCGAGATCGGATACATGGCCGGTCGGCGCATCGCTCGCCATGGTGGATCGACTCCTTGGGGTACGAAGGTCTGCGGGAGCGGTGGGGGCGGGGGCGGGGGCGGAAACGGGGGTGGTCATCCGGCTGGTGCGCTCCCGTCGTGCCGGGTGGGGTGGTCGGTGCCGCGCGCGGACGCGGGACGCGCCTCGGCCCTGTGGGCCGGGTCCATGGGCGGTACGTCCATGGACAGCGGCGGGGTGGTGGCGGTGACGTCCGTGTGGCGAGCATCAAGGAGCGAGGCCGGGGGCATAGGTGTGGACTCCGTGTGAGCCACGCCCATGAGGGGGTGCAACTCCATGCGGGCCGCCTGTTCCATGGACTCCGACTCCAGGTGCGCCGACGCCGTCGTGTGTTCCGGTTCCAGGTGTGCCGACGCCGTGTGCACCGCCCCCGTGTGCTCCGACTCCAGGCTCTGCTGGGCCTCCGCCAGACCGATACCGCGCTGGAAGGCCGCCATCAGACCCGGGTCGTGGCCGGCGAGGTACTCGGTGTCCTGGCGTGGCGCCGGACCGTCCCGCAGCTGGGGTGCGATGTGTTCCTGGGCGCGGCGACGGGGCAGTTGGGGCTTGCCCATGGTGCCGCGGACGGCGCCGGTGCGGGGCGTGGGCGGCGCGGTCGCGTTCTCCGCGGCGAGCTGCCGGTCGCCCGCCCTGATGCCCGGCAGGGCCTCCGCGGGATTGGCCCGTTCCTCGTGGGTGCCTCGCACTGGAAGCGGTGCCGGTCGGCCGCCGTTCGGCACGCTGCCGTTCGGCACGGGTACCGCGGGCCGTGCGGCCTCCCGCTGCTGCGGACGCCGCGGTGCGGGCGGCTCGGGCGCGACGCGCCGCCCGCCGGCCTCGGGTCCGGGCCCGGGCGGTGCCTGCGGCTGCGGGGGCCGGGGCGCGGCGGACGGCGCGGCCGCTCCCGTCATCCCCGAGATGACCTGCGGCTGCGGCTGCGGTGTGACGCCGGGAATGCCCGGTGCCGAGCCCAGCAGCCCCTGCGGTACGACGAGCACGGCCTGCACCCCGCCGTAGATGTTGGTCTGCAGACGGACGTGGATGCCGTGCCGCCGGGCGAGCTGCGAGACGACGAAGAGTCCGATGCGGCCGTCCGCGAGCAGGCTCGCCACGTTGACCTGGTCGGGGTCGGCCAGCAGGGCGTTCATCTTCTTCTGCTCGGCGACCGGCATGCCCAGCCCGCGGTCCTCCACCTCGACGGCGAGTCCCGAGGTGACGAGGTTGGCCCGGAGCAGGACCTGGGTGTGCGGGGCGCTGAACACCGTGGCGTTCTCGACGAGTTCGGCCAGCAGGTGGATGACGTCGGCGACGGCGTGGCCGCGCAGGGTGCCGTCGATCGGGGGCACCAGCTTGACCCGGGAGTACTGCTCTACCTCGGCGATGGCGGAGCGCAGCACCTCGGTCATGGAGACGGGGTGGCTCCACTGCCGGCGGGAGACGGCGCCGCCGAGGACGGCGAGGTTCTCGGCGTGCCGGCGGATCCGGGTGGCGAGGTGGTCGACGTGGAAGAGGCCCTTGAGCAGGTCGGGGTCCTCGATCTCGTTCTCCAGCTCGTCGAGGATCGAGATCTCCCGGTGCACCAGCGACTGCAGGCGCCGGGCCAGGTTCACGAAGACCTCGAGCTTCTGTTCGCTGCCCGCCTGGCTGGAGAGCTGCGCGGCCTGCACGACGGCGGTGACGGCGCCGTCGTGCGCGCGGGTCAGGTCGGCGGCCAGCAGCTCGAAGTCGTCGGCGCCGTCGGGCGGACCGCTGCGCGGCTTGCGCTGCGGCGGGGCGTCGCCGCGGCGCAGCGCCTCGACGAGAGCACGCAGATCGGCCTCGCCGCGGGCGCTGCTGCGGCGCAGGGCGCCGATGCGGTCGCTCACCGCCTTGGCTGCGCGGTCGGCGGCCACGGTGGCGATCAGGATGCCCGCAAGGGCCACCGAGGTGGCGCCGGCGAGCACGCCCCACAAGGTGAGGCCGGGCCGTGCTCCGGTGGAGCGGACGGTGAACAGGACGGCCGCGGCGGCGCTCAGGGCGACCGCGATCGGCGGCAGCACGGCGAGCCGCAACAGCTGGGGCCGTATGTGGGTCTCGGGCAGCGAGGGAACGGGACGGGCAACCGGCCGTCCGTGCCGCCCGCCTTCGCGGCGGTCTGCGCGTGCGGCCGGTGCGCGGAGGTGAGACATCGGTGTCCTCGTCGTACTGGTCCGTCGGTGCCTGGGGCGCGGGCTGCGCGGTTCGGGCATGCGTTGCCCGATGGACACTCACAGTAGTCGCCAACGCATCATGTGCGGTGGGCAGTTGACAAAGTCCCGCGCACAGCGTCCCGCTCTGGTATGAGGCGTCGTACGACAGACCGATTAACCCAGCGGGTGCGTGATCCCATCAGGAAAAGGATCGATCAGAGCTGGTCAGAAGCGGTCACAGGCAAAGAGTGAGGGCCGGGGAGCGACTGCTCCCCGGCCCTCGCCGAGTACTCATTTCTGTCCGGCCACCAGCGCGCCGGGACCGCATCCGGGCGCCCCCACGCCCTGCGGAACCATCCCCCAAGCGTTACTCAGCGTATTGTCCTACGCCTTCAGCTGAGTGAAGCGAAGGCTGTTGCCGAAGGGGTCGCGAAGGCCGCAGTCGATTCCGTACGGGCGCTCGGTGGGCTCCTCGGTGAACTCGACACCCTTGGCCCGCAGGGTCTCGTACGTCTTGCGGCAGTCGTCCGTGCTGAAGATGAGGTAGCCGCCCGTCGCGCCCTTGGTCAGCAGTTCGCGGACCTGCTCCGCGATCTCCTCGGACAGCCTCGGCGGACCGGGCTTCTCCAGCAGGACCTGGCGCTCCGGGTGCCCGGGGACGCTGACCGTGAGCCAGCGCATGAAGCCGAGGTCGGCATCGGCGTTGACCTCCAGGCCGAGCTTGCCGACGTAGAAGTCGAGGGCCTCGTCCTGGTCGAGGACGTAGATCTGCGAGTGCGTGATGGCTGTGAACATGTGCATCACGCTACGAGCCGAGCCCCACGAAAACTTATCCAAAACTGCTCAGTCGGCCGGACGTCAGACGCCCGGCCGCATCCAGGCCATCGTGAAGCAGGTGGGTACGTCCGCGGCGACGGCCTGTTTGCGGTACTCCCTGGGCGAGCGGCCCACGATGTCGCGGAACGTGCGGCTGAAGGTGCCCGGGCTGCCGAAGCCGACCTCGAAGCAGATGTCCGTCACACTGCGGTCGGTCTCCCGCAGCAGGAACATGGCGCGCTCGACGCGTCGGCGCTGCAGGTAGCGGTGCGGGGTCTCGCCGAACGTGGTCCGGAAGGTGCGCGCGAAGTGCGCCGGGGACACATGGGCGATCCGGGCCAGGGCCGGCACGTCCAGCGGCTGCGCATAGGCGCGGTCCATCGCGTCCCGGGCCCTGAGCATCCGGCGGTTGGACTCTTCGGCGGCACGGCTCACGCCGCCATCACACCATGGTTCTCCGCAGGGTTCTCCACTGGCGGTGAGGGCCCACGGCTAGCCTGGTGACGAGACGCGGCCGCCGCCCGATCGCGGCGGGCGGAAGGAGTCCTGATGGACCTTCGACGCAATGAGGTTCTCGTCGCCCGTCCCGGTGACCGAAGGCCCGGGCCCGGCACTCCGGGGATGGCCCGGCAGGAGGCGTTCGCCACCGGGGGAATGTGGTCGGGATTCGTCCGCACCGAACCCGGCACGGTCTCCGGCTGGCATCACCACGGCGAGCACGAATCGGTGATCTACGTCCTCACCGGGGCCCTGCGGATGGAGTTCGGCCCGGACGGCTCGCGCACCCTCGAAGCCGGTCCCGGGGACCTCGTCTACGTGCCGAAGGGCGCCGTGCACCGGGAGAGCAACCCTTCGCCGGAGCCCGCCGACATCATCGTCACGAGGGCCGGGACCGGGCAGTCCACGTTCAACGTCGACGGGCCGGCACCGGACTGAGACGCCCGCTCGGGGCGAACAGACGCCGGCGAAGCCTTCACCGCAGTGCCCCGAGGTCCCCGCCGGGCAGATGGATCCATCCTTCCTGCCGGGCTGCCGCGCGCTCCTGCTCGGTTCGCGGCCACCGGGTGTCCCCGGCCAGAACCGCGCGGGCGATCAGGGCGCAGACCAGGGCGTCGAGGTGATCGTGGCTGTCGGCGCACTGTGCGCGCACCGCCCCGGACAGCACCAGGCCCGAGCCCGCCTCGATCGAGTGGAGGATGTGCTGCCGTACGGCACGCGCCGCGGCGTCGGCGCGCTTGTAGCTGCCGGTGAGACGGATCCCCCACAGGCGGAGTGCGGCGGCGGGATACACCTCGGCGACCGGTCCCGAACCGTCCCGGGACACGGGGCCGTCGGCCGCCCCGAGGTCGTCCAGCAGACGGGCCGCGCGCAGGGCGACGACACCCAGCAGATCGGTGGACACCGACAGCGGCGGCCGCATCGAGGTCGCCTTCCACGTAAGGTCGTCGGTCAGCCGGAACCGCAGCGCGTCCAGTCCGGGCCTGCCGTCCGCACGCTCCTCGAACCGGGCCGAAGCGGGCAGCCGTACGCCCTGGTGGTGGGCCAGGACCGTCGCGACGAAGTCCGACGGCCAGCCGAGCGGGCAGTCCAGGCCCGTCTTGTCCGCCGCCCGGACCACCGCCAGCAGTTCCTCGTCCCCTTCCGGGACGAGGAACTCCGCCGCCAGGACGGCCTTGTCTCCCCAGACCACTCGGCACACAGCGGTACGTATCGCGCTCGCGGCCAGGTCGACGCCGACGGTCACCGTCTGCCGTTGTGTCATGCCAGGATCATCCCCCGGCGCTTGCGGAAGGCGTCAGCCGGCCGGCACCGTTTCGGGGTCACCGGTGCCCTCGGCCGTGCGCTGCTGAACCTCACCGGCTTCGTCGGCCTCGTCCGTCGCCCTGACGGCCTCGGCCGCGTCGGGCCAGCCGCCCGCCGGGGCCTGGGCCACGGCGCGCCACCACGGCTCGGACGGGACGGTCTCGGCGGTGGGCTCGAAGGGCTCGCCGGGGCGGGGCACGGCAACGCGGGAGCCCGTCGCGCGGCCCGCCGCGACCGTGCCCTCACCGGGCTCCGCCCAGGGGTGCGTCGCCAGGTTGAAGGTGGCCCAGTGGATCGGCATCATCACGCCGTGCGGCTGACCGCCCTGCAGGTCGAGGTGGGCGCGCATGCCCTCTTCCGGCGTCATGTGAATGTCGGGCCAGAAGTCGGAGTACGCGCCGATCTGGATCATCGTGGCGTCGAACGGTCCGTGCTCGGCGCCGATGTCCTGGAAGCCGTCGAAGTACCCGGTGTCACCGCTGTGGAAGATCCGGTGCTCGGCTCCGGCGACGGACCAGGAGGCCCACAGGGTGTGCTGGGTGTTGCGCAGGCCGCGGCCGCAGAAGTGGCGGGCCGGGGTGGCGGTCAGGGTGAGGCCGCCGACCTTGGTCGCCTCGTGCCAGTCCAGCTCGCGCACTCGGTCGGCGGAGACGCCCCAGTGTTCGAGGTGGGCGCCGACGCCGAGGGGGACGGCGAACAGCGTGTCCGTGCCGGCCAGCGCCTTGATGGTGGGCAGGTCCAGGTGGTCGTAGTGGTCGTGCGAGATGACGACGACGTCGACCGGGCCGAGTGCGGCGAGCGGCACCGGCACCGGGTGCAGCCGCTTGGGCCCGACGAAGGAGAACGGGGAGCAGCGCTCGCCCCACACGGGGTCGAAGAGCACCCGCTGTCCGTCGATCTCGGCGAGCACACTGGAGTGCCCCATCCAGGTCAGCCGCAGTCCGGTGGCGGGCGGCCGGGCGATGTCGGCGAGCGTGGTGGGGTACACCGGCAGGGTGCCCTTGGGGGAACGCCGGGGCCGCTCGTCCTTGTCGAAGAACACCTTCGCGAGGTCCAGCATCGAACCGGAGGGCAGGGTCCGGGCGGTGCCGCCGGGGTTCTGGAAGACCCCGTCCCTGAAGTGGGGTGATCTGCGGATACGTGCGAGGCGCTCACCGCTCGGGTCCGCGCCGAAGGCAGCGGGCTGCAGCGCGCGGAGCCCGGAGCTCAGGGAACGGAAACCGGACACGGTACCTCCAGGTGGAGTCGGTGAGACATTCCATTATGGTCGGCTCCTCCGACAACACCGCCGTCGGCCGGGCACGACGGGCGCTTTCCAAGGAAAGCCCAAAGAAGTGGCCACGAACGACCTCTACGAAGTAGAGGTCCCCCGGCCGCTCTCCCGGCTCGCCTCCTGCACCGCCGCGCCCACTTCCCGCAGGAAGTGGACCCACCGCTTGGAGAACCGCGGATCGCCGTCGTCCATTCCCGTCACCATGCGGGTGACCTGCGGCAGCAGCCTCGGGCAGTCGGCCGCACAGACCGCTGCTGATGATCCGTTCAGCGCGTGGACAAGGCGTGTCGCCGGTTCCATTACTGACCGGTGATTCAGTAATCTAATGCTCTTCCGGTGGACATCGCCCGCGGCCTGATGGAGGCACCATGTCCGACCTCCCCACCGAGCCGGTCCCGCTCAGCCCGGCCGTACGGGGCCGCCACGCGCGCGTGGCGGACGAAGTCGCCGCCCTGCGGGCCGCCAAGGTCGCGCGCCACGACCGGCAGGTACTGGCGCTCAGCGGCGACGGCGGACTGCAGTTCACGGTGCAGGAACTGGCGACCGCAGTACAACGTCAACTCCCGTTGCCCATAGTGGTGTTCGACAACGGCGGCTACGGCAGCTACGGCAGCTACGGCAGCTACGGCAGCTACGGCAGGATCCACGACGGGATCCACGACGGGATCCACGACGGGATGGCGGCGCGCGGCGACACACCCACCGCGGTGGACCTCCCACCGGTCGACCTGCCGGCACTGGCCCGCGCCTACGGCGGGCACGGCACGCGCGCGTGCAGCCCCGAGAAACTCCGCCGCACCCTCACCGAGTCCCTCGACACCCCCGGCCCCACCCTGATCACCATCCGCGAGGAGATCGCATGACCGCCCCCTTGATGTCGCTCGCCTGGACCGATCACCTCACCGGCCGCCAGGGCTTCCTGGTCGTCGACCGGCTGGTGCGCGGCGTCTCCAGCGGCGGGCTGCGCATGCGCGAGGGCTGCACCCCGGGCGAAGTCGCCGGGCTCGCCCGCGGCATGACCATGAAGGAGGCGCTGCACTACAACCCCGAGGGCCGCTACATCCCCCTGGGCGGCGCCAAGGGCGGCATCGACTGCGACCCCCAGGACCCGGGGGCGTATGCGCTCCTGGTGCGCTACCTGCGCGCCATGAAGCCGTACATCGAGAGCTTCTGGACCACCGGAGAGGACCTCGGTCTCACCCAGGATCTGGTGGACCGGGCGGCCGCCGAGGCCGGGCTCGTGTCGTCCATCCAGGCCGTGTATCCGCTGCTCGACGACGAGGCGACGGCGCGGCGGCGGCTCGCGGACGCGTTCGCCGTCGAGGTGGACGGCATCGGGCTGGACGAGCTGGTCGGCGGCTGCGGGGTGGCCGAGTCGGCGCTCGCGGCTCTGGACCGGGCGGGCGTGCCGTACTCGGGGACGAGGGTCGCCGTGCAGGGGCTGGGCACGATGGGCGGGGCCACGGGGCGCTTCCTCGCACGCGCGGGGCTCACCGTCGTGGCCGTCGCCGACATCAAGGGAACCATCGCCAATCCGGCGGGCCTCGACGTCGAGGCCCTGCTCGCCGCGCGGGACGCGTACGGCACCGTGGACCGCGCGGCCCTGCGCCCCGGCGACCGTGAACTGCCCGGCGACGCCTGGCTGTCGGCCGAGGCGGAGGTGCTCGTGCCGGCGGCGGTCTCGTACGCGATCGACACCGCCAACCAGGAGCAGATCGCCGCCCGCTGGATCGTCGAGGCGGCCAACATGCCCGTGCTGCCCGAGGCGGAGGAGCTGCTGGCCGCGCGCGGGGTGACCGTGCTGCCCGACGTCGTCGTCAACTCCGGGACGAACGCCTGGTGGTGGTGGACCCTGTTCGGTGACATCGGCCCGGACGCGGACGAGGCGTTCGCACACACCCGCCGCTCGATGCGCGCCCTGATCGAGCAGATGCTGGCCCGCGCGGAGGCCGACGGGACGACTCCGCGGGCGGCCGCGCACGCCATCGTCGCGGACCGGCTGCCGGTGATAGCGGAGCGCTTCGGGTGGTACCGGTGACGGGGTGGAGCGAGGAGTCAGCGGACGATCCGGGGGACTTCAAGGGCTGGCGGACCCGCTCGCCCCGGAACCCGTGCCGGACCGGCGGCCGCGGTGGAACCGGGTCCGACCGCGCCGGCTCGGGCGTACGGGTGAGCAGTACAGCGCGGGTACGTGCTGGTGAATCCGGTGCTGATGCAGTCGGTCCTCGACTGGGCCGGCGAGCTCGTCCTGGTACCGGCGGCTCGGGTGAAGAACAAGCGGACCAGCGAGGTGCGCGGGCTGACGCCGTGGGCGTTCCGCCGCTGGGTGGATGTGGGTTTACGCGGGTACGGAGCCGTGAGGCCGGCGGGCGGGCGGGTCGGCCGGGCGGCGGCCGGCCGCAATGTCGCCTTCGCCGACGTGCCGCTCTCTTCCGGCATGCGGCTGGCGGAGCGGCCGCACTGCTGACGATGGAGGTTCCGCCCCAGCACCCCAAGTCCGCCGACAAGAACGCCCACTTGGTCCCGGGCCGCCACCCCGTCCTGCTGGGCTCCATGACTCGCCGAGCTCCTTCGGCGCCACACCGAGCGAGGCTGTTCTTCCCGCGAACAGGCACAAGCTCTTCGGGCCGCCGCGGGGAAGCCCACAACTGCCCCGCAGCTGCCCTGAAAGTACTCAGGCAAGTGGGGCCGAACGTGCTCAGCCGTAAGGCGACTCGGCCGTCCCGCCCGATGATCCTGGGGCAGTTCTTCGGCCAACAGCGGAGGCCGTTGGCGCCGACGCCGATCCTGCGGGCAGCGAGCCGAGCAGTGCCGCGCTGCACTCCTCGGCGACGTCCTCGGCGTAGGCGGGGAAGGAAGCGCCGGCCCGGAGGTGGCGCCGGACCAGTGAGAGGGGGAGGTCGACCACGGCGAGCGCGACACGTTCGGTGGCTTGCGGGCCTTCGGCGCCCAGGGCCGTGGCGAGGGAAGCGAGGACGGCGCGCACCCGCCGGTTGCCGCAGTCCGCGCGCCGGAGGTGTTCCTCGGACCAGTCGGCGCGCCCGAAGTCCTGGGCGCCGTAGAGGAGGAGGGTGGCCACAGCAGTGCGGGGATGCGGCCTCGGCCGTGCGGGGGCCTCAGGAGGTCGTCGGCGCCATTCCGCCCGGCGTCGGTAGGGTCGGGCGCCATGACCGTTCAACTGTGTGTTCTGCTGTGGGCCCGGACCGGTGCCGCCGAGGCCCTGGTCGCCTACGAGGACAAGGTGCTGGCCCTGCTGGGCGAGCACGGCGGCCGGCTCGTGCAGCGCGCCCGTACCGTCGGCGCGGAGGGCGGCCCGGACGAGATCCAGCTGATCGAGTTCAGCTCGCAGGCCGGCTACGACGGCTTCATGGCCGACGGGCGGCGCACCGCTCTGGCCGGCGAACGCGACGCGGCGATCGCGCGGACCGACCTGTACCCCGTCGAACTCGCCAAGTGCTGACCTCGCCCGGCACCAGCACCGGCGACGGAATAGGGTGACCGCGTGGCGAGAGTGCGGTTGAGCGTGGCCGAGCGGCGCGAGGAGCTGCTGCGGGCCGCCATCGAGCAGATCCAGGCGCGGGGCGTGGCGGCGGTCAGGATCGCCGACGTGGCCTCGGCGCTCGGCGTGAGCAACGCCCTGGTGCTGTACCACTTCTCGACGAAGGAGAAGCTCGTCGCCGCCGCGTTCACCTTCGCGGCCGAGGACGACCTCGGGCAACTGCGCAAGCTCCTGGGCCGCCGTACGACGGCGCTGCGGCGGCTGCGGTCGGCGGTGCGCTGGTACGCGCCGACGGGCCAGGCCAAGGGCTGGCGGCTGTGGATCGAGGGCTGGGCCGCGGCGCTGCGCGAGCCCGCGCTGCAGGAGGTCACTCGGGAGCTCGACAAGCAGTGGAAGGCGGCGATCGCCGAGGTCGTCGCGGAGGGCGTGGCCGCGGGCGAGTTCCGCTGCCCGGACCCGCACGGCGCGGCCCTGCGCCTGACGGCCCTGCTCGACGGGCTCGCCGTGCAGATGACGTCGTACGCCGGTGCGGTGTCGCGCGCACGGGCACAGGAGTGGGTGGACGAGGCGCTGGCCCGGGAACTGGGCCTGGAGCGGGCGGCGTTGACGGCTTCGGAGCGCTGAGCCCCCGAGCCCGGCGGGAGCTCGCGCCAGCACACCATCAGGCCGGCCGGCACTCCCAGGCGACCGAACCACCCATTCCCGAGCCGCTCCCGGCCCGCCCCCGGCGCTTTCCAACGGCTCCCGTCCCGTTCTCAAGCCACCGAGGCGATCCGCGACTTGATGTCGTCGGGCGACAGCGCACCCTTCGCCGTGACGTGATCCCCGGACGACTCGCCGCGCAGCCGACGGCCGATCCACGGCACCAGGTACTCGCGCGCCCAGTGCACGTCGTCCCGCCGGACCTCGAGGGTGCCGCGCGGCGGGAGCGGCGGCCAGGGCTGGTCCGGGTCGGCCGGAACCTCCAGGCCGAGAACCTGCCCGGCGCGCAGCGCCACGCGCGTGTGCCCGTCGGGCGAGAGGTGGAGCCGGTCGTCGTCCCAGGCCCGGCGGTCCTGGACGGTCTTCAGGGACCACAGGTCGAGTACAGGGCAGCCGTACCGGTCGGCGATGGCCCTTACATGACCGTTGTAGGTAGCGATCTTGCCGCGCAGATGCTTGAGCACGGGCACGCCACGCGTGTCGAAGCCGGTCGTCACCATGACGGTGCCGACGGCTTCGGTGAGCCGGACGATGGCCCGCTCGAAACGCTCGGCGACCTCGTCGGGGTCGGTGCCGGGCCGGATGATGTCGTTGCCGCCCGCACTGAAGGAGACCAGGTCCGGCGCGAGTTCGACGGCCTGCGGAAGCTGGTCCGCCATGATCTGGTCGAGCAGCTTGCCGCGCACGGCGAGGTTTGTGTAGCCGAAGTCGCCCTCGGGCCGCCGGTCGGCGAGGAGCACTGCGAACCGGTCGGCCCAGCCGACCATCGCCCCGTCGGGGCCGGGGTCGCCGACGCCCTCGGTGAAGCTGTCCCCCACCGCAACGTACGACCCGATCACCGATCTGCTGTCACTCTTCGAATCGTCTGCCACAGCCGCCATGATTCACCTTGGAATGTGACCTACGCGACCGTAAGAAGGGGTTGACGGTCGGTGAGATAAGCCACTCGTAAAGGGTTGACCAAGGCCGGAATAACCCTCCGATCAGGGATGTTGAAGCGTCGATCGCCATAGACACCGAAGGCACCAGACACACCGAAGGCCGGACCCGGGGATCGGGGTCCGGCCTTCGGCAGCGTGTCAGGCAGGTGGCTGTAGGGGGCGTCAGCCCACGGTGACGCCCTTCGAGCTGAGGTAGGCGACCGGGTCCACGTCGGAGCCGTAGTCCGGCGTGGTGCGGATCTCGAAGTGCAGGTGCGGGCCGGTCACGTTGCCGGTCGCACCGGAGAGGCCGATCTGCTGCCCCTCGGTCACGGTCTGGCCGGCCGAGACGGAGAGCTGGGAGAGGTGGCCGTACTGCGCGTAGTAGCCGTCGGCGAGCTTGATGACGACCTGGTTGCCGTACGCGCCGCCCCAGCCCGCGGAGACGACCGTGCCCGCACCGACGGCCTTGAGGGAGGTGCCGGTCGGGACGACGAAGTCGACACCGGTGTGGTACCCGCTGGACCACATGCTGCCGGCCACGCGGTAGCCGGTGCCGACGGTGGCGCCGGTGACCGGGAGGGTGAATCCGGTGGAGGTGCCGGCGGACTCGGAAGTCTTCGCGGCGGTCGTCCTGTTCGAGGAAGAAGCCTTCTTCGCGGACGAGGACTTCTTCGAGGAGGAGGACTTCTTCGAGGAGGAAGGCGCGGACGACGACTTCGTGGTGCTCGTCGTGGCCTTCTTGCCGATCGCGAGTTTCAGACCCGGGTGGATCAGCGACGGATCGTCACCGACGGCCCGGCGGTTGTCCGAGTAGAGCTTCTTCCAGCCGCCGGCGACGTGCTGCTCGTCGGCGATCTTCGAGAGGTAGTCGCCGGCCCGCACCGAATAGGTTCGCACGCCCGCATGATGCGCGGCGCTCTTCTTCTCGGTCGCTTTCTTCTCCGCGACCGGAAGGGACTGGGCAGCCTTTTCCGAAACCGACTGGGAAACGGACTGCGTTGTGGCGGCATGGGCGCCGGTGGCACCCATGAGCGGGAGAGCGAGTGCGGCGCCACCGGTTCCGGCGACGGCGATGGAGCGGGTGAAGCGCTTGGGCTTCGGACGGCGGTGCTTACCCTTCGCGGGCATGACGAATTCCTCTCCGGCGCCTACGAGGTGAGCTGTCGGGTGCGGACTGGAGATGCCCGGCCGCGCATTTGACGCGGCTTTACCCCTAGCCGTTCCGGAGACCGGAACAGGCGGTGATACCTGTGGGTCCCCCGTTCCTGCCGTTCACGGGTGAGTTGTGCGGGCACCGGGCGGCGGCAGGATTGGGCGTCCGTCCGGATTGGTGGCGAACGTAAGCGACCAAGACGCAAAGGGACAAGTGACGGTTCCCTGTGAATGCGTTTCCGTTGATCCCTTGCGAGAAATCCCGGTAACCCTGCGTTAATTCCGGGATCGCCTACCTCTTCAAACCCCCTTGTAAAGCACGTGAATTACGTGGACATGACGCGCCACGCACGGTCACGAATATGACGCTCCTCACGCACTCCCGTCCCAGGAACCACCATTCCGGAGCGAGTTGTAATAAAAGTGGCCGAAGATCACCGAATAGGCTTGAAGATGAACCAAGACGCCAATTCGGGCAGATGACTCAGATGCGACGCAGACGGAAAACTGCCGCATCGAGGTCGCCGCGCAGTCCGGTGCGCAGTCCGTGATGCAGCAATACGGCACCTCTATGAACTTCGCCCGTTTCGCGGCATTCATACGAGGCTGCCGGGTCGAGGCCCCGCAGCCGCAGCGTCGGCACGGGTTCGCCGTGACTCTGCGCCTGGAGCCAGGCGAGGACGACCGCCTCACCCCCGCGCACGTACTGCACCGCACTGAGCCCGCCCTGCGGGGGCCGCAGCCGGTACAGATCGCCGTGTTGCACGAGTGGCCGGATCTCCTTGTAGAGGGCCACCCACTCCCCAGCCTCGGCGAGCTCCTCCTCGCTCCACCGGGTGAGGTCTCCGCCGACCCCCAGCACGCCGGCCATCGAGCTGACGAACCGGAAGCGCAGCGAGCTCACCCGGCCGTTGAGCTGGGTGTTGGGGCTGTCGGTGACCCAGGCGGCCATCACGCGCGCGGGGTGGATCTGACTGAAGCCGTGCTGGATGGCCAGCCGGTCGAGCGGGTCGGTGTTGTCGGAGGTCCACACCTGGTCCGTACGGCTCAGGACCCCGAGGTCGATACGGCCGCCACCGCCGGAGCAGGACTCGAAGGCGACACCCGGGTGGGCCGCCCGCAGCCGGTCCAACAGGCCGTACAGGGCACGGACATGGTCGATCCAGAGCCGCTGCGGATAGGGCTCGCCGGGCCAGCCCGCGTCGGTGAAGCAGCGGTTGAAGTCCCACTTCACGTAGTCGATCGGGGCGCTGGAGAGGAGCGCGTCGAGCTGCCCCCAGAGGTACTCCTGGACGTCCTCCCGGGCCAGGTTCAGCACGAGCTGATTGCGGAATTCCGTCCGCTTTCGTCCCGGTTGGAACTGCACCCAGTCGGGGTGGGCGCGGTACAGCTCGCTGTCCGGGTTGACCATTTCGGGCTCGACCCAGATGCCGAACTGCATGCCGACGGCGTGCACATGGTCCGCGAGCGGCTTGAGGCCGTTCGGGAAGCGGTCCGGGTTGGGCGTCCAGTCACCGAGTCCGGCCCGGTCGCTCGTGCGTCCGCCGAACCAGCCGTCGTCGACCACGAACAGCTCGACGCCGATTGCCGCGGCCCGCCGGGCGAGCGTGCCCTGCTGCTCCTCGGAGATGTCGAACTCGGTGGCCTCCCAGGAGTTGAAGAGCACCGGCCGGTCCCGGTCCGCGTCCGGGATGACGTACGCGCGCTGGTAGGCGTGCCAGGCGCGGCTCGCGCCGCCGAAGCCTGCGTCGCTCCACAGGCCGGCGAAGACGGGCGTCGTGTACGACTCCCCCGCGTCCAGGCGCAGCAGTCCGGAGTCGTCGTAACCGGCGCCGCCGGTGATCTGCACGCGCGCGTCCGGAAGTTGCGCGACGGCGATCCGCCAGGAACCGGACCAGCCGAGAGCGCAGCCGTAGACCTCGCCGCGCTCCTCGGTGGCGTCCGTGTCGAGTGCGACCCAGGGCAGGTGCTGGTGCCCGGTGTGGCCGCGGCGGCTGCCGATGACCTTCTCGCCGTAGGTGAGAAGGGAGCCGGCCAGCCGGGACTCGGCGGCCCAGCGTCCGTGCAGCTGGGACAGCCGCCAGTCCTCGCGCTCGGGCAGCGTCCAGGCGGCGGAGTCGGCCCGCAGCAGCTCCAGGGCGGGCCCCTCGTTGTCCAGGGTCACCCAGCGTTCCACCACGTCGTGCCGCATCCGGTAGTGCAGCGTGACCCTCAGCCCGCCGTCACGGAAGCGCAGGCGCAGTTCGCCGTCGTCGCCTTCGGCCTCGTAGGCCTCGAAGTGCCACTCGGTGCCGCGCCGCTCGCCGGTGCGCACCGACAGCGCGGGCCGTACGAAGC
>Ga0307512_10003552_pt1 | contig 17958 bp, 21 predicted proteins | sample 14_EM_MG_FD_200267 | JGI IMG/M metagenome (GOLD analysis project Ga0307512, IMG submission 200267) | Populus trichocarpa ectomycorrhiza microbial communities from riparian zone in the Pacific Northwest, United States - 14_EM | ecosystem: Host-associated > Plants > Roots > Unclassified | place...
GCCGTTGAGTTTTACCTCACAGACACGGCTGCAGGTGATGGTGATGATAGCACGTGAGTGGATGAATTGGCGGGAGAAGGGTTACGGATGGGAGGAAGATCTTACAGGTTGGTCCCTCCGAGATCAAGAGCAAGGAAAGTGCTGGGGATTGACGGCGATGGTGAGAATATGTGCGTCGTGGTAGGATTTTGCGGCAAGGTGGATCACTGACCCCTTCTCCTTGCCCGATGGCACACCGGTGACAAAAGTTGGGCTAGATCACGGTGATAAACGGGTTGGATTGGTAAACAGCGATACTGCTGGACGTACATGATTGCCATTGCTTGACCATACTCAGCGAGACCGTCGGCAACCTCTTGGAGGAATTGTGCAGTTATTCGTGTGAGGGCGACATCGTCAAGCTTGAATTGGACCTCGATTGCGTCGAGGATCTGACTGGCGGTGTCTGGACGTGAGTTAGAGATAGCGGCAATAGGGGCCATGGACGATGACGAGGAGGAGGAGATAGGAGCGGAACGAAAAAGACACGGCTTGCTTTATATCTCTGGAGGGGCACTTTATATCCATAACGTAGCGTCGCGGGGCGCTAGTCCCCGACTCCGTCCGACCCCCGTCTCGAACGCTTTTCTTTACTTGCCCTCCGTTTGTGAAATTTGAACCGCCCGACGAACGTAATAATCATAAAAATCCAAGCATAGATGATGCCCGAAGCGTTGTATGTTCCTCACAACAAACGCGTCTATTGGCATTCAGACATCTGTACACGAATGACTTGCGGGCCAAGTTCTAATGCTATGCGCTTTCCGAATATCAGAAACAGCCACTTCGTGTTTTTCACGGCGAGTTTGTTTATTCCTCCTGATCTTGGAAGTCACATCAGCGATTCCGCGGTCACGTCACCGATGCTGGGGAAAGTCGAAAGGGCCTCAGTATCTAATCTCCAATACATTGTCTATTACGAGTCTCTTGTTCGCAGCAGGTGCGCCGGATGGGGAAAGGGATAGCATCTATGAAAACCGGATCTTACCCACGGCTCACAGACCCAACTTGGTGTTCTGGCTCTCCCAGGCTCAGGGTCCAGGTGTAACGTTTCTAACCCAAGGATGAATACATAGGTACGGCGATGACGGCCTTCACGAGAACTCTATCCTCCCACACGGTGATGGCTGAGTGAGAACCTGACGACCAAACAAACACAAACGTCTCTTCCGATCCTCGAGATGATACGCCCACCGACGTTCCTTAATCCAAATCTACCCACCCTTGACGCGTTGGGACGTCCAGGCGTCCACGACGACCTCCCATCGAAACAGCTCATGATGATATGATTGTGTGTTTCGCTTGTTTATCCTTCATGCATATCCTGACCCAAGTTGTCGAGCATGGTATGATGCTCAAGTGGATTACTGCGGATACGACCCACGACGCGTGGGGACATACTCTCAAATGGTGCGCAAGTCCTCGGTGTGACACTGGAGACTCATAAGGCTTATACGTGTCCTCAGACACACAGGTCCAGTGCGACAGGTCGCTTGGGCGAATCCCAACTTTGATCACACTCTCGCCTCTTGTTCTTACGACGGAAAAGTGATCATTTGGAAAGAACAGCAAGTATCCGGATTTGGCTTGCGGAACCTGATGTGTTTTTCGACAGTAAACTCTTCTTGGGCTCCGCATGAGCTTAGTGCGATCCTGTCGTACATAGACGATGGTTAGTGGGGACCTGGCATCTTCAACGATCACACGATTGGATACAAACTATATCCTGGGCTCCGGTCACGACCCCCGGCTCGCCAACCACCCCCAACATCCGGCACCCACCTCCAACCACTTAACGCAGCCGGACACTGGTGCAGCTAACGGGCCAGGAATCGTGGCTGGAGTTCAAGAAACAGCATTACATCGAACCGCGTGACCGTTGAAGATGTCGGCTCCCCATTGGCCGTCGCCTGCGCACGATCAATTAATAAGCTGGGAGCATTGGTGGATGGTCACCGACTTTTGATGATAACCTTGTCAAGATCTGGGGATACGGGGAGGACACTTAGAGCTGGGTGGAGGAAGAGGTGTTGGAGGGTCATACCGATCGGGTTAGGGATGTTGCCTGGGCTCCAAATATCGGATTCCCCAGGAGCTATATTTCCACTGCCTCACAGGATAAAACCGTTAATCTGGACCAAGGATACACTAACCTCACCACGGGCCAAGACGACTCTTGGCCCATCCGTCTCTGCCGTCTCTGCACGTATAAATGCCTGTGCGCTCGCCGTCGAAGGAAAATTTTCAGATGTTGTTTGGAGGGTATCGTGTAGTTTTGCTGTGAGCTGCGAAGATGGCAGGGTGAAACTTTGGAAAGAGAACTTGGAGGGTTCATGGGAGTTTGTTAGTGACATGATCAGCTAGTTCCCGCTCACTCGCGCCGTAAATTATGTATAGCATTACATAGAGCGATTTTCCTGTCATGAGAATGCGTTACGATGTATCTATCTGAATCGTCGTTGATGGTCCTGGGCCCGTGGGCATCTGGAAGTAGGGTATCGTCCGTAGTCCTTCTGGTGCTGGGCCTTCGGCATCCATCTTCTTTCGCACTCGATCCGTCTGAAATTGTATGTGTTCAGATCAGACCCCCGGAAGTAGACTCAGGGCACTTACGATACCTGCAGCAGCAACACCTCGCTCCAGACCCTCCAATAACGAACATGCCTTACACAGTTCGTTACTCGACATGTACCCACACCGCTTACACGTCTCTGTAGCGCCCCATATGAGCTTAAAGCCAGAGAATGGGGATCCTCGGACGGTACTCACGCTGTGCTTTCTGCGTAGCTTTCACTTCTTCCTTTACCGCAAAGGCTTCCCCGGAGTGTATGATATCGATTATCGCACTTGGTCGAGCGGCCTCCAGATCTTTCAAAAAGGCTCGAGCGTGACCGCGGTAGGCATCGGGGGAGTATATGCATTCGGTAGAGAAATAGTCAAGTTTCTTGAAGTAGGCGTACCTGTGTGTATGGTTGATTGGGAAATTGGGTCGAAGCGATTGGATGAATGGACTCACATTACGATTTCCTTCTCATAGGCGTATTTGAATGGTTTGGACCTCTTGATAGTGTCTTCGCCTTGTGTACATATCGAAGTGCACCGACCCAGACGAGCAATATCCCCACGCATAACTAGAGAGACGAGGGAGGAATTAGCGGTCGATCATCAAAATCGAATCCTACCGGTATCCTACTGTTCATTAGCACGGTCTCAGCAATATCGTCCGCGTTATGACCGGTGACGATATGATCCACGTTCAACATCGCAGCCCCCCGGTCCAGGGCTTGTCGGCGAAACACGCCACAGAAAGTACAGTTGTTCTTTTTGCCAATTTGGGCGACGACTGCGTCCATCGTCCAGCCATAGAGGTCGTTGTAGCTCAGGATTTTGAGGGGCATCGAATATTGCTGTTGGTTTCGTTTGACCGTCTGGTGGGAACGTCGAACGTGAGCTAGTTGAGTTGTAATGAATGGGTCAGACGAACCTCTAAAGAGTCGTCTCTGTAACCTGTGATGCCTTCGTCGATGGATAGGAGGTATAAGTGGACACCGTAGTCGTATCTCTCGTTCAGAGTTTTCATGACATATGCCAGGACCGTCGAATCTTATCTACCACGGTGAGCGAAACGGCGGATACGCGACACAACGTCGTAGAGAATTCGGTGTACCTTTACCACCAGAAGCACCTATCGCAACCCGATCCCCAGGTTTGAAAAGTTGTGCTTGGATGATCGTGTTGTGAACTTCCGTTTCGAAGACGTAGAAGAAGCATTCTTTGCAGATTTGTTGGCCGGTTTTTGGACGTTTGAGGATTGCGCGGGATTTAATGCAGAGAGCGCAGAGTTTGGGAGCCATGACGGCCTGCTGGCTGGGAGATGACTCGGGGTAAGGCTCGAGGTTTGGGGGAGAGTGATCGAGCGGAAGAGAAAAGATCCGGGACATGACTCGGAGCGCCGGGATGATTTTGATCTGGAGTGGTAGAGTACTGATGGTTCGGCTGGCCGTTCGGAACTTCAAAGCTTCAAATACCAGCTCGGAATTGCTCTCTTTCACTCAAGACACATGGAGAATAAAAAACATCAGCATACTTTTCCTCGAAAGAGCCCGCACGCAGACCGAACGGCGTCACAGCTCAACTATAAGACGATAAACAAGATACTAGCTCCTTCTGGTATAGGACTCGGAAAAAACTTTCCATAATGCGTGAGAGCCCATGACCCGAAGGCGTGTCCGCCGTGGCAGTTGATTTCCATATGACGAGCGGTCGTGGGAAACTCAGAAGGGTGATCCAGCCCCCAAAGAGTTTTTGGGCTTCGATCAGGTTGTACATATTTTCGACTCACCTCTCTTCCCTTTTGCCTCATCCCCTCAACCCCTTCAATCTCTGTTTCCAACAGGCAGTCATGCCAAGGGAAAACCGCAAACGGGGCAAGAAACACAAAAAACCCGTCCAGAATGAACCAGAACCTGAGGCAGACCCTGAGGTCTACCCGGAAGACGCGGATTATGAAGGCGAACAGCAAACCGGAGGCTTTGAGGGTGGAAATAGGCCATCATGGGTCGTTTCAGAAAGAGAGCCCCAGGTCAATCCAGAAGCACCCTTCGGATACGTCGATGCGGATGTGAAGGCATACTTCCGTACCGTTGACCTGCAGATCCGAGATTGGCAAGAGAACCCGGCTCATACAAGTACTGGGGACAATGATGGCGACGGGAACGAACAAGATCCAAACGAAGGTAACTTCATGTCTACTTATTCACACCGCCGCTGAAACCAGGGTCTAGATCGACGTCTGTTCCTCTCCGCCGCTTTGCAGGAGGTGTCAGGGAAGGAGCTCCAACTCGCTACGGACCCAGACTGCTCGTGTATCCTTGAGAGAATGGCATATTCTATGGATGATTTCACTCGTAGAGTGTTCATGGACAGCTTGGCTGGTTCGTGAGTGCGTGTTCCATCATGGGCAATTGCGAGACTGAGACGTGCATGTTACCAGGTACGAGCAACTGTCTTCTCACAGGTTTGCATCACATGTGTGCCAGACCATGTTTACTGTTGCAAGCGAGACGATTGCTCGAGAGGTACGCGAGTGAATGTATTGAGAATGTATTGAAGATAGACGGTCATCCAACCTGATGTATAGGCACGTCAAAATCTGCCCACCGTAGACACAGAACTGGGAGAGTTGCGCACCGTCACACAACTGGTGTCAGATGCCGCGGAGGTATGTGGGAGGTTCCGCCGATTTGTCACGTTTTTGACATGTATCGTAGGAGCTCCTTCCCTCCCTGTCCTCCCTTGCCATGGATCAATTTGCTTCGCATGTCATCCGAACAATTCTAGCCCTCCTCTCCTCACACCTTTTCTCTCTAGACTCCAGTGCCATCAGATCCAAAAGGAGTTCGGCTTGGAAGTCCAACCAGGGAAAGATGAAATCCGTTTTTGCTTCTCGAGATGCTGAAGACGGAAAATCAGTTATCAAGGCACACAATGTCCCCGAGCTCTCGAAGCTTGCAAGGCAGTTTGTTCAACAACTGAGGAAAGACCTCGGCGCAAACGAGGTTCGAGCGTTGGCTGCGAACAAGGTTGCAAATCCCGTCTTACAGGTGGGTGGATAGGATATGATATAGCACCAGACTTATCTGCTCCTAGATGCTGATAGAAATCGAAGTCGATCAAGGAATGAGCGATGAGCCAGAATCCCTCATGGATCACGCATTGGCTGGTTTAATATCCCTACACCGTTAGTGCTTCGTCGATGCACTGCGTGAAACGTGATTAAAGCGAATCTAGGCGAGGATCGCAACTGCAAGCCGGAAGCCAGCGACTTTCTGGCCACACTTTTACGAGACGCGACGTCATCGCATCTCCTTGAAACCCTCGTCGCGAAATCGAGCCCATCGATTTTCAGTTTGCTTTGGTCGACGTATTTCCAACAGCAACTTCCTCGATTATCCGTCCACCCCGTTGCGAACTTCGTCGTTTCCCGTGCTCTGTCTCGGATAGACGAAGATCAACTGCGTGGTGTTTGCGAGGAACTCGGTAAAAGTTGGCAGAAAATCATAAGTGGGGTTGCACAATCAACTGATGATTGAGAGAAGGTTAACGTGTGCACCCGTAGAGTCCTCAAGAGTCGGCGTCGTGAAAGCGTTAGTAGATAGGGCAGTGACCCTAAAGTCGCACGAGGGAGATATAGTCGAGGTCTGCCGTTATGCGATAACATTTCACATGACTCTCTAAAGTCCTTCCTAGGCCGTGTGCTCTGCATTTGAGTTGAAAACGCCTGAAAACCGGCTACTATTCGTCCCTTGCGTCCTGCACCTAACAACGCTTTCGGTAGGTGTAATGAAGTCCTCGCCGAGTTGACTCTAACAGTGATCTCGTAGGAGTATCAAATTCAGTCGAAACAATCGATTCCTCAGGGCGGAACCGGATCCTTGGGAAAGCAGAAAAAGCCCAGGCGTCTCCCTGACGGACAGCCGAGTGTGTTCCAGCCACAAACACAGGGTGCCTTGCTGCTGAGCTCCATGATGCACATGTCATCCCCTCACAACTGCGTGTTGCTTGATAGGTCCGTCTACCTCTACCCTCGCAAGGTGGTGTACGTCCCAGGGGCTAAGTGAACAACAGTATTAATTCACTATCGATACCCGACCTGATCACGATGGCTCACCATCCAACAAGTTCTCGTGTTCTCGACATGATCTTTGAATCGTCTACTGTTCCGCAGAGGACGAGGAACAAGTTCGTGTTGAGATTCATGGGCCATTTCCACGAACTCGTGGACGATAGGATCGGGAGCCGGGTTGGCGATAGGATGTGGGCCGGGTCCGACCCTTATCTCAAGGTATATCATCAAGCACAGATCATACTCGACACCGAATGCTAACCACGACTTTACTGCAGGAGAAGATTGCGAAATCACTGCAATCCCATGAGCAGATTTTGGCCGGGTCACAGTACGGGAAGTATTTCGTACGGAACATGAGTTTACTGTTGTTGAAGAGGGACCCGGATGCTTGGAGAGCCCAGCAATCGTCCAACCGGGGGGTTTCCGTTCCCTCTACCAGCAGCCAAACGAAGTCTGTCTCTGTTTCCGCCTCCGAAAAACCCTTAGAGCAGCCTTCGGAGGTGACGCCGAAACTCTCGTCTAAGCGGAAGAGGAAGGGCGGAGACGATATCGACAACCTATTCGACTCCGCGTTGGGGAAGAAACAGAAGCGCAGTGCCCTACCACCGGCTCGTGAAGCACGTACAGTCTCTACTGATTATGACGCTACTGGGTTGGACAGCATCCTTGGTGCGATCAAGAGTGCGCCAAAGGGGGATAATAGGGATAGAAAGCATAACAGAAAGAAATTCGGGTGATTGCACTACCCGAATGGGTGCTATTGCAGCATTCCTACGATATACCGGCCATTAATACAGATCTGTAACCTGGTGCCTTTTTTATTTCTATACAACCAACACATTTCTTCAGTCTACCCATCTGTTCCGTGGTGATTTTGGAAACCAGGCCATTAGGCGTAACGATTTTCAACTCCTTTAGCTGTAGCCCGGTAGACAGGTGTCGAGATTCGAACACTTTAGAGAGTGTATCCCCGAAATCTGCCCCTGATAACTCATCCTCAAACTGCAAACTCTCCAACCCTCGGGGTCTTGTAGGCGTGATGAGACGAACCAGGTAGCCGCTGTCGCAGCGACGCAACGTTAGGGATTGCAGGTTTAGTAGGATTGTAAGGATGTCATCGCGGATCCTGAACTGGTCGTGGAAACCGTCGAAGGATGCACGGATGACATTGGCCCATGGGGTGGGATGGGGTAGGAGGTAATGGGGTTCGAATGGGACCTGCGCTCTGCCATCGGAATAGTACGTGAGAGTGAAGGTCACGGATGGTTCGGGCCCCGTTCCTAAAGTCGACTTTGATGTCGAGTAGCCTATGGTTTTCTGTTCCGTGGCGATCCAACCCTTCTTTCCAGGTATCTTTGTGATGCTGAAGTGAACCTCCTCTAGCCCGTGTAAGCACCGAATCGCGGAGATGTCCTCGGGAAGCCATCCAAACTCCGGGATTTCCCCCTCGTAGGCGACAGCGTACTGGTCCATGGTTCGGGTGATGATGAGGGAACAAGTTGACGAAAGGGTGAACATGCTGAGGACGCCTGGTTCGCAACGGACCAATTCTAGCGTTTGACCGTCCAAGCTTACTAGCCGCTTCCGATCGTAAGAGTATCTGTCCTTGTACCTTATGGACTCGAGTTTGAGGTTCCTGAGCGCAGGGTTTGCCGACACCGCCTCGACGAGTGCAGCTCCGTCGGCGTATCCGAAAAGCGTGAGGCTCGTTAGGTTTCCGAAACGTTTCGGTGGCCACCCCTTTATATGTCGGAGGGTAAGGTACTTCAATTGGTCAGCGGGGATCAATGTAATGAGTTGAAGCATGACCGTCTTCTCCATATCGCCGATATCTGGTTGGTACACAGGTTGGCACCGGCCATGCCACGAAGATGAAGTGTAAAACGCGTTGAAGGATAGATCCAAAGATTCTAGGTTCCGATGGGGGATGACGAAGAGGTGGGGGAGGTAATCCCGTTCCCAGCGGCGAGCGGAAGCTGTAACATGGACGGTGAGGTTCTTGACCCGGTTCGCGATGCGTTGGGTGGCACTGAGGTAGTCATTACGACGTGTCCCGCTACGCAGATAATCGCAAGACCGGAAGTGAACGGCCAATTGCATCTCTCCAGCCCTATCCAAGATCAAACCCAAGAACGAAACGGGCATCTTGTGAAGTATGTGGACGTTCCCCCAGAGGTTCGACCCTTCGATGGAGATCCTCCTCCACGCGCGACATACGGATATGACTTTAAGCCAGTCCCACCACTTCGGATGGGTTTTGGATGGGTTTTCGTGGGCGAGACCTTGGAGGTGCTCGAAGATGCGGAGGATGAGATGGTCTGGGAGACGGAAGATAGGGGAGTTTGGGAGGTTCCATGCGTAGTTGATACGTGAGATCGCTGTCTTGATGTTCTTAGATGCAGTGGCGAGCTGTCCGCGGAGGCCGTTGCTCAGTTGTAGTTCGCTGAGACGGTCAAAGCTGGATTACGGTACCTCCTCCTCGGTGTAGTTTAAGTCTTTCGCCTCAATCTTTGCAGAGATCGCTCGAACGGTTTGTTCCAGAGTTGCATCCTTGAGCAGCACTGGGTTTGGGTCGATAGACATTATTGCAAGATGGTTCTCTGGGCTTTGCCATCAATGGGGTAACGGTGAGGGTGAGCAGACTGGCGAACGGATCACGGAGGCTTCGTTCCGTCTATTCCGAACGGCAGCATAGCAGGACTGCACCCATTACACCGGCTGTTCAACACCACTTCGGCCCACCGTCAGCCAAAATTGAGAAGCAGTCGTTTGTAAGTAAAACGGATACCCTCCCATAGTCAAGTACTTGATTTCGGAATTCTAACGAGCTTTGATCTCATGATTAACCCCCAAGGCATGAATCAGGAATCAGGTAACGTATAACGTTGAACAAGGAGTATGACAGTTGAGTTAACCAGATCAGAGGGTCCCCATACCGAGATTATTATACTGAATTGTATCAACAAAATGAGGTGTAATGACAACAGGGAGTGGGCGAACCAGAAAATTCCGAGGTTCACAAGGAATGGATCACTTCGATTCCGATGACTGTCCAAACCCGCGCCCCCCGGAGAACCACCTATCGTTGGCTTCCTTGACACGTTGAGCCATCACCGCCTTGTTCGTCAGCTGAAACCCTTGTACGGGTGTCACAGTGAGTGAGGTGGCAGTACCCGAGGTCTGTTGGGACTGTTGTGCCGCAGAGTTTAAGCGTGCTGTCCTGAGTCTGTTTGCTTTGGACAGTTTGGCTATAAGGATTGCAGGGTAAGCACGCACATCGGATGGACAGGAGATAAGAGGCTACAGGGGAAACACACCTTTGCTCTTTGCGTCTCCCATCCCAGCTCGAACCTTTCCAGTTGCAACACCAATCATACCCAAGCCCTTGGTCTGGTCGTATGCGCCAACCTCCTCCTCGGCCTCCCCGAAAGCCATGCGATTTTGGAGTTTCCTGAGCTCTGTTGCAGCGTGTGCTTCTTTGGCTTTTCGCGCCCTTTCAACGCGGAACGGCAGAGACGTGAGACGTCCAATTCGGGGGTAAATGGAGGTGTGCTTACCTTCGTCCACCTCTTCGCTTCTTAGGTCCTTCGTTAGGGATCGGCAGAGCTTTTATGATCTTCGACGGAGGGGGTGCAGTAAGTTTGTCAATGTGCTTCTCGATCTTTGCCCGAAGATCGTCTCCGTACGAACCTAAGGGAGAGAATTACCTTCTCTGAGGGACAATTATTGGGTACAGACGTACCATCTTTTCTCTTTCGCTCGAGATCCATTCGTGCAGCCAGCACGCACTTCGCACCAACTGTCCGCTGAACTTTGAGCTGATACTCGGGGGGAGTTTCTTGCACGAGCTCAGACTGGAATATAAACCCTGTGTGTCGACGGTGTGTGGCAGCCGAAAAGCCCGCAGAAATCTTCTTTTGGGCCCCGAGTAACTAAAAAAACGTGTGGTCAGTACCCGGAGAGACGGACAAAAGTTGACGCTTACGTGGACATTACAGGCTGGCATTTTTGCAAGACCGGTTAAGCCACCAGCGACTCCAAGTAGTTTTGCGGCTGTAGTGGTACCGACAATAGCCGACAGGTTCGGCGCGAGGACATTCATACGTGAACTAACATACATAAAGATCTGTCAACTAATGTTAGTACTTTCGTTGGGTGGAATGATAAGCTACCAACCTTTCTTCTCGCCTCCTCGAGCTTATCTGTGAGATCACAAGCTCTCTCAACAACTTTCCATTCGGAGTCAGAAAGGGGTTGGCCGTGTGTAGTTGTAGCCGTGACGAGAACTGACATGATGATTGCAGGTGGGAGAACTCCAGTTAAGTCAACCTTCGTAGGGTTCTACACAGACAGAATTAGCGTAAGGAAACGGTCGAGGAGGCATAATCTGCTTCACACACCTGATGGTTAGCCAGAACTCGGACCGTTCGGATATACATCCCTGAGTCAACGATAAGTTGTTCAAGTTCCGGAAACTTGGGGGCGTAGTGATCTCGAATGAACTAATGTAAATCAGCCGCAATTACAACATGTAGACGGAGGTTCGCTATTCACCTTATGGACCACCAAAATCTCGTTGTCTACGTCCACAGAGAGATTGTTCGCGTGTACGATGAGAGTGTATTCCGGATTCGAATGTACGGGTAAGGATATCTGTTCAGCGGTGCTCGGGTTCGATTGGTAGTGTTCGACATCCTGGTAAAACTTCGTATGCGTATCTCAGAGAGTTTCGAAAAGCTGACATACCTTGAGGATGTCGTTCATGCGCTTACTCCCATATAATTTTGCGATCTTGGATACGTCCTCTACCCCTCCAAGTTCCATCTGTTGTACATCGTCGACGTCGAGTTCGTCCGCTGGTCGCACGCCGCCTTCGAGAACGAGTCCGGTTTGTTGTTCTCCCTCCCCATCTTCTTCCTCGTCCGACATGTCCTCATCCGGCTCCTCAACTGCTTTGCGTTTCGTGCCGGCTTGGACTGCCCCATTAGACATGGAAGGAATGGGCTCTTCGTCCTCAAAGCCCTCGCCTTCGTCGGAGAAGCCCTCGAGGTCGGCAAGTAGTTCGTCTGCGAGTCCGCTCATGATCGACAGTGTACAAGATAGTTTGTGGCTGAAAAGCGCTAACCGCGTGGTTTCACACAGACGCGTTTTCGCTCCAAAGCTTAAAGTTCAACATCGTCATCCGTGACCACCCCCGATACCGACCCCGACAACGACGACAAGATAACGACGCGTCATCCGCCACTACGTTATGGAAGGCGGTGTGCTCGTCCCCACCCAAGTCTCCGCCCTCTTTCCATCGGCCCAAGCGACCTCGATCCCAATCCAAACCTCGCGTCGAAATGCACCATTACCTCCTCCCCCGACCGAGGCTGATCCTCCGATGGAACATGCTCTCGATTCCGTGGTTTTTCACTCGGATGTAACAGGGGCGATCCTTCTGCGCGTCATCCATGCTGGGTTGATCGTTGAACTCATTTCCCTAACCCACGACCTCCCTCCAATCCGTTTTGTCTTCCCCGCACCCGTCCTCAGCTCCCCCGCGTTGTTTTTCTGGCAACCTAACGAACTTCATTTGATAGCGGTCACGAATGCAGCCTCCCTGTACCGCCTGATCCTCCCCGCGAGGGAGTCTACCCGATTATGGAATGACACCTTGGGACGGAACTGGTGTCGCGAATACCTCATCAAAAATGCCCCTGGACATTTCCTTTCAGTGGCGCAAATACAAAGCACATACTCAGTTGCTGTAGCCCTTGAACAGGGATCTGTGATTCGTTTGGAAGCAACTTACATTGGGGATGAGGTTGAGGATGGTAGGTGGTCTTCCACCGGCGCCCTTCTTTTTGTTGGCTAATGCGACAATTACTTAGGCGAATGGTCTGAATATATTCACTCCCATGGTTCGATCTTCTCCACCATCACTTCATTTATTCCCTCCCGTCACAACCCAGAGCCGAACGGCTCAGATGTGGTGGCTATGGCGAGTTGCCCCCAACCAAGCGAGATCGAAAATGTCTGGACCCTCTCCAGAGATAGAACGCTTCGAGCTTGGTCACCGAAGAACGGCTGTATATCGGCCAAGATAATCCCTTCCACATCTGCCAGTCGTGCACTCACGCCAGCTCCAGGAACCATAACCCCTGCAAAACCGACTCTACTCTTGGACCAGGAACCCCAGAAGTTGGTTCGAGCATTCGAACACGAGAACCACATTTACGTGCTAGTGTTCATCCCTACGCCATCATCTACTACCTCTGGCGGTGTTTTCCACCTGTTCGAGCAGGCCTCGGAACAACTCGTCACGCGGTTCTCTCTTGAGTCCTCGTTAATAAGTGTGCATTGCCAATTGCACCATTTCACGGTCATCGGAGCCAGCTTACACGCTTTATGGAGCCGCCAGGGTCAATCCGTCGTGGAATCTATGGAGTGGGAGTGGGGGAAAGTGAAGAAGAACGGACCATTTATCGGACAGTGGACCACTTCTACATATCCCCAAGAGTCCGAGTTGACACCATCGTATCTCGACGAGCTGCTTTTGACTCCCGGTTCGATGACCGCCAAATTCTATGAGGCAACCATGCGTCCTGGAGTCTTCTCACCGTTGACTTTGAAAATCGCTCTCGAGGCCTACACGATCTCTTGTCTCTCACTCCCTGGCGCACCTCCCCCACAACTTACAACACCATATGCTACCCTCGGAGAAAATATCGCTGCAGTTGTCGGTTGCACCGTTCACCTTACACGAGACCCCCAGACGGGAGCACAACAACACGACAAGTACTGGAACGCTCTGAAACGAGATTGGGAAGGATTCATTGCACGCTGCAGGGAAGTGGAGAGGATGGCTAGGTGGCCACTAGTGCTAGGCTTGGGGTCTGCTGGGGCCCTCATTGTCGTTGAACGTGAACGTGTGTGCGTTCGCGTGGGAGAGGATTTGCCACTTCGGTTACATCGGCTACTATCCTCGTCTATCGCAGTGGAGCCTCAGTACGGGTTGATGGAGATATTATGGACGCTCAAAACAAAGATCGGAACTCGGACGATGTTGACTTTGGAGGACCGGTTGACGAGTATGGTCCAACAAGTTGCATTTCCATACGCCGACATAATCCTGGACCAGTCGCAACGGACCTTCTTCAGGACTGATCTCGACGAAGCGGATGATAGTTGGATTACGGGGAGATTACAGAGCATCGAGGATCTTGACCAGGCAATCAGATTTGGATTGGACATCATAGGAGGCCTCACCGACAACGAGGTCAAACTCGAGGAGGAAGAGGTGGAATTACTCCTGCCAACTACCGAGTCAGAATGGTCGAGGGCTTTAACTGCTTCGTTCATTGGGATAACCGTGAATGCTCGGTATAGCCTGTGTCTGACGATTATCGCTCTCCTTCACTTCCTTGCAGAGGATCTCGGAGATTGGGATCCTTCGCTTTTGGCGGAAGTCCTTGTGGTGTTTCGGGGATTGGCAATGTTGCGATATGTTGCTCGGAAAGCAGCCGGGGACGGAGATAGCGAGCAAGACACTCTCGGAGACCCGGACGACTTCGTTTCCCGGATGCGAAACATGAACGTTTCTCAGTCTAGGACTCGATCACTGCCCGTCTACTCGCTCCTACATCGACTTCTAGCGCGCTCGTGGGGACAGAAAGGGTTGATAGAGTCTGCACACCACTTCCTTGACTCCGTGGGGTTGTTACAGTCTGTCAGCCCGGCTCATGCTACGCGAAGCGAGGCTGTTTACTGTGAGAGGTTGCGGTTGTTAGGGTATCTCGAAGTGGCGGGAGAACTCCTCAATTGGTTACCACGAACACCTGGCGTTACCTATGTTCTTGCGCGCCTGTGGCTTGATGGTGGTAGAGCAGACGATGCCGCTGCGCTCCTCGATGGACTCGCCGCTCGATTCGGTAGGCTATTTTTTAAAGTCGCTTCCCTCTAGGATGCTAACACCTGATCCAGGTCCAGACAGTGCTCTTGCTCTGGAGGACAGAGACGCGTTTGCTGCTGTTTTGCCCAACGCCAGTCTGCTAGACTCTGACTTCAGCTTTTACCTGCACCTGAGGGAGTTATTCCGAGCTGCGTCGGCGACTCATCACGAAGTCCGCGCATCGCAACTCGCCTTATCGGTCGCCCCTCCTGGTGGTGATACCTCAGAGTTATGGTACAGGGTGATCAAAGGCTTAACAGAGCTTGGGGCATATGATGATGCATATGCTGCGCTTGCTGCCTCACCTTACGACAAGCTGTGAGTGTAAAATTTGGAACTTCCCCTTCCCCAGTCTGCTAACTTGACGATAGGAAGCGGGAGTGTGTCACTGAGTTGGTACACCGAATGTGCGAGGAAAACGCCGTCGAGAAGTTGGTTTCGTTCAACTTCGCAGGCTTCAACACAGAAGTCGAGGATGCCCTTTCCTTTAATGCCCGGAACGCGGATCCACGTATCCGGCCGTTCTACTCAAGGATCCTATACACATGGTATATCACGAGGGGAGATTACCGCAATGGTTCGCCACTCCCTCCTTTCTTGTTGTTATGCGTCGTAACACCAGGATTCCAGCGGCGTTGGTGATGTACCAACGAGCAAGGAAGCTCGCTACCTTGGCTGCTGAGCCATTAAACTTTGTCCCAATGGCCGAACTGCAAATGGAGGCGTACCTCGGTGCCGTGAATGCACTATCCTTAGTGGACCCGAAAGTCGCCTGGATCGCGATCCCTCTTGCCACTGAATCCGATCACCTCGTGTGTTCCCTCCTGTTATTCCAGGTTTTGTCGAGCTGATTTTATTCCTCTAGCCTCGGAAAAGAAGGAAGTTATCGAGACATATCCCGGAAGAACTATACGCCCCTGGGAGGAAGGACATGGAGATCGTTAGCATCAATGACATTCACTACGACTACACACTTCTTTCGGCTCAATTGGAGCTCACGAAGACTGATCCAACGTTCATCGTTGGTCCAGGTAGTCCTCCACCGCTCTTCACTGCTCCATACCAAACTTACGCGCGTTTTCAGGGTTCCTCTCCACCCCGTCCGCAATGGTGATGCGACTGGCCCAGCTGAACAGGTTCAACACGGCAATGTCCACTGCGCGTAGTTTGGATGTGGACATGACCGAAGTCTTTGTGCATCTCACCACCCAGTGTTTAAAGCTATCCAGACACCCGAATACCATCCCGTATGACCTTAGTCGCTGAAATCGTTGCCTTGACCTCTGACATTCATCACAGGGAATCAGATACATCAGACTGGCTTTTGACAGACAGGGTTTCGTCGTGGCCGGGAACTCCCGCTGACAGGGGGTGGAGGTACCTTCGTCAATCGTTGGAGCGGCACGACAGTCCAGATACCGACTTCAAATATACTAAAACTACTCTGGAGACTATCTTGAGCTACGACAGGCTCACTCCGCCCCCTCCCTGGCTTATCCAAATCCTAGAAGTAAGTAACGAAATCTGGTTCTCCCTGGAACCATTACTGATTCATCGTTGTCGTAGAATTACCATCACGAATACCTCATCAGGACCTCTCTACGTTATGAACTATTCGAGGATGCCTTGGAACACATATCAACCCTGATCAAGAAGGTGAGGGTTAATATTAGTGCCGGCCTTTTCTCCTACTGACGATCGACTTAGTCTGGGAACAAGCTCACACGCGAACCTCCTAAACACTCATCAAGCACATGGCTACCGTACACCCTAATTGACCAGGTACTCGCTGCATGTCGGTCATTGGAGAAACCGAGCCCGAAATGCGTGAACCTTCAACGGCTTCTGGAAGTGGAACTCTCGAACAGGGTGAAACGGATACAGAAACTTAGTCAGTTTTCTCGGTAGCTTATACATTTTTTTCGCTGGTGCTTGTTATTATTAATCTTTCCAATGTGAACCTGTCCACATTCCCTACGAGAGACAATTGGTTACATACGATGGCCTACGGATCGTGTAGCATGATGAGAGGCGGCAAGTGCATGTCATAAAAACTGTGATTTCATCTCTGTCAATATTTTACGGACAGCAGTGTATTATGCCGAGTCCTCAACCTCATGGCCTCCTCGAAAGACATGAGAGTTAATTTTGCCCCAAATCCATGCTATCTGCCCATCCACAATAGCCAAATACGAAGAAAAATTGTATTTGGATGCCCCGTTCGCAATCTCCTAATTGGTTGTCTCCTCAGCTGTAGAACGAAGGAAGTATCTGCTCTTTATCCACGTCACCGAGCAACGTCAGGATACTCCGCCGATCTTGTCGTATGTGCTCCCACCAGGAGGGTGAATCTAGCATGCCCATCGTCCCAAATAGGGCTTCGGCCAAGCCGGCGCTGGTTGTCTGACCCGAATCTACAACGAGATCTGTCAAGTAGGCTGGACGTTTATCACTACATCGGCCTCACTGGTTGGGGCACCTTTTATCGTTCCCGGTACGGTACAACATGGATGAAGTAAGTGCTCGATACAGGACATCTAATATGGGGTGTTCGTGTGACTACTCTTTCTCCCAGAAATACCGAGCAGGAGGAGAGTTTTTCTCTACCTCATCTCGTATCTCAACCAATCGCTTCCTCGCCCGAATCACCGACTCCAGCCTAGCCCGGAGACCAGGAACGGTTTGATCCGAGGGGTCGAGGCCATCTAACCTTTTCTCCCAGACCTCGAGATACTTATTGAGTATCTCAATCCAGGTTTTGCAATGGCGCGTGCGATTGAGCAAGGTGACGTCCCCGCTCACCTCACATTCCTTGCGAACCGTCTCTCGAGTTTCCTTCTCCATTTGATCCAGGACATCCTTCGGCAACGAATCGTGCTCCATCCACAGTATTGCCATCCAAGATGGTAATCCTAGCTTTGGGCTTGCTTGCTTAACGAACGCGAGCAGGTCCGAATTCTGTGCGCATCTTTGGAGGGAAGGTGGGTTCGTTTCCAGTATATAGTGGGAGGTATCGGTAAAGCTCCACGCGTCCGGGGGAATGTGCTCGCGTAGACAGGGTGAATTCACGATAGCGAAGAAAACTTGGGCTGCTGCGCGGTGGGGTCGTCGCGGCTTGTCGGTAACATTGTGATACCTTTTCGCAGCGGCCCACCATGACTCCACGAATGCCTGCGCTTTCCCCGAACCTTTAAAAGCCTTATCCGAGGTGAATAGCTGGCTGTCGAACTCCGGAAGAATAACAATAGCCATCTCCTGAAGGTCCTCATATCCTTTGTTTGAAAGGGCCTCAATGATCGCGCCGATGAACAACGGGCTCGTAAAATCATATCTGGCGAGTCCCTGGCGAATCTCGGCA
>Ga0307512_10003553_pt1 | contig 17951 bp, 24 predicted proteins | sample 14_EM_MG_FD_200267 | JGI IMG/M metagenome (GOLD analysis project Ga0307512, IMG submission 200267) | Populus trichocarpa ectomycorrhiza microbial communities from riparian zone in the Pacific Northwest, United States - 14_EM | ecosystem: Host-associated > Plants > Roots > Unclassified | place...
AAAGGTCAAAGCGTCAAAAACGACAGGCGTAAATCTGAACCTTCTGTTTGGTTTGGACTCGAAGCTCTTCCATGAACCCTTGCCGATGGCTGTCGCGGACCATGACCGGGAAGTGCAAACGTTCACGATCCTGAAGGGTGCAGAAGGACTGGCTCACCGCCATTGTGGACCAGAGGAATGCGGCGAAGAAGGACACAGTCACTTGGAAGCCCAGCCGAATGAAGTGCACGATACCAAGGGATTGGAGCGATCACTTCTGTTGGATGCTTTGGGGTCATTATCGAAGGAAAGCGTTTGGCGGGTCAAGGGCTTCGTTCTCCTCCTCCCAGAAAAACAGGTTTACATCTTGAACTGGGCATTTGGGAGATACGAGCTCCACCCCTGTGATACTCAAAACGCTTTCGCGGTAATACAACTCACGGTTATGGGACAGCGCGGGGAAATGAAGAGGCTCGTCCATAGGTTCGCCGAGAGGCTCGGAGGAAATGTCTGCGCGTAGAAATCCCAGATGGGGACGCCAACATAGATAGATTCGTAGTTCTTATAGATACTCCGTTCTGAGGGCCTACACTTCCGCGGCCATAGATTCGACAATCGCAACCGCTTTTTTCCTTTTGCTTCTCGCCCTCGCCTTTGCAGATTTTGATAACGTACGGAATAGTGGTGGCTGGTATCTATAGGGCTTTGTTAGTGTGAGGGGGGCTCGTGACGAGCCGGCTCACTGCTCACGTTGCACCACGATCGACGAGATGCTGTAGTTTCTTCCTCGAGAGTGTGACTTTCATAAAAACCGTTTTCTTGATTCTGACACTACACACGCGGTTAACAAGACCCCCAACGAAGACTGAGGGAGACAACAGACTTTGAGCCGGAGAGCATCTCCGTTACATCCAGGGAGGGTACCGGTGGGGAAGGGAGATCCTGGAGCGAACAGACTTCGTTGTACTGGTGTACACCGGCGAGGGAGGAGCTCCTTCTCGCCTTGAGTCGTTCCAAATATTCGCGTTTGACTATTTCGACCACGGTGATGAGGCGAGGTATGGTGGTTGTGGATGTTTTTGCACTGGGAGGGGTCCCAGGGGGAGGCAGAGTGTGGAAGGTCAACGAACGATCCTCATTCTCCTACGAGGATTGAGCAGGAGAAGCATTTCTACAAAAAACGGCGCACGTCGAGAAATTCGAGGGCAAAATGAACCCAGGTCTTTATCTTTCCACCGGTGGTGATGCGGACAGGATGAGTGTCAGGATCAAAGTCCATTATGGTTTGTTCTTTACGCATCGGTGGTTATACGACATCCCTCCTCCCACACGAAATCCGCCACGACCTCCTCCATGGTTGCAGTGAACGCATGACCGACATCTGGATACACCACAACCTTTTTGACCCCTTCCTCTCCGACTTCAATCTGTTCGACGAATGATTCCGAAAACACCCACGGAACCAATTCATCCTTACCGCCTGCGAGCACCAGGATCTTTTTGCCGAAGAATGGATTCCTGCCCGTCACCAGGGCACTTACAGGACTCTCTTTTTCAATGAGTTTGAGCAGCGAGTCCGGGAGGATCGGTGGCCTGAACTGCAGGCCGCTTGCCTTTGCCCTGTCGTGCATTAGGGCCAGATAATCTGGACATCCGACGATGGGGATGCCAATACTCAGACGTGGCTCTGTAAACCAGAATCCCATCTGATCTCTTATACCAGAAGTTGCAAGTTCTGCCTGCACTCACCATGTTGGAGAGCATACCATGTCGCATGCCCTCCAAGACTGATACCGGCCAGCATCCACCGTTCGATTGTTTGTTCTCCATGCGGGTACAAGTACGATGGTAGGAAGTCGATGAGGAACGAAATGTCCCTGTAGGTTCCTGCTGTGATAACCAAAGTTCACCGACCGCCATCGCCTTGAGCAACCTTCACCTACAAATTATACTGAACATATCGATTCTATATAAGTCTCTGTCAGTGTTGCCTATCACTCGACCACTGAAGACATCAGGACATTCACGCATGTTGAGGGTTGTTTTTCTTCTCTTTGTGGCTCCATTGTTGGTTTCCTTGAGGGTTGATTATTCTAGCACCATGGTTCCTCAGGTCCTATGCACACCGCGGACGTCAACCACCTTGCTTTTCTCCCATCAGACCGAACGGTTCTACTCACGAAGGTAACAACCACAAGGTTTAGTGTGGCCTCCGAGCCATCTGAGGCCGATCGTCTTCTTTCTTCGCTTTTCTCCACTAGCTTGGTTGCGGTAGCTTCAAGGTCATCGGCTTTGGACAATCGGCCATGAAGTAGGAACAAAACGACAACTCGGCTCGTTGCCTTTCCTAGATCTGACAGCGGGGAGAAAATATTGAGCTGGATGCCTCCCACAGCTAGCATCTGTTTTTGCAACTTGGACATCTTTCGGGTAGCGTTGATGGTGGACAAGAGAGGTCTAAGGTGATATTAAGGTTGATCTATAAGACAGACCCAAACCGGGACCAGTGACGTAAAATAAGGCGGATTATAGCAATCGATCTCATCCATTCACCACCGGTCGCGTCCTCCGTATCCTCCTCCCCCACCACCGTATCCTCCACCGCTACCACCGGCGTATCCCCCGCTATGGCGCCCACCGCCACCACTACCACCTCCACGACCTCGTCCGCCTCCGCCGCCACCGCCACCACCACGACCGCCAGCGCCGTAACGACCTGAATAACGGTGAGTAAAAATGAGGAGGTGAATAAAATGAGAACGAACTTCTGCCACCTCCACCACCAGAAAACATAGCCATTTGTTCCAGCTCTGGAGGGATTTCTGACTTGGATTCGCGCAGGATTCCAATCAACTCCCGAGCTTGCTTTGCGTTGTCCGTCGTGAAGTATGTGTAAGAGGTCCCTTTCATTCCAGCACGCTATCGCTTTGTTAGTACCACCGAGGCCGAATCGCTGATAAGGAACCTACCCCGGTACGACCGATCCTGTGGATGTAGTCCTCGCAGTTGTTCGGGAAATCATAGTTCTGTAAACGCCTGTGAGCCGAAGGAAACAAGGGAACGATTGAGATACTGACGATGACGTAGCCTACATCCTTGACGTCTTTCATCGGGAAGGCAATGTTGAGTTAGGGATACAGCAAAGGAGATCCACGACGCATATTGGAAGGGCGCAATCGATATGATCAACGTGAGTACTAAACATGAGATGACACAAGCGCTTCGACAACACAGGAGGCACAGGGTGCGACCGTTCTCAAGTCCGGGGAATGCATCTCATCGAGATACAACGAATCCAGGCAGAGGGACAGGGGAAGCTTCAACCAAGGAAATATCGGGAGTACTGGAATGCCGTCGAGTCCGTAACCACTTCCGAATCAGAAACAAAGCCCGCAACCCTCCAATGGGACGAAGGTAGCGGGAGATCATGATAGAGGTCAGAGGGAGACGTTAGCAAAAACCACCGATCTTCTCCGGGTCTTATATGAAAGCCTGCCCAAGTCCTGGAAACGAGCCCTAGAAACGGGAATAGAAACTTGCACCCATCGCGATCACATCAACGCGAACGATGCCCCAGCCGTATACGTGCCCGCAGACGTGAGGGATCTAGTGAGTAGCACACCCAAGAAACCACAACAGATTGTCTCAGCGCTTGTCGTAAAAGAGAATACACACCAAGGCCACGAGACGCAACGTCTGTCGCGATTAGAATCGGAGACCGTCCCGATTTGAATTCACCCAAAACCCAGTCACGTTCACGCCTATATGCGGATTCAGCGCGTTGGCTTACCCCATACAAAATGAAAATACCCACTGTTCCTTGTCACCATGGATGGCAAGGGCTGGCCACCCATCCGTGCGTAAGTACTTGGTTATATCATCCGCAACTCGTTTGGTGCCCACGAAGATAAGGACTTTGGCACTTTCTTGGCTGATCTGGTCGAGATGTTTAATCAACTTGGTCCGCTTCTCAAAGTCGGTGCAGACAGAAACGAATTGACGAATGTTGTGGTTAGCTGTTAGTTCCATCGAGCCAACATTGACTTGAATGAAATCGTTCAAGAAGTCCTGTAATGGGGATAAGCACCCGCCATCTCCAAGGTTGAGACGGCTCTTACAATTGCAAGCTTCTGGACATCCTTGGGCCATGTAGCACTGAACATGAGCGTTTGACGATCAGGACGGATCTGAGAAACAATCTTTCTGATTTGAGGCTCGAAACCCATGTCCAGCATACGGTCTGCTTCATCCAAGACAAGGTAAGTGATGCGGCGAAGATTAGTCTTCTGGGTTTCCAACATGTCGATGAGACGACCAGGAGTAGCGATGACAATTTCGACACCTCTGGAGAGGTCACGAATCTGTGGACCCTTGGGAGCGCCACCATAGATTGCAGTGTTGCGAATCCGCGAGTTCGAGCTAACGAATGTCAGAACTCGAATCCGATAAAGTTAAGAGATCCTTACCCAAACTTGGTGCACTCTTGCTGGATCTGAACGGCAAGCTCGCGAGTTGGTGCAAGGATCAGCGCTATTGGCCCATCTCCGGGATTGAGTAGCGGTTGGCTAAAATTGCCCTTGAGCCGAGCATGTGAGTGTAAAGAGAAGGAACACTGACGCATTGATATGCAACATCGCGGGCAAGGCGAAAGAGATCGTCTTTCCACTTCCAGTTTGGGCAATGGCCACGAGATCTCGGCCGCTCAACGCCATAGGCCACGCTTGACACTGAATGGGTGTTGGCGAAGGGAATCCCTGCGCGCGAATTGTCGTCATGAGATACTCAGGGAATCCGACCTCGTCGAAAGCAGTGACGGGTCGAGGAACGCCGCGACCTTGGACCTGGTGGCATGTGAATGGAAAAAACGTGTCAACGGGGAAACGAAGCACACCTTGATCTCCTTTTCCCGCCTGAAATCTTCTATCTCCCTTTCAGAGAGGCTGGAGACTTTCTTGTCCTCGACATAGAAATTTTTCTCGAAACGCTCCAGCTTGGTAGAGCTCCAGTCTACGGAGCGGAGGCTCCCGCCAAGGTTACCCATCTTGTCGTCGTAACCGCCGCCGTAGCCGCCATACCCTCCACCGTAACCCCCACCGCCATAGCCGTTGCTATAACCATTGTAACTCTGTGTAAATGGGAGTGGTGAGCGGGAATGAAGAGCTAGAAGTGGGTTGGTAGGACAAACCATTGTTGAAGAAAGACGAAGCGATCAGGACAGGGAAAAGCAAGGTGCGGAAATTTTCCCACGCCGTTAGGGCGAATGTGTCAGCCACCGGAAGTTGCCGGTCATGATTCCTGTTCTCGGCTAAGTACCGCAATCACTTCCTCTCATGGCCGCCCTCAGCATCAACGCTATAGCGGAGAACGCCTCTCGCTTGGGGGCTCGCCTTCAGGAATCTCTCTCGGAACACACGAGAGACTTGAATCTCTCCAGAGGAACATCCACAGAGTTTTTCGAAACGACCGAGGAACGGCTCAAGAACATCCACCACCAGCTTGATTCAAGCAGCGACAGAGAGAAACTCGATGCCATGAAACGTTTGATCGCTGTATGGTCCCACTCACCTTCTTTTTGAGTTTTTTTTGCTCAACGTGTATAAGATGATATCCAAAGGTCGCAACGTCTCCGAGTTCTTCGCCCAGGTGGTGAAGAACGTGGCATCGAACAATCTTGAGATCAGGAAGCTTGTTTATATCTATCTACTCCGCTATGCAGAACAAGAACCGGACTTGGCCTTGCTCTCGATTAACACCTTCCAGAAGGACCTCACAGATCCCAACCCCCTTATCCGTGCGATGGCTTTACGTGTGCTGAGTGGTGTGAAAGTTCCTATGATAGGCAGCATTGTCGTCCTTGCGATAAGGAAATGTTCTGCCGACCCGAGCCCATACGTCCGCAAAGCGGCTGCTCTCGCGATTCCCAAGTGCTTCGGGTGAGTGTGATGTTTTGGTTTCAATTATAACTTCTAAACATGCTTCAGCCTGGATCCATCCCACCAACCAGAATTGGTTTCGATAGTCACAACGCTTCTTCGGGATAAGTCTCCATTGTCAATCGGGTCTGTTGCGGTCGCCTTTGACGCGATTTGTTCGACACGGCTGGATCTTTTGCACCCCCACTACCGCAGAATGTGTCGACTTTTGGTGGATCTCGACGAGTGGGGCCAACTGACGTGGTTGAATTTATTGCTCCGCTACGCAAGGACAATGCTGTCAAAACCATCTTCTGGTAGCGCGAGCGATGTAACCAGCAGTGACGTTGACCTTGAACTCCTGTTATCTTCGTCTGAATCACTGTTACATTCGCAGAATCCAGCAGTGAGTTATTGACGATTAATGCTGTGGATCGGGAATCTAACCGCTATAGGTAACTCTTGCAGTTACTCGCGTAATCTTCTACTTAAGCTCCGACTCGAGGATTGTTCGCGCGGTCCCCGCACTCTTGCGGTTGCTTGATAGCTCTTCAGAAGTTGAGCGAACGGTTTTACCATACCTGTTTTCCATTTCGTGCAAATTCCCTGTGAGTCCGCTCCGAGAATAATGCGTAAAACCGGAATTGACACCCCTCTCGAGAATACACTCTCCCCCTACTACAACAAGTTTTTCATCCGGTCGCACGATCTTCGAGTCACCAAGTTAGGAAAATTGCGTATCTTGCGGTCCATTCTGAACGCGGATAACCACCAAACCCTTTTGAAAGAGTTCATCGTACGTGCCCCCCCTATCGCAAGACGGTTTTTGACTTAAGGACTCAGCACTACGCAGAGGACCCGGACGATAGTTTAGTCGAATCCTCGATCCGCGCAATCGGATATTGTGCTAGGATTGTCCCGGAATGCACTCAACAGGTCCTCAACGCAATGATGACCTTCATTCAGAACAAGCACGGTTGGTCAACGTCTTTCAAAAGCATCATAACCAGACCTTGACGCATTTCTCAGATGTCATTGTCACTAACACTGTTCTGGTTCTGAAATCCCTGGTACAGCGGCAATTAATGGATTCTAGCGAACAGGAGAACAACCTCCCTGTCACAGTAATCTCACGACTAGCCTACCTTATCGATGACATCAAACACCCAAAGTCAAGGTCTTGCGCAGTATGGCTGGTGGGACAGTACGCATGTCTCAAGGCCGCTAAAATTGACGCCCCCGACGGGATCGCGGAATGGGCTCCTGATGTTCTTCGACGAACGTGCAGGTCCTTCGCGTACGAGGTAAGCAACATCCACACCTAAGTGACACCCAAACCCACGCGCTGGTAGGATCCAGAGGTCAAACTACAAATCGTCAGCTTAGCCGCAAAACTACTCGTGCTGAACCCCATAGACACTACCTTACAATTGTTGGGGCGGTATACATTGACCCTAGCCCGTTATGACCAAGACTACGATGTTCGCGACCGTGCGCGGCTTATTGCCACCTTATTGATGGGAGTCGTGCCAAACGTTCTGGGCGACGAGGAATGCGATAAAGAAGAACATGGAGGCGTGATACTCAGGAGAGAACAGGTGAAGATGGTCCTGTTTGAACACAAGGTGGCGGTGAAGGAGTCTTCCGTATTGGAAGGTGTGTACTCGCTTGAGCTTGCACATCACGGTGCTTACATTGATCAGGGATGAGTGGCTTTTCCTTGGCAACGTCAAGTCTCGTCATCGGCAGGGCCATGGCCCTTGCCCAGGGTCTCCCCGAATGGCTTGAACAAGGGACGGAGTCTTCCTTGAGAGACACAGAAGATGACATCCATCCTCCAGGGCTCGTGCAGGTATCCACCCCACGCTCGATTGTATCAATATCTCATGGCCCCATTCCGATCACCCTCACACCGACGGGAGGGTATTCTCCAGCGGCAACTGGCAGCTCTCCTGCACCCTGGACGGACCTGGATAAATTTTACGCAGACGTCGAAGAACCAACTGGAAGCGACGACGGTACTGATGATAGTGACGATGACGGAGGTACATCTGGGATATCCGACGATGATGTTGAAGGTGCAAACGGAGACGAAGAGACTGCCTCGGAAAGTGAAGGTTCTACAACCTATGAGGGGATCTCTGGAGACAACTCACGCGGTCCTATCTGAACAAGCGGAAGGTCATCTTATCAACCATGCAAGGTCAACGCAACCTAAACGTGCTCCCCTAGTTACCAATCACTGCGTGTCGCTAGTCCACACTCCACTTCTCGCTCATAAAGTGCACCTCTCCATCCTGGTTGCTGGTATCAGTGACTATAAACGACTTCTGTGTTCCCTTAAGCATTACGAAATCGAGATAGTTCGTGAATGTGAATGTCATGGCTTCATTTGTGGGTGGGAGACTCACAGGTTTTCACACCAAACGCATGCGGCGTCCTTGGGGTATGATAGATCCGGTGTCATTGCATATTCAACGTGTTTGTCTTGTGGGCCCATCGGCATGGCCTAAGACTGAGCCGCTTACGATCGCGTCTGCTTCAAGTTGTCGATGACTCGGACTTTTTGTCTCAAGTGATGGATTTCAAACCCCATGCTCGGGAACTACTAGTATTCTTAAATATCTTGGTGCAGGTCGCATACGAGCGGAGATAGCGCGGGAAGGTACGTCATTGAAATTCCTGCTGTGATTCAATATTCATTCGCTGCCCCAGGACCCTCCGATTTCAGTCTCACTTCAAGTTGTTGCGACTGCCTGACAATCGTTACGATCCATTTGGGCAGTACACCCCTTTCCACTATCGTTCGCGTTATTTTACCTTATGACCTCTCCAGTGGAACGGTAGTTGGGGATGTTTCAAGGCCACAATAACGCGGGGGCTCTCGCAGAATACTTGTAATAATTGATATTCGCTACCAAATAATAGACGTCTAAAACAACTAAGCTAATGGTGTTTGTCGGCCGGAGGAGTGTACACTGGCAAAAAGAAAGTCAGTCAGAGAGGAAACAGGCGATCGTCGGATTTACACGTACAGATCTTTCTCGTTTTGATCCCAGCCCACTTGGCACGCTTGACGTACAAACTGATAGCAGTCAAGGCAGAGAAGAGAATGACAGCCTTCAGTCCAATCTTTTTGCGTTCATCATGTTCTGGTTCGGCAGCCCAATGAAGGAAAGTAACAACATCCTTAGCCATCTGGGAGGTGGTAGCAGGAGTGCCTGGAGGAAGAAAGGAATCCTTGTAAGAATGATAGAGATATCCGAGATACAACGCTTACCGTCTTCGTATTCGACCAGTCCATCAAAAAGGACACGCGCCATGGATATAGCGCCAGCGGGGAAGAATGGGTTGTAGTTCATTCCGTCGCGAATTTCGACACCGGCAGGAGGATCGACATAGCCAGTAAGGAGGGAGAAGATGTAATCCTGCAGTGGACATTAAAGCACGGCATGAAAGAGGTGCAAGACTTGGCTTACACGACCACCATGGCGGGCCTTGACGATCAAGCTCAAATCCGGTGGTAGGGAGCCGGCGTTGGAAGCTCGGGAAGCCTCTTCGTTGGGATAAGGTGCAGGAAGATAATCAGAAAGTTTTCCTGGTCGGGTGAACATTTCACCAGTATCGTTGGGACCATCCTGATACTCGACTTCCTCGGCCATAACTCGTGCCTCGTCAGCGGTATGGGAGACACCGACAAGATTGCGCCAGGCAATTCGATCTAAGGAATGGCAAGCAGCGCAAACTTCACGGTATACTTGAAAACCCCGTCGGATGCTAAAAAAACGCGTCAAAAAGAGAGGATGTATGAGGATCGGGAAGAGTACCTGGCATGATCGAAAGTGTCGAGCAACCCGTTGTGTGACCATGGGTATGTAGTAGGATGTAGGCCATCTTCGGCGGGAGAGTTTGCGTGAACTTCACCAACGAATGGAAGCGACCCATAAAGGTGGGTGTACCAGGCAATCGAACCAATAGTGAGTATGCTGGCGGAGGCCAACGCGGTGCGAGAGGCGAGTGAGGGCTGATGAAACGAGTTCAGAAGTCAGAAAAGAGAAGAAAAGAAGGGAGTACGAACCTGAACAGCTGCCTGGCCAGCGTTTGACGAGAGGAACCGGACCTGGGGAAATGGAAAGGTGAGGATTGGACGGCGACCTGGAGTTTGTTTGGGCACGGACGGTTGAGCTGTGGAGGGAGGGAGTATGCCTCGCGGTTCCGACGGACTTCAAGGCGGCCTTGGAAGCCGACAGCCTCGAGAACATTCTGGGTTTTTGGACGATGAGGAGAAGGGGATGGCTAGCTGTAGACCGAAAAGCTAAAGACCGCCTTGACCCGGAATGGTCCGCGTGACCAAAATCCCACGGATTTGATTGGCTGGGCTACTCTCGAGCGACATGATGAATCCTTCGAAAACATGCTAGATACTTGTTACCGCCGTTTCGTTCGACCTTTTTCCCCTCCTCTGTCCCACTGTAGATAGCGTCGAGTATCGCACCGTTCCCCTCCGCTCGCAGCGTCGTCTCTTCCACCGCTTCAAACAACGGAAACGCTTCCAAATGACCCTTCATCCACAGATGCAGGTCCTCAACGTCGGTGATTGTGTAAACCACACCACCCGGTCGTAAGACGTAAGCATACTCGGCGAGGAGTGTCGGCGAGATTATGCGCGCCTTGTGTTTTCGTAGCTTAAAGTGAGGGTCGGGAAAGAGAAAGAAAATGGATGAGAGGGAGTGTTTGACGAAGTAATTGGGCAGGAACTTCATGCAGTTGGCACGGGCAACGGAAATATTCTGAAATGATCCATCTGTAGCGTTCGCACGAAGCGCCGCAATGCGATCGCGCACATATTGCGAGACCTGGACGCGAATCTCCAGCCCTGTGTATGCACCGATGAGTCGGGGGCCGAGAGAAGTCATAGAGACTGGTCCCCCCTTACCCAGCATGAGCGATTCCGGGAAGAGAGGCGACAGGGCAACCAAAAGGCCGCCAAAACCGCACCCTATGTCCGCGAACTCTGGGGCTTTGGCTTTGGCTAAGTGGTTCGGGAAATGTTCGGCCCAGTCAATGTCCTCTGGGCGAGTTGGATAATCCAAGACGTGGTCTGAAAATGGATTTGCATGGGCGCGTTGCCTGTAGTGTCGTTTCTGCGAATCGGGGTCAGCAGCAAGTCGGAGCGGGGAAATGGGATAAACCTGGGGCAGGACTGGTTTTTCCGCTTCACCCTCCTTTTCTTCCTCTGTCTTTTGTCTTCGTTTCCTCTTGCCCATGATTCGAATTTCGATTGGGACTCTCGTAGATGTGCCGATGATCTCCTTCCGGTCACGTGGCAGGCACGGGAAACTTTCAAATTTTAGCCACTGTTCCGAGTTTTTCCAACAGTTGTTTCGGCTTTTCGCCTCTCATCCTCCTTCCACTCCATCCACCATGTACCGCTCCATTCTCAGACAGGTAGGTTTTTTTGTCCCTTCTTTCGCTTTCTTCTGCCCGCTAAGTCATCTCCTCAGTCTCCCTCTCCCTCCCGGCTCGCTCTCTTGTCAAGCCGATTTGCATCTACTTCATCAAAACAGCCAACCCTCAAGGAGAGGTTGGCTGCCCTCATTCCCCAAGAAATTGAGAATGTATGTCCCAACCTCCCAAGTTTGCTTCCGCTAACTCTTCTCCTAGGTCAAGGCAACCAGGGCGGAACATGGTAAAAAGTCATTCGGACCCGTTATTGTCAATCAGTTATACGGGTGAATATCCCGCTCCGTCCGTATCGCCTACCCGCTCACTCCAAGGTCCAGTGGAATGCGCGGTCTCCCAGCTCTCATCTGGGATGGTTCTGTTCTTGATGCTGGTCCGTTACTATTTCTCTATCTATTCTTTTGCTCACCTCGTTACAGATGAAGGCATTCGCTTCCGTGGAAAGACAATTCCCGAATGCCAGCAGCTACTTCCGAAGGCTCCCGGTGGTAGCGAACCACTTCCCGAAGGTCTCTTCTGGCTCTTGTTAACTGGAGAGGTCCCCACCCCAGAGCAGGTTGCCGGGTTGTCCAGGGACTGGGCCGCTCGCGCTGCAATTCCAGAGTTTGTTGAAGAGCTCCTTGATAGGTGTCCCCCAACTCTTCATCCAATGAGTCAGTTTAGTTTGGCCGTCACTGCTGCAAGTTTTTTCTCTTAGCTATGCCATTCCTCCTTGATAACTTTTATCGCAGTTGAACCACGACTCTGCGTTTGCCAAAGCCTACTCCCAAGGGATTTCCAAAAAGGACTACTGGGGACCTGTTTTTGAAGACTCCATGGATCTGTGGGCTGTCTCTTTTATTCATCGTCTTTCCTGCTTGCTGATAACGATCTTTCTAGGATTGCAAAGCTCCCCAATATTGCAGGAAGGATTTACCGTAACGTCTTCGGTCAAGGAAAGCTCCCTGCCATCGATCCTGCCAGAGATTACTCCCACAATTTAGCCACATTACTTGGCTTTGGCGATAACGAGGCCTTCGTTGAACTTATGCGTTTGTATATCACCATCCACAGGTAGGCATTCTTATCGGCCACCGTTTTTCCCCTCACTGATGTCTTGGTTCTAGTGACCACGAAGGAGGCAATGTCTCCGCACACACAGGAAAGCTCGTCGGATCAGCTCTCTCTGACCCCTTTTTGGCGTTTGGTGCCTCCTTGAACGGTCTTGCGGGTCCTCTTCACGGGCTTGCGAACCAGGAAGTCCTTGTTTGGCTTCGTAAGATGCAAAGTAGCATCGGTGAGAACGCATCAGACGAGGCCGTCCGTGAGTACGTGTGGTCTACTTTGAAAGGTGGTCAGGTCGTTCCTGGCTATGGACACGCCGTCCTTCGTAAAACCGACCCTCGCTACATGGCCCAGCGGGAGTTCGCGTTGAAGCATCTGTCCGAGGACCCCCTTTTCAAGTTGGTCAACCAGGTATATACTATTGTCCCCGACGTGTTGCTCGAGGTAGGTATCATTTTCTCATCTCAGAATTAACCGCTGAGACATGAGTTCTAGGCCGGAAAAGCCAAGAACCCATGGCCCAACGTTGATGCACACTCTGGTGTCCTCCTTACCCACTACGGGTTAACTCAGATGGAGTTCTACACAGTCTTGTTCGGTGTCTCCCGTGCGTTTGGTGTAGCCGCGCAACTCATTTGGGACCGTGCCCTTGGTGCTCGTGTGTATATCCTTTATTCTCCGGAAGCAAAAAACGGCTCATACCATCCTTGTAGCACTGGAACGTCCCAAGTCGTACTCTACCGCCTCCATTCGGAAGATTTTTGCCAACAAGAATTGATCGGGCTGTTGAATAATTATTTAACGTTTAGAATACTTTACGATGCGTATACTTTCTCATATACTGGAGGACAACTGGGTTTAGCTGGTTCCCACGATCTCTTCTCTCCTCACCATGTCGGACGTGCGTGCCTTGCTCAAGGCCAAGCGACAGGAAGCTCGGATCCAGCACCCTTATGCGTCTTACACATCGACTGGTCAACTACGGTGCACTGTATGCGAAACGGTGATCAAGCAAGCGTCTGCTTGGGCAGGACACGTTGGCAGTAAAGCTCACCGAGAGAATGTTGCAAAACAAAGGATATCCCAAACTGCCGATCAGCAAGAGGAGACGGCGAGGTCCATTGGGAAACGGAAGGTCGGGGAGGACGACTCCTCGGATGATCAAGAGGCTCATCCCACCTCCGAGTCCAAGAAACCCAAAGTTATGTCCGAGGACCCATCCAGACCAACACCAGAACACACCTTCCCATCCAACTTCTTCTCTGATCCCGGCAGAGCACCTATTCGTTCGGTTGACGATGACTCTAGTGGCGAGGACGAAGATCACTCCATCCCAATACCGCCAATAGCGACCGACAATTCCATCGATCTGGAATGGCAGAGGTTCCAACAGGAAGTGTTGGCACCCGCTCCCACCTCGGCTGACCAGCGACACGAGGCTTTCAAACGTGCAACTGTTTTTGCGGAACCAGACCTTCTCCCGGAGAACGTGCTAGGGTTACCTTCGCGAGAACCCTTGGATGTCAATGCTGTGGTAGCTGAGGTTCCGAAAAACGAGGAGGAATTAAGGAAGAGGAAGGAAGAAGACGAGAAGGAGTTGATTATGGATAGGCTGCTCGAAGAGGAGCGAGCACAGGAGGAGGCTGATGCAAAAGTTGTGTTGTTGAAAGGCAGACTGGATGCGCTGAAGAAGAGAAGAAACGAAGCAAAGGCTGCCAGGGCCAACAAGTTGCAGTGAGGTCGTTACTATTCGCTAGTTTATCGAGAGGCGAGGCTAACTACTCGTGTCAGAATCTATATGTGTGCCATCTTTCTTCTCAAACCATTCACCCCAGCCGACGCCGTTCTTGTGGATCATCATCAAACCGAGAATGGCAGGGAGGTGCCAGAGACTGTGTTGGAACAGGCTCCTGGCATCTTTTTCGCTCCCCGTACGCCACATCCGCCACGCAGCGCGAAGCAAGACGGAACCTGGAATCAAGCTGGTCGCAGCGAATACCCATGTCGTCAAACCGGAGAGAGGAAACAAGATGGAACAGGTGGGGATAAGGATAATGGCATGCCGCAGAGAAACGAGCGCATTTTTAGCGGGGGATAATACGGAAAGCATTTTGTAGCCTGCCTGCGCGTATGAACCCCGATATAGATGGGATAAAGCGTTGAAATGTGGAAATTGCCACGAAAATAACAACATAAACAAGGCGAGTGGGCCGAGTGGATTGTCAATCAAGGAGGGGTCCATGGAAGAGACCGTTGGGTCCAAAAGGAAGGAGGGAAGGAAGTATTCTGGGGTGTATGTCGCGGAAGGGAGGAGTTTCCCACCACAGGCGGTCCAGCCCATAAGAGGGGGGATGGCACCAACGACAGCGCCGGCCCAGGTGTTCCAAATCGTCCTTCGTTTCATCCAAGTATACGCTCCAGCATATAAGGCAATGTTGGCCAACCCAAGGGCAGCGGTGATGGGGTTGGTCATGGTGTAAAGCAGGATCGGACCAAGAGTCCCGGTAGCCACCGCAAAGCCAGTGGTATGGAGGGAATTAATTGCTTTCCTGACCAACGGTCGCATTCGCGTACGGACCATTTGGGCATCGAAAGGAACCTCCTGGAGCTGATTAAGCGTGTTTGCTGATGCGGAGCACAGTGCAGTCCCAACAGCGGTTGCAAGGAGGGTAGGCACGCTTGCAGGCAACGGAGAGATGGCCACGCCTGCCATGGACGTTAAGACAACAAGGAACGTCAATCGGGACTTGGACAGTTGGGTGTAGAGCTTCGGCAAGGCGCGGGCTGTTAGGGCGGGGGAGAGGCGGTAAGCGGAGAGTGGTACTGGAGGTGAGGTAAATTGAGCGTTGAGGGCGACGTCGGGTTGGGTGTTTCTCGGACGCTTGCCAGACCATCGCTCGTTGGGATTGAAGAAGGATGCAAACGCGAGCGATCTGGGACTCGCCACAGCAGCAAAAGAGCGAGAAGTCCGGCATATCCTCCAGGATGAGAGGAGAATTTTCAGCCTGGCCATTTTCTAAGGAGAGATAAATGATTTCGACACGCCCCTCGCACCGGGAGACTCACCACTAGATGGAAGGTCGCGTCGGGTCGGACGAGGTTCCTTGCGTGACGTGATGTTCAGTCACAGGACCCTCGCTCTCTCCCTTAACCATCGGCATCCAAGATGCCTGGTACTCACCTCCTCCCCCCGAATCTACTCAAACTATTCGCACCGAGGCCACCACTCCCCTATATCCGCCCGGTCGGCAAGGATATTGACCGTGTCACAAAAAAATCCGTCTCTGGCGTTGCCCAACTCCTTGAACAACTACGGGAAGCAAAAACCGCAGGTATGCTCAGCTCTGGGCATGCACCCGATATGGAGGACGGCGAGGAACCCTCTTTCACCTATGCCGAGGAAACCAGACGCCAAATTCGCAGGGAGGAGCGGAAAAAGCGAAGAGAGGATCAATTCAAAATCGCAAAGGACATTTGTAGTGTTATCCCTTTCTTCCCTCTCTTCTGCTCAACTAACTCTCTTGCTTTTGCTTAGACAAACCTTCTGAAGACCCTGAAGCTGTGGGAGATCCGTACAAGACTCTGTTCATCGCTCGTCTGGTTTGTTATCCCTTTCCCTCCCTCCGAATTGTTCTAACAAAAATATGGTTCTAGCCAAAAAACGCGACTGAGAGCGATCTCAGGCGCGAATTTGAGAGTTTTGGGTCTATCGAGCGTGTAAGAATTGTTCGTGACAAGAATGCTCGTAGTAGGGGTTACGCCTTCATCGTTTTCGAGCGAGAGAGAGACATGAAAGGTGAGGACGACATTCATTCCAGGCAAATTCGGTATCCTCACCGTACGACAGTCGCATACAAGGAATCTGACCGCTTGGTTATCATGGGTAAGCGCGTCCTTGTTGATGTGGAACGTGGTAGGACCGTCCGGGGTTGGAAGCCCCGCAGACTTGGCGGTGGTCTCGGAGGTCGTCCAAAGCCAGAACCGTTGCCTCTATCTGGCAGAGGAGGTTTACGAGGTCCAGATCGCGGCGACCGTGGCGGGTTCCGCGGTCGTGGAGGTGGAGGAGCGTTTGGTGGACGGGGTGGAGGTTTCCGTGGAGGCGGAGGCGGCTTCCGTGGCGGACGTGATGACTTTGGGAGTGGTGGGCGTGGCGGTAGCTACGGCGGTGGCGGGTTCCGGTGTGTATTGTGTTCCCCATCGTCCAAACTGTGACTAACTATATTTCAAGTGGTGGCAGGGGTGGAGGCATTGGGTACCAGGGTGGAGGGGGTTTCAGTGAGTACGCAAACGGTGGGCCTGGAGGACCGCCGAACGGTTCTGGTGGGTATGGCCCTCCGGGCAGTGGATACGGAGGTGGTAGTTATGGAGGCGGAGGAGGAGGGTTCGGTCCACCGAGAGGTGGCGGTGGGTATGGAGGTGGGTACCGTCCCGACCTTAAACGGGAGGGCCCAGGGATGGACGAGGATCGCGATTCAAAGCGACCAAGGTATTGAACATATTTTTAGTGGTGTCCCATCAGGGTCACACCATGGCGTAAGTTTGCCTGAGTGTTTTCTGCTTATTCACCTTCTCTCGCTCGTGGCCTTGCTCGCACGTCCTCCGACATGTTGTGTAAGTATCCAGTGTTGTCTGTGCTGCAGTACGAATTGGCAAATTTTCCCCGCTACGGTCCAGAGGCAGGATTTATCACATTATGTTTTCTAATTCTAAGCGTACTTTATCTCGGCCAATAATGACCCTCAGGCTTTAACTGGTGTTAAAGTTGTCGTTCCGCTCTTTGACCAGTCGAGCTGTATACGTTCGGCTGACGATGTTGACTGTTACGCGTGAGTGGAAGGAAATGGATAGTTGCGGCGCAGACGCACATGCTTCCATGTAACGGTCAAGGCACCGCGCGAGACAAGTCTGTGCAACGACGTTAGCGGTCACGAACGAGCACCAGGTTATACGCGACTGACCTCTTCGGAACTTGAGAGTGACGACGAAGGTTTTGTGATACACTTCGTGTAACATTTTTCATTCGTCGTCTGCACCTTGTTAACACCCGTTAGAAGAGGTTTAACTGGGATGACGCACATTGATGAGCTGTTGCGCGTTCGCCAACGCCAACTCGCTCTTCAACGACTGTTTGAAGACATCCTTTCTAGCCTCCATATCTGGAGCAGAGATGAGTTGGTGTTAACGCAAGTCAGAGTATACGGACCAGTGGGAGAGGTAGAAGAACCGATTTTGAGAAAGTCGGCCATTCCGTCGGTGGTCGCGGAGCAAGCGGAAGTAAGCGATTGTGTGAATTTCTGGTGTCGGGTCAATATCAGTCACCCACCACTATGGGAGCAGGAGAATCCAAGCCTCAGCAGGCCGCTGACTATTATGAACTCCTCCAAGTAGACGAGAACGCCGCCACGGAGGACATCAAGGTCTCGCCCTTTTGACAGGAAACCATCTCCGCTCGTCACTTACAACCCGCCCAGAAGTCCTTCCGCAGGCTAGCATTGATTCATCACCCAGATAAAAACACAGACGATGCGGAAGGTGCAACTCTAAGGTTCGCCC
>Ga0307512_10003554_pt1 | contig 17944 bp, 15 predicted proteins | sample 14_EM_MG_FD_200267 | JGI IMG/M metagenome (GOLD analysis project Ga0307512, IMG submission 200267) | Populus trichocarpa ectomycorrhiza microbial communities from riparian zone in the Pacific Northwest, United States - 14_EM | ecosystem: Host-associated > Plants > Roots > Unclassified | place...
ACATGAATTTTCCAAATAATTTTGGAAATAACCAATAGTCATACATAATAAAGACTATTTTGCCCTTGTTAACAAGGTTCATGGTTTTTTTAGAGCAAAAGAGCCAAAATATTATCTCACAATTCTAATTCGCAATGAAACGTGTCTTGATGCAAAGTAAAAGAATGATGGTTTTTAATGTTTTTTTTTTAAATTTTATCTATAAGTTAATTAAAAACTAGTTCAAAACAGGTTTTAGTTCTTGGATTAATTTGTTAAGCAAAGCTAAATTTAACAACAATAAAAATAACATAAGTTCCACCTCGAGTGTCTATATTTTGAAATGGCACATGATTTTCATTACTTTATTATGTAAATCAAAACATGTGGATCCATTTTAAAAAGGGATAATTACAAAAAGTAAAAACAAATTCTCTTATACTTTCATTTGTTTTTCTTTTTTCTTCTAATTTAGTAAGTTCATTACACTTTATATCATATATTTCGACGTCAAAATAAAATTTAATCATTAATTATATGTTTATTATTATAATAATTTTAATAACTAAAGTGTCATCGATGACTAAAAATAAGAAATAACAAAGACCGCGTGTTACGCAAGTATAAACACGAATATACAATGCCAACTGAGTACTCCTCCACGACACGAGAATGGGTGCAGACATGGATTGTGGTCGGAAAACCTCCAGCAAATGAAATAAACAATGCCATGTTGAATTGCAAGAGAACGGAAATCGTCAAACAAGACAGTTTCTATGCTAAACTACAGAGCTAATAAGACTAAAATATATCCACAAACTGCTTCTACAGGAAAAAGAAAAAAAGTGAGAGAAGGAGAGCAATAATGCAAGCAAAGCGTTGGCAGACAGAAGCCAACCACGGATTAATTCGCCATCTCTTCCCTCTGTTCAAGCCACAAGCAAGATGAAGAAAAAAGCCAAGAATGATTTGCCGCCCGGCAATCATTGCCAAATGCGTGGTTCCCAGACAAAGAAGGGATTCAAGTCTTGGCATCCTCTTAGCATGCAGGGTTCGCTAGCTGGTGCGCAGAAGACATTTTTATGAGCTGCTTCCTCAGTCGCAAGCCTGGACGGTCTTCATCCTCCTCGTTCGTGTTTATAGCTTTGGAGCAGTTACCCTAACTTATTAAACTGGAAGTTCTTATTATTTCCATAACAACATTCATTGAAATATATCTAAAATATTTGTGGAAAGATTCAATTTCTTAGTTATCAAGTTAATTAGAATCCAATGCTATAAAAAAAAATAAAGATTTTACTTTTTATATTAATGTATCAAAATAATTTAAAAATACTAAAAAATATTAATTTTAAATAAAAAAATTAATTTTTTTAAAAATACATTTCTAAACTGTAATTAATATTTCTTAATAGGTGACACGTATTCCAAAAGAGTGACAGAGAGAAAGAGAATCATGAGAAAACTATGTATATTTATATTTAATATATGCAAGGGTGAAGTTTCTTCTAATTTAGATTATCACTTTAACTTTATAAAAAAAACTATATTTTCTTTCGAAAACAGGATGTTAGATGTAATTATCTAATATATTTTATGAATTAATAAATATTTAATTCTGACTAATCAGAAGACCTTGTATTCCATTGTGAAAAATATTAATAATCAATTAATACTATAGGCTACTTGATGTAAGACGCCAGGTAGGACCTGAGGTCCTGACTCCTGAGGTGATGACGAATCAAATGGTACCTGTGATTTTGTACTGGCAAAGAGCAATAATCAACTCACCTGCCGTGCATGTACTCCTCTCACTGCGCTACAACCTCATTGGCCAATATAGTCAAGCTTCTTCATTTCTCTCACCAACCTAAGATCCCATTGGCCAAGATATAAACCAAAACGACCTGCATGTACCTTTATCACATCTCAAAACCAACAGAAAGCTACAACGTGCACTGTGTCCCATCAACCCCTGCTTCTCCTTTATAAAGGAGAAAAAACCAGAGACCACAGCTTTAATTATTCTCTCTACGCAAACTAAACAATCTCTCCCTCTTCTTGATCTCCTCAATCGTTCCTTTAAAACCTTTTCAGCCTCACCGGAAAACCACCTCGTCATGCCGGATACCGGTGGAGGTGGCTGTTGTAGGTGCTGTTGTAGCTTCATATTCACTTTAGGGCTGACATCACTTTTTATGTGGCTCAGCTTACGTACTTCATCACCTGATTGTCTACTTAGACAATTTTATATTCCTCTTAACCAAACCTCAAACCTTACAAAACTTGAGTTTGAACTTAGGTTTAAAAACACCAACAAAGACAAGGGTGTGTACTATGATCCTATAAACGTTACATTTTTCGACAGTCCAAATAGGTCCCACTTTATTGGGAATTTTACTATACCAAAGTTTTATCAGGGGCATAAAAAGAAGGCTACAAAGAATTTTACCATTCCAAATATTGACCGGAAAGTGGTTGTCCAGGCGATTCCTGCAGTAAATGGGTCGACGACGACGTCTTTCAGGGTGGATTTGGCTACTTCAGTGAGGTACAAGATTCTTATGTTCAAAACTAAGAGGGATAAGATCAGGGTAGGGCTTGATTTTGATGTCAATGGTACCGTTGTTAAAGTCAACCGCAAAGATTTAAAGCTCAAGTCTAATGCAAATAAGATTAGGAGCTATTACGGGCAAATGGGAGTTCTTCTTGTTAATTTCTTGGTTTTAGGCTTGCTTGGTTTTTGGTGATTTTTAGATGGCATTATTTCTACTTTCTTGTAGCATGTTTGGATTTTGTGATGATTTTTTTATATATATTTTTATTTCTTGGAAATCCTTTTGTTGCTGTTGTCGTTGTCACTAACAGATTGTATCTTCAATTTATACATGGAAGTTGTGGTTTATTTTTTTAGTATTGAAATCGATTTGACCATATTGTGATGGATTTGCCAGTGATGTATTGAAGCATACAAGTTTCATTGCTGGTGAAAATATTCTGCTACCAGATGCTAAGGACAGCTTATAAATATCTCCACCATTTTTCTTTTAGAATGGTTAGCTTCGTGAGCTAATCAATGGTTGGAGTGAGTGTATGCTTTAACTTGCGGGCTGCAGTCCCCTTATTTAGTTTTGAGGTGATGATTACATGAGATGGGAGGGGTTTTTCACAGATCATAACGAGGGTCTGCATGCTAAGCTTGCTTGATGTTTTTATTTTCTATTCAAGACAATACGGTTTGCTTGATGAATGGTTCACATAGCTGGGAATCATGGTTCTAAAGCAGGCCTTTTATCTTTCCCCATATACAAGTTTTGTTAGACCATATGCTGTTTGTTGGAAAGAAAATTGGTCACCCAAAATGGCTGTTTTCCCCATATAAGCATCTTTTCTATTCGCCTTTTCATCTCATTGTTGGCATTGTTATAAACCTTAACGGATGGGTCATCTTAGCAACTTATTGACTTCATATCTTGGGTTGACTCGCCGATCAAGGAGTTAACTTGTGACTCAACTCCTTGGCATGTTCGACCCTGGTTGGGTCGTATAACTATGATTGTTGGATCCTGATTTTGAGCAAAAAAAACTCATTTTCTTACTCTTTTAAGCAATGATATGGTAATTTGTGAAAGAAAATAGTTGCGTTGTTGCTTGCATTAGATTCCCTACTCTTCGTTAAAGACAAGATATGGATTTTTGAAGTACAATATGCTGATGATAATGGGAAATGTTTTTCAACAAGCAATTACCAGAGAATTTACGAGGACGTCTCTTGTGCGGCAGACCAGGTCCTCCAGCTCTGCTAGGGATATGAAAGTGCTATCTAAAGTGAAAGCATGATAATCCTGTGCATGACTCACTAACGTTAGATCCTGGTAAAACATGAGAGCTGCAATGAACATTTTATGAGCATGTTTGTTGTTTCGATATTAAATTATTATTTTTTTGCTTTAATTTTTTTTATTTAGGATTGAGTTGATGTAAAAACTAAAAAATTTTAAAAAAATATATTATTTTCATGTGTTTTTCAAAAGCAGCCGCTATCAAAAGAAAAACACTACCTGTCTAGCTTTCAAAGCAGACATGTTAATAATCTTTGTGTTTAATCTAGTCTGGTCTACTGCACCAAGCCAGAGAAAAAAAGTGTATTCTATTCTAAAAGGCCAGACGCAGAGAATAGCAGTTAAGTTGTGCTACTGGGTTTCAAATTTATGTAATCTAGATTTCACTTTCAATCAAGCTGAGTAATGGTGCACTGAAGGTTTTTTTGTTTGTTTGTTTTGGTAGCGAGAATTTGAACAAACAGGGTTGGACTGATAGTTAAAGGATCTGATTTTACGAACAGCTAGACTTCCAGCATCCCAGTGTAATATCAGAAAGTTAAAAACAAATAAAAATTGTGAGCACTAAAACCATCTTCTATTCGTGGGTGCTTTTGTTAATGTGTAACGAAAAACTTGGCTATAAAAAAAAATGATTGGAGGTGTGAAAAGAGGAGAAAAAGGTTCCCTGTCATTGTCATGTGGGCTGAGATTCGTATCCTGACATGTGAAAAGAAGACTTTGATTGATCGAGGAAAGCAAGTAATCGGATGTTGGTTTCTAAGTTTTGCCATGGATTAAAGATCGAAACAAGAAGGCACCTGCCATTTTCCTTGCAATTTCACAGAAATCATTACCCCTTTCCTTGTAATTTTAAGCTGTAGTGCCACGCCTTTGCTTAATTATTTTCAAGTACGGTTATGACTTATGCAGGAAATTTCTGGGTACGCCTGTTGATGCACGAGGTTTTATGTCGAAATTTCTTTGCAATGCAACTTTATTGGGAAATGGTTCATATATATTCATACCCTAGAAGAGGTCATCTTTATTTAAAATACACTATCTGCCCCACGAATTCTCTCAGTTCTGGGGTAGAATGGCTTGGCTGATAACAATGATCATCATATTTTATTTCAGATTTATTGGAAAAGATATCTTCGAGCTAACATTAGATAGGGTATCGAATTCAAGAGATACTTGAAAGAAGCATATGAAGTAAAAGATGGAATTTCATTGTATTATATAGTGGCTTTATTTAGATGAAAGAAAAGGAAAAAAAAACTGACTTGAAATGGTAATTTCCTGCAATTCTTTCTTTGATGATTACGAGAATGCAATGCAAACTGCGATGAAGTGAAAGTATGAGAAATTTGTGGGTTTTTCGTACACATTTTCTACAAGGAATGAAGCATAGCAGGGTGCTGTCATATGTCATAAGCACGGCAAGAAATGGCATTTAGCTCAAGTGGAAAACATAATTTTCTTCCCATGATCTGATACTAATGATTTCGTTTAATCTTGTTTTAATTAGAAGAATGATTTCTGAGCTTGAGGAGCATGTAGCATGCTAAATTTAAGTTGCGGCACTATGGATTTTCAGACTCTGCTTCAAAAATCTTGCTATTCCTGACGGTAAGCAATCTTATTGCATTGTGTCATGTAGTTTCCTACAGTGATTCTGCTTCAATGAAAAAGGGAGCTGCCCGTTTGAAGTTCTGTAACAAAGTAGTATGCTCCATCACGACCTAATGCGAGAAGTTCTTTGTGGCAGCCTTGTTCTGCAACCTTTCCTTTCTTGATAACTGCAACGCAGTTGGATTTCTGATTTGTTGATAGTCTGTGAGCAATAGCTACACACGAGCTGCCAACCATCAACTTCTCAAGTGCCTCTTGAACTAAGCTCTCTGACACACTGTCAAGTGCTGGTTGCCTCGTCCAACAACAGGATTGATAGATCCTTCAGGATTGCACCAGCAAGTGCAAGCCCTTGTTTTTGACCTCCTGATAGCTGAAATCCTCTTTCTCCACAGTAGGTATCATACCCATCTTTCATTCCACTGAAGAAAAGCACAAACAAAAAATTAATAGCTTCCTTTTTGCAGCGTGTTAAATCAAACAAGGCAAAGGATTGTTTTTTTTCCCTGTCAAAGCATGAAACTATGTCTGAAAAATTAGTACTACTCATACGAACATGGCTGAGTAGGAGTTTTTATTTTTTTGACTGCAATATACCTGATAAATTCTTGTGCAGTAGCAAGAACTGCAGCCTTTCGTATCTCAGATTCTCTTGCATCCTCTACCATAGGCAATATTTTCACGGATAGTTCCAGCAAACAGTGTTGTTCTTGGCTGACTAGTGCAATATGAGATCCTAGAGTTCTCAAATTGAAGCTGGTTATCTCCTGTAGATCAATAAAAACTGCTCCATTCAAGGAATCATAAAACCTTTCAACAAGTCCAATGATGGTATATTTTCCAGAACCACTTGGCCCCACCAGTGCCACTGTCTTCCCTGCATCAATTTTAAGGTTCAAGACATTGAAGATCATTTGATCTGGTCTTGTTGGATATGCAAAGACATTGCTGAGCTCCACTTGGATGTTTAGCTTTCTCTTGATGTTTGAAGTACCCAACGAGTTATTTGGATCAATCTCACTTTTCCTATCGAGAATTGCAAATACTGCTCGCATGGCATTGCCACCTTTGGATAAATCATTAGTCATGCTTTCAGCTTCTGATGACATAAGCAGTGAAAAGAAGTATAAAAATGCTAGGAAAGGTGCAATGAGGTTGTTAACCCTTCTGTCATGAGCTCCAACCATACCAGTATGTTAGTGTGATAAAAGCTGTGTTAAAAAACTTGGGAGCTAAACAGGCCAAAACCTGAAGTGTTTAACACTTTCTTCTTTGGGACCTCTGAAGGTGGCTTTGAAAAACCTCAACATTCTCTTCTCAGAAGAGAATGCAGCTATAGTTCTGTGGTTAATAACGGCTTCCTTGCTTGTTGGCTTCCTTCCATTTGTGTTTTTTGTGCTTTCCCGGCGATACTTTTCATCAAAACAGTCTTTAATCAATCACAACAAGGGTTATCCTCCATGTGAGAACAAGTCCTAGTGCATATGCAAAGACAGAACCAAAGAAAGTTTGTTCTAGCAATGACATCCTATCCCCAACAAGGGACCGAACAATGCTGGCTTCAGTGGCTAGCCTTGCACAACTTGCTGCACTTGTATTCTCATCATCATCAAACCAACCCATCTCATAAGTCATCAGCTTTGCTTGAAGTTTCTTGCGTACTCTTTTTGTCAACCTCTCACCCATAACTGCAAAATTTTAATGTTGAAGGAGGCTAGTGATGAAGTTGAGAGCACCAATAACTACAGAAATCAATGCCGATATGTTGGACTTATTTTTTACAGCAGATTTGTCACTGCGGAAGTATTTTGATACAAGTGATCCCACACAGTAAGCATTAATAGGTTGAATAGCTACAGCACCTATGGCAGCCAAGCATCCAATCAAGGCACGTCCCCATTCAGGTGCGTTCATTTTCAGCAGACGCCATTCAGAAGGGACTGGATAGTTCAGTTGTTTAATTATGTACAAGACCCTATGTTTTCGTGTATTGTTATTATCTCATTATACTGTTATGAAATGCCAGAAGCATCCAGCCATCTAGTAAATTAGCCGGCACTTGGTTCTTCATAAGGTGACCAAGGAATAAAAAAAATAGTCATATTAATATCCGTCGCCCTATGCTTTGGCTCACTATTTATTTTGTCTACATGCTGATCTACAAACCTGCTAAGAGTCATTATCTCTCACTATTGCTGAAGATATAGACATTAGACATTAAATAAATAATAGTTTGTCCTTGAAGTGATGATTACGAGGTTAGAATCATTCTTTGCGTTTCCATAGTTATGTAGGGGCAGTAACTCGCTATGCTCCTTTTTTCTTGGTTGTTATTTGGTTTCACATTTTGCAAATGTTCTGCAAACAAATTCTGCCTGCAGTTTGTCATCTCTGCCAATGAAGTAGAAACAAGATATAGTACTTTAGATTTTCCTCCAATGATTATGTAACAGATCTTTCTTTCCCTTAAAACTAGTTGTTAATTGCTCTTCTTCTATGAAAGAAAAAGAGAAATGTGTATCAGAGAGTTTCATTTATCCAAGACATTGAATATGTCAACTCGGTATGCATTTTTAGATTCTTGTTCTTGTAAGTGATCATTGCATAAGACATTTAGATAAATTCATCTTTCTCAGATTCCATCCATGTGCTGTATACATGACCTTTTCTCACATGTAACAATCAAAATGCTTAAATTTATCCTCTGTCAAAACTTTGCCAAGGATAATGTTTCACAGCATGCAGACAATGATCTAATAGTTTATATTTTAAAATATTTCTTTGACAGTGATCTTCTTTATTCATGAAGAATAATTATATCAGCATTCACATAGTTTTGATCTTACATATTCCTTATGTTGAGAAACAACTGGTATTTCTCCGGATGTTAAACTAGGGTTAAAGTGGGTGTCAGAACTCACTTTCTGCAAAGAAGGATTAGTATTTTTCCAGGTCTTCTCACCTCAAAATACTCAGAAGACAGAAACCTTCCCTTCATAAAGTTTGAATGACAGGCCTCTGTAATAACAGTTACTTCCATTTCCATATTCTATGACGAATTCACCTCCGAACATCTGCCAGGATTTTGCACCCTGGCAATCACTAATAATGCAGTGTATAAAAGAGCAAAAATGGCATTTCATATGCTTCTCATTTCTCTTGCTTTATGCATACATCTTCTCCGTGAGGGAACTATGAGCCAACATCACACAAAGGAGTTGAAATAGATCTCTGAAGAATCAATAATTGAATAGAAGCTTCTGTTCCATTAATGATAGTAAGTAACAAGAATCGATAAGGTAAATGAGGATGCAAGTATCATCATGCGAGCAAATATCAACAGATAAAAAGAAAGATGCAAGTTTCTAATACAAATCATATTGTATATGAACACCAAAATTTTGTACTCTTCATCTTTTCTATTCCGATTAAGTTGCTTATTGCATTATCCAGTAGCAATGAAGAGTATAGGTAGGCAATTCCATAAACTAAGATGTTTAATAGCATCCAAGAAGAGATAACTTCCAGCAACATAAACAGAACCTAGGAAAAGAAGGCATTGCAAGATTAGGCAGGATGTTGTGGCCAAGTCCTGTCAGCTTGCAGAAATACGTACTACAAATATAAACATTTTAAAATCCCTTTTGCGAGGGAAAGGATGGAGGATCGACAATGATACCACAAGTGCCAGGGAATAACTTTTGCATAGATAAAGGACCCATTACCCTCCAGGTTATCTCCTGATTATTTGATAGGAAGGAATTCTGAGAAGAACAACCATCCTGCTTCAATGATAAGAGGAGCTTCCACTTTGTATTCTTGTCAGAGAGTAGTACGCTCCTCCACTACCCAATTCCATTAGTTGACTGTGTGAACCTTGTTCCACAACTTTTCCATTCTTGATAACTGAAATGCAGTTGGATTTCTGTATTGTTGACAGCCGATGAGCAATGACTACACATGTTCTGCCAACCATCATCTTCTCAAGTGCCTCTTGAACTAAGCTCTCTGACACACTGTCAAGCGCACTAGTTGCCTCATCCAGCAAGAGGATTGATGGGTCCTTGATTATCGCACGAGCAAGTGCTATCCTTTGCTTTTGACCTCCAGACAACTGAACCCCTCTTTCTCCACAGTAGGTATCATATCCTTCTTTCATTCCACTGCAAAAAAGGCACAAATGAAATGGAATGAGAGGTTAATAGCTTCAATTTGCAGATTCTCGGATCAAAACCTGGCAAAGAATATTTACATACTTTGTTAATTTATATCGTAATGCGTCCTTAGACAGCTCAATTCTCGCCCTTAAAAGTTATAACCATTACTTCTTTTGGATGGAAAATTAATTCTGTAACATTGACTATAACATCTTTCATACCTGATGAATTCATGTGCATTGGCAAGAACTGCAGCCTTTCGTATCTCAGATTCTCTTGCATCCTCTTTACCATAGGCAATATTTTCACGGATAGTACCAGCAAACAGTGTTGGTTCCTGGCTGACTAATGCAATATGAGATCTCAGCAACCTCAGATTGTAGCTCTTTACGTCCTGTCCATCAATAAAAACTGTTCCTTTCATGGGATCATAAAACCTCTCTATAAGTCCAATGACGGTAGATTTTCCAGAACCACTTGGTCCCACCAGTGCCATTGTCTTCCCTGCATCAATTTTAAGGTTCAAGCCCTTGAAGATCATTTGGTCTGGTCTTGTTGGATATGCAAAGAAGACATTGTTGAACTCTACTTGGCCCTTCAACTTCTTTTTGATGTCCAAAGCACCCCAAGAGTTATTTGGGTCAATCTCGCTTTTCCTATCTAGGATTGCTAACACCGATCGAATGGCATTCCCTCCTTTCGATAAATCATTGGTCATACTTCCAGCTTCTGCAATGACATAAGCAGAGAAAAGCAGTATCAAAAATGCCTGGAAAAGGTGCTCTGGGGATATCAAACCTTCCGTCAAAAGCCTTCCTCCGTACCAGAAAGCTAGTGCAGTAGAAGCTGTATTAAGAAATTGTGAGCTAAACAGGCCAAAACCTGACAACCAAGAGTGTCTAGCACTCTCCTCTCTGGGACCTCTCAAGGTAGCTCTGAAAAGCCCCAACATTCTTCTCTGAGAAGAGAATGCGGTTATGGTTCTATGGTTAATAACAGCTTCACTTGCCAACTGACTTCCTTCCTTTTGAGCTTTTTGTGCCTTCCCTGCCATGCTTTTCATCAAAACACTCTTTGAATAATAGCTCCCAACAACTAATGGCTGTACTGCAATCATCACAAGGGCTAGCCTCCACGTGAGAATAAGCCCTAGTGTATAAGCAAAGAGAGACCCGAAGAATGCTTGAACCAGCAATGACATTCGGTCCCCAACAAGAGATCGAAACATGTTGGCTTCGGTGGCTAACTTTGCACAAATTGATGCACTTGTGTTCTCGTCATCATCAAACCACCCTATTTCAAAAGTCATCAGCTTTGCTAGCAGTTTCTCACGTACTCTCCTTGTCAACTTTTCTCCCATGACTGCAAAATTGTAGTGTTGGAGGAGACTGGTGATGAAATCTAGAGCAGCAATGCCTAAGAAAACAAGAGACAATTTGTTGGATTTATGCTTGGCGGCGGATTTGTCACTGAGAAAGTAGTTCGATATGAGTGATCCCACACAGTAAGCATTAATAGGTTGAACAGCTCCAGAACCTATTGCCGCCAAGCATCCAATCAAGGCACTTCCCCATTCCGGTGCATTCATTCTCAGCAGACGCCACTGAGAAGGAGCTGGATAATTCAGTTGGTATAAATCATCTTCGAAACTTTCATCTGCGGGATCGTAGATTGAGAAGGAATAAGGGGTGCCCATAGAGAATGCCGGGCTAAAGGGGTTTAACAGTGGAGTGCCTGGAACGCTTCTTCTCACACTCAGTGGGCTTGGCGCAGGACTCATCCTGTGGAAGCTATGCCCATCATTGTGATAAGTGAAGTCATTAGAAGCTTCATTTTGTGATGCCATCTGCAATTGCACCATCCGGAAGTATTCCCCGCCCTGTCCATCATTTTTTTGCATTAGCTGTTCATGTGAACCTGATTCGATTACTCTCCCTGCTTGTAGAACTACAATAAGGTTTGCTGTTCTGATGGTGGAGAGGCGATGGGCAATGGTGATTGTTGTCCTTCCTTTCGATGCCTCATCTATTGCGTCCTGAACTATTCTTTCTGACTGTACATCCAGTGCACTGGTTGCTTCATCAAGAAGCAGGATTTTGGGGTCCCTGATCAGAGCCCTTGCTATGGCAATTCTCTGCTTTTGGCCACCAGATAGTTGGAATCCGAATTGACCAACCTGAGGAATTCATGAAGATGGTGTTTAATCAGGAACTACTGTAATCTATCTTACGTTCTGACCTTTTCAGACTTCAAGAATTCTAGTTAACTGAATTAAATGCCAAAAATGACTGTTGAATAAATGTCTAGGAAATCAAGAACAGCATGTTAACTTAACATACAGAATTTGAGTTAAATGCCTAGAAACAAAATTCATAAATTAATTGTTCTCCATTTTCTTACTAAAGAAACATCTGAGAACTGCTATTAGAATTTCTTTCCATCAATATTTCTATGAAATTCTATTGAAATGAATTCGAGAAATAAATTGTTAGTTTAAAAAAGAAAAAAGATAGCTTACTTGAGTTTCATATCCATCTGGTAACTTGGTAATGAAGTCATGAGCATTTGCATCCTTAGCAGCATTTACCACATCGTCCATCGATGCTCCTTCCTTCCCAAACAGTATATTCTCCTTTATAGATGTTGCAAAGAGGACTGGTTCCTGGTTAACCAGACCCATTTGCGATCTCCACCATTTGAGCTGAAGCCTATTTACTTTGTGTCCATCCAAGAGAATTTGTCCTTCGTTGGGGTCATAAAATCTTTGAAGCAATGAAATCACTGTGGATTTTCCAGAACCACTGCCTCCCACAAGACCAACTGTCTTACCTGCTGGAATCGTGAGATTCAAGCCTTGCAAGATTGGTGTATCAGGTCTTGATGGATAATTAAAATATATGTCCTGAAATTGAATTTCTCCTCTTATATATGACAAAGCCTTCCCCTTCTTATCCTCCGAGTCTATACTAGGAGTTCGATCAATCATTTGAAAAATACGAGTAGAAGCAGCCACTGCCTCTGTGATGGAAGTTAGATTTGGGAGTGCTCCTAAAACACTCCTGCAATTGCAGAGTAAAAACTATGAGTTCTTAAACTCAAATTAAATCAGTTAGTCTGCTTCAAAGAAATTATCAAAAGAGGAAAATAGAAACAAAAGGAACTTACAATCCTCCCATGATGATATTGATTCCAGCTACGAAGATAGAGCCTCCTTTTTCTCCTTTTTCTGTCACCAAATAAGTACCTAACCAAGCCTGAAAAGACCATCCAACATAAATCATTCCCATGCTCCCCATCAACAGTCCCTTTGCGAAACCTTGCTTTATTCCTAATTCCATTGTTTGTTGAAGTGCACGACTGAACTTATCAAGTGTTTTATTCTCTGCTACATATGAATATACAGTTCTTATAGATGAAACAGCTTGTTCGGCTATCCCGCCAGCAACTCCATATGATTCAATCATCTTCATGATCACATCCATCATGAACTTCCCAAATACAAGTCCCGGGATAATGAACATCAATGTGAGAGGAAGAGCTGCCAGTGCAAGCTTCCATGACAGCATGTAAGAAGTCACGAGGCAGAAGACGAAGGTCGACATATATGCAAGGCAGTTGGGTATCTACAAGCAGCATAAGATCCATTTTATAATTTTAATCACAGCATGGAGATGAAGGAAATAGTTTTATCTAGATTACTTATTGCTTATAGTCAGGTCATGCTTCAGGGATGGATGCTTGAGCAAGTGACCAAAAATTTTATCACTTTTCCTCCAGACAGATTCAAAGCCAACAGGCTAACATAAATATGCATGTATTTGGTAGAACATTTTATGCTGAATAATATCAAATTCTCGACTTAAAATGCAGGAAAATTTTTTTTTTTTTTTTTTTTGGGGGCCATGCTTGTGAGGTTTGGCATTGTACAAACCTTAAATCTTAACTAACATGTAGTCTTTACCACCAACGTAAAAGCACTTTTGAAGTTGTTTCTATAGGAGTTAATTTCAACGCTCAGGCTTATGTGCAAGTGAATTAAAGGAAAGAACAATAATAAAAGCAAACCTTGTCGCATATTGCTACTTGGATTGAATTGGCATCATTAGAAATGGTTGAGACAACTTGATGCGTGGTGGAAGAACCAGCTTCTTGGGTGTCAAAGAAACCAACTTCTTGTCTAAGGACAGATTTCAGATATTCCATTCTCATTATAGAGGTTTGTCTCTCAGCAGTTCTTGTCCAACACAGTCCTTCTGCAAAAGTAAAGCTCAACCAAAATGCAACAAAGAACAGAATTAGCTTCCCTGTATCTGTTGATTAATGTTTTTCAATTGAAAATAATGAAACTTGAAAGCAGTTCATTAGATTTACTAATAGTGAACTCACCAACAAAAGCAGAAAGTCCAACAGCAATTGCAACGTATAGCAGCTTGAGAGAGTACTGACAAGTAGAATTAAAATAAACTCAAATGAGCTTTGACAATCAACAATATTAAGAAGGATCAAGATGAATTCTGATGCACTTAAGGTGAAGAACTTCTAAGAATTTACGCAAGCCTTAGGCATGAACTTACACCAATAACTTTTACATTTCCATTGTGTAGTAGGAAATCATGCATGTATAAGCACTGTGGAGGTACGTAGTTTCTGCGTTGGATGAGCTAATTAATCAATCATTATGCAGATTACTCTAGTTTATATTGGATATATAATTTTCAGCTAAATATATGGAGTTAAAACCTTCCCTCTCAACATATTTTCATGTCTTCAAGACATATCCCATGCCAAGTCCTTCATTTATGTTTTTTCTACTACTGTAGACACATCAAGTAATGTCACTGGTGCAACCTTAACTATAGCAAGAAGGATAAATAGAAGGGATTGCTAGAACAAGATAGTTTCGAGGACTTCAAGATGCTCACCTTGTTCACGGTATCAATAGACACAGATGCACTGGAGCTTCCATATTCATTGATAACATGGCTAAGAACATACATTGTGAGAGGATATTGCAATCCATCTCCAATGCTGCCCAGAACCCCAAAGAACATCAACAGCTTGTCTTTGCTATCAGCATACCGAAACATGCTATCTTTGCCTCCCATTATCTGTGCTAAATCTAGGAGAGCGATGAAACTTTCAACGGTGGACTTAGCTTCATCAATGCTTGAAATTTCCAATCATAGATTGCTTTTTATTTGCGTTGTTAAGGAAATAATTAATTATTTGCGTCCCTCTCTCTTGTATCGTTTTATCCGCTATAGTCTTATGCTAATCCAATGCCAAATGCATTTAGTAAATTTGCCGGCACTCATTTTACGGCAGGGAATCAAGGAATCTGAAAGCAATCAGGTTGCCCGCCCTCATTTTCTCTTTGGATTACTGTTTATTTTATCTATATGTTGGTCTAAAAAAGTTGCTTGGATTTATTGTTCATCACTATTGTTGAAGAAGATTTTGACACTTCATTCTTTTTTGGCTTTTAAGCAAGATTCTGCCTGCAGCTATGACCTCCTGTCAAAAATGTAAAAACTGGATACTAAATTGTAGTAAAGCACTCTGTTGGTGAGCATCGAGACTTTACTATTTCTTAAAGCAGAAAAAATATGTTCATTACATCTGCTGCAAGTCTCTTACGTAGGACAATAGAATTTTACACCACTAGTCAGCATGTGACATGTGTACAATAAAGACACTTGTTATGATCTGTTGCCCAGCAAATTCCCATGTCATTTATGCCCAATCGTCTTTGATGAAGACCTGTCATCAATATCAAATTTGAGGCATTTGCCGAGGATCTTGCTTCCAAGACTGCAGACAATTTTATACTCTTTTTTTTTTTTCTCTTTGTTAAGAAGGTATCTTCAAACACAAAGTTTAGGGCTTGCAGAATCTTTATTTTGCTGAATAACTGGTGAATTTATTGCAACTTGCAATGGAGATAGCATTTTATTAACATTAAATTTCTTTCTGATAAATGTTATCACCTCAAACTACACATAAGACTGAAAAAAAACTGCAGTTCAATCTTTTTCAGTTTTCCTAAAATCCAAAATAAATATCGCATCTTTAAATTAATCCAATGCGAGTTTGACAAAAATAAAAAAATAAACCCAAAAGATCAAGGTCTTTTAGAGGCTTGTGGATTAATTGAGAGATTAAAACTAGTGGACTTGGTTTTCACAAACACTTGCAAAACAAATCCTGTGTTAGACTTAGAAGACTTTTTTATACTTAAATTAGCACTGGTGTATGAGGAATGAAGCCTTAGAAGCTGTATTGTGTGTGTTTATGGAGAAAATGTAAGAGATGATCGGAGGTTAAAGCAGAGAATGTGAGTTTCCAGATAGGAACCTAGTGACTGCCAAGGCTGTCGCTGCGCTAAGCGATGCAAGACAACCTGACTGTCATTGTGCACAACCCTTTGTACAAGGTAGTTGCCTCGTGCAAGGCTGCTGGCAGTGGCCTTGCTACCTCGCCATCCAGTAGCAAGTTGGCATGTGTGCTAGACCATGCGTGTTAGCGACCGGCGTTGCTGCTAGTGGAGGTGCAGCACCTAAAACTATTTTTTTAAGATTCCAACCATATATGACCGAAACAATAGCTAAAAGTTTTTAAAAAAAAATCGTGGGAGAAAAAAATTACTTTTTGGGTAAATAAATTTGTACACAAATTTAATTCATAATTAATACCGATAATAATTAAAATATACAATTAACAACTATAATTGTCTCACAAAGACTCTGATATCATGTAGCGGAAACAATAAATTTAAGATTTTTCCAGAGTCTCAAGAATTTCGTTAGATATATCTAGAGTTATTTAGGGTTTATACGAAGATTATATAAAGATCAAATGTTTTTTTTAACTTTGAATAATTATTTTAAGACTAGGTTGTCGCAAACCACAAGTGAGAAATCTTTTAAACCTTTTTAGAAGAAAGAGGTTGCTACACCTTTGATAGTGCTAGCTCTTTTCTTTTGTGTTTAAGTGTTTTTGTATTGTACTATTATACTATCATGTATAGAAAATAAGAGACATAACATTCTATTTATAGAGAAAACTAAAACCCTACAAATGATAAAATATCAATTTGCACCTTATTATATTACATATATTATTTTAGGATAATTTTAGAAATTATCCTAGGTCTAAAATTGTAATCCCCTGTATTAATTATATTTTAGTCCTCAATTCTAAAATTTATTTACAGTCAAGTCACTCTTGATTAATCATCTCATTTTAATTTTTGACCAATGATTCTTATATGTGTGACTTGTTTAGGTTCCCTAATAAGTTGGCTCAAATATAAATCATAATCCTAAATAAAATAGAATTAAATAAATTTAATTTAATTTATTATCAATTCAATAATTAATTGATTTATATTTGAAAATTAAGTATAATGTCTAGCAACTTGTCATAGTCTCCTAAATATTAAAAAAGTCACAAGTAGTTTGACTTAACCTTTCAATGATTAGTTTCTCAATTTAATTATCATCCCCTAAGTATTGAGTATGTCTTTTTAGTTAAATCATTTTAGTTCTCAACTCTATAATCATTGATAAACTCTTCTTAAATCTCATTCCATCTTGGCTAAAGATTTAACAATCAATATTATTTGAAAAAATATGAAACATTTTTTTTAATTCACCTAGGGTAATGAATCATCTCTTGATAGCTCAAATATCTTTATATAGTTTATGTTATATCCATTATCTATTTGTTTTTTACCTTTGATTATGATAACATGTGGTTATGATCAAAGTATAATACTCTTTATATAAGATAACTTAGGGATTTTAAATCTAATGATCATTTACATAACTATCTTGTGAGCCTTTTCATAGACGTGGATGAGTTCTCCATATGAAATTTTTTTGTTAATTAGTTCAGTGTACATGTTATCTAACAAACACTTGCATATTAGTTATATATATTTCTCATACTTTAGTTTACTTTACAAGAATAACTATTTTTTTTATAAAATAATAATTAATATGCAGTTTTAATAAAATATTAACAAAGAAACAATGACTTGCTCAATTTGGAACCAAACCGAACATGAAACTCGACAGATATGCGTGTTCAACGATGCAGCAAATACAGCCAAATTTATGATTCCCTTGCCGTAATCTTGCTATCTATCTACAGATCACAAGGAGAAAACGCAGTCCCCTTCTTTTAGAAATAAAGAAATACTTTTTGAGGCTTTCAATTTGAAAATCATCCATAATCTGCCAACTGTCAACACCATTGAAGATAAAACATCATAGAAAACTCCGAAGTACAACCAGTAATTAAGAGGATGAGAAGCTTACCAGAATGAATTATTAGCATCTTCCATAACAG
>Ga0307512_10003555_pt1 | contig 17923 bp, 19 predicted proteins | sample 14_EM_MG_FD_200267 | JGI IMG/M metagenome (GOLD analysis project Ga0307512, IMG submission 200267) | Populus trichocarpa ectomycorrhiza microbial communities from riparian zone in the Pacific Northwest, United States - 14_EM | ecosystem: Host-associated > Plants > Roots > Unclassified | place...
CGCATCGGTCAACAAAGATACGTACCGAACGCGATCACGAAAAGTCTACCGAAGCATAAGTCTACCGAGCCACGATGGCAATCAACAACCAATTGAGTCTAAGTCGTCGGCGGAGCAACAGACTTCAAATAAGGGGGAGATAGCCGTGTCTACACGATCAAGTCCTACCGACAAGTCGAAGCCCACCGGGAGGCAGTCTACCGAGACACGCACCGAGAAGTCGACCGAGAACTACCGAGAAATCCACCAGCAAGTCTAGCAAGTCGACCAAGATTCTACTGAAGTCGCCTATCGAGAGCGCGCACCCATGAAGTCGACCGGATGGTCACCGAAGCGGATATCGATCTACAATTACCGAGTCAGGCAACATCTGGAAGTCAATGCCACTTACCGATGACTACCGCTTGAGAGATATTCTACGAAGCACTGCACGAAGGCTCAAGAGTGCGCAGGCGCACTTGAATTTGGTAAGTACAACCATTTTAGAGAAGCATACGTATTAGATATCAACGAATAAGACGCGATTGACATATACGATCGATGATCACCGACGGCTACGACCGATGCCGGCAGCGGAAGCTCCCATTGATGCCAAGTCTTGAGCAGAAGCTCTACCTTGACGATTCCGACAAAGACCTACGCCGAGATATACGAGCTATGGGAATGATGGTCGTTGGAGCATGAGTTAGGAAGTGGAGATATGGAAGACGGGATCACGTTTGTATGTTTCTTGTTTCTCTCTTCTCTTCTTCTCTTCTTTGGATCTCGGCCCGGTACAAATGGCGTCGGCATGGGTTTTTACCACCTGGCACTGGAGGTGGAGTTTCCCCGGGCGCCGGATCCGCCGAAAGGTTGACCTGTGCGGTGCCGATCAGTACCGGGACTTATTGATTCGTACGAGTACCTACATGGAACGTTTGTTTGATTGCTTCGTTCCTTTCCTTTCCTTGTACGTGGGTCTGCAGCGCAGGGGGTCTGCTCCTGAAGAGGGGGATGATGTAACGGCGGGCAGTTAGGGTCCCCGCGAGCGGCACGTGACATGTCCAGGGCCGGGTAATGGCTATTGTATATAGTCAGCCCGCCACGAGTCTGAGATCTCTAGCGATAATCTTACCTTACACTTATACATATACTATCACTCGAGTCCACGTTTGCAACCGTATCCACACAATTACCATCCATATCGGTACGCAGCCGGAAGCTGGCGTACGCGCCCTTACAGTAAGTTTTAACTTTCGGCTGGAGACGTGATATCAATCTAGCAGAAGTTCACAGCTTTCTTGTTGGGAGACAGAGTACAATGAAGGTAGAATCTAACATCCGCAGTCCAGTTAATTAAATATGATATGCGTGGAAGGTTATGCCAACATGCGGTTGGAGAATCCAATCCTCCGTGGGAATGTATCCACCTCCATCTCGTGGATATCTTTGGGTTCTAATCAGACATCCGGGGAGGTCGTACAATGTTGTACTCAATAGAAGTTTCCCTCCATCAGCAAAAGTCATTTCCGTCCGGGCGGAATGGCTCCGTCAGGGTGGACGCGCTCCGTCACAGCTGTGAGAGACTCCAGGGTGGCTGATTACTCTGCGCCCTGCGTCAATACCACGAGTCACGTTGCATATCGCCCTCGGATTGCCGTATCGTCTTTGCTTCTGGCTCTGTCGGTCAATACGAAATTCAGACTCTATCTTTCCCACCATTTGGTCTCACTCACTCTTTATACAATTTCGTCGATCTACGCAATTGCATGGATCCTTGCTGGCCGGTAGTATGATACCTTTTCACCCCCATTCTTCGCTCCTCGAGCCAGGTTGACTCTTGATCATGGCATGGAGAGACAGAGAGGGATGGCTCAACTTTGTGTTCTTAGATGATGGTAGATGGGATGGGACAAATCATCATGAGAAACTGGGACTTAAAAGAATTTCGTGTGCGCGTCAATTGACCATCCCTGATCAGCAGGTACAAGTCCCGATCCAGCACATAATAACACCAATATGAGGTCTTCCCAACCCAATCAGGCAAGTCGTACCCCTGATTTCTCATATCCGCGCGGATCCTCCACATCGTTCTCATCTTCATCCCCCATCTCTCTCTTGCTCATCCAAATCTCAACCATCATCGCAGAACACAAAGTTAAGTCATCCCTCTCTATGTCTCCATGGCATGATCATGAGTTCACACCGAGTGCAGCATACACCAAGTACAGCATACACTGAGTACAGCACTGAAAGATTGTTTGTCTTCCCTTCATTCTCATGATTACGAGTTGACCCCTGCATGTATCTTCAGCTTCAGGCATGCCTCCTTACACAATCGACCACCATCAGCCAGCACTCCATGAGAGCTCAAAGGTAAAGTCTCCTTCTCCCAACCCCACGGTTGCGAGTTAACTAACTGATGAAATACACTCTCAGCACCCGGCGCGCCGTCCATCGACCACCTCCAATTACTCGTCCAATTTCGCTCAATCACGGCCTCCAAGTGTATCTCCAAACTCGCTTGATTACGGCCTCCAAGTGCATCTCCCAACTCGTTCGGTCACCGCCTCCAAGTGTATCTCCAAACTCGCTCGATTATGGCCTCCAAGTTTGCACGATCACGGCCTCCAAGTGCATCTGCAAACTCGCTCGATTATGTCCTCCCAGTGCATCTCCAAACTCGCTCAATCACGGCCTACTAGTGTATCTCCAAACTCGCTCGATTACGGACTCCAAGTGCATCTCTCAACTCGTGCGATCACGGCCTCCAAGTACATCATGGATGAGCGACAGCGGGTGTACGCAGATACAGGGGTGACGGAGGTGGGGGTTCACTCGATCGTCATCTTCAGGCACACCTCGAATCGCGGACAATCACCGGGTGCTGCCAGTCCAGATATACCGTGTGTAGATAGGTAGCATAGATACATAGATGAGAATACAAACCAAATGCATAAGTTTTGAAAATCGTTGAACAATACGTAGTAGCTATGATTTCCAGTTGCACCAGCAGCATTCCCAAACAAGTGGCAGCCGGAGAAAGGCATGAACATAGCCAGGTGTTGTGTAGACGGCCTCAGCATATCTGCAGCCACTGCGAAGTGTGTAACACAAGTGTCGTTCTGAGGTGCGTATACTTCACCAAAAAGTATTAGAGATATGTGTGCAACGCGGCCCGTCGCCTGGGCAACGGGTAGTGTGCAATTCTCCGTCAGAAGGTACGAGGTTCCGTCACAGCCATCAGAGCCATCCAGAACACCCGGGTGTTTCTGACGGAAACTAGGGTGATTGGTGATGACTTCAGGGGTGAGAATTGAGATCTACCCAGTAGAACATTGAAACTTTGTATTAGGAGTACTAAGTATAACACCACTATAAACAATCATATTCGTGTTAGAAGATTCCAGAGTACCTGGCAGGGAGAAATGTTGAATTGCGGTGGGAGAATATAATTCCAACTGGGAAAGTGTCAACCTTCCGGCAGGGAATCCATTTAGCAAGACTTGGTCGCTTCCTTCTCTGAAGGGTCAGTTCAACCCTGGATGAAACAACTATTGTCCAGCTTACCATTCGAACCCTACCTACCTTGGTGACATTCATAAACTCTGGGCACAAAACAACAATATTTCTGGGACACGTTCAACCATCTGGCAGGATAATAGAAATCTATCTGCCACAATATGTGAGCTTTTTATGCAAAAGTCTAAGTTCAACGCAGAATGAAAATACAATCCAGGGGCCTAAGATTATATTCTATCAGCCAGGGATGAACGCTCAATTTTTCGTCAGGGTATGATGCATTTTTGTCTCTGAAGTTTTAACTATTTTGCTGAAGGATTGTAAGTCTCCCCTAGTTTGGTCAGAGATTATAGTTCTGATTGCATATGACTTCAGCTCCCCAGGTTAATTCATATTCCAATCATGATCATATCGGTCGGAAATCTTCCTGTAGTACAGAATCCAACTGCCACATACTCTTGAACTACGGGACTATGTAACAATGAGTATTGAACAGTGTTCCCACCCGAACAGCGTACCCCGCCAGTGGTCCGGGCTGTGACCGGAACAACTGTTCATTATGCTTCCCCATCGATGTAAAATACCGAGCCCCATCTCTTGCCAGATTTATTAACCGGAATGGACTTCAAACAGCAGCATTTGACCGTGTTTATCATACAGTGTAAGGGCACGTATGCCTGCGTTCGGCCTCATAGGTATACGGATGGTAATTATAGGAACACGGTTGCAAACGTGGATGCGAGCGATAGTATGGGTGGATGTATATAGGTAAGATCATCGGGAGAGATCTAAGGCTCGTGGCGAGCCCACTATATACAATAGCTGTTACCCGGCCCGGGTCACCTGCCCCCGTTAGAGTATCCCCCTCTTTGGGCGCAGACCTCCTGGGCTGCAAAAGCCAGTACAATAGAAGAGAATGAAAGGGAGTAATCGAACAATTGTCCCATGTACACAATCTTACGAACCCGCAAGTTCCATCACCCATCTCACGGGTCAGGGTGACCTCTCGATGCATCCGGCGCACGGGGCAATGCCACCTCCCATTGACCGAGATCCTGAGGTGGTAAAACCCGTGCTGACACCATTTATACCGGGCCAAGATACGAAGAAGTAATAATGAACGCACAAGGGAAGAGAAGAGAACAATCAGAAGAAAGGATCGCCCAATTGCTAACTTGCCTCCAGTCCTGAGTTCCGGAACTCTATTGACCCATTTCCTCTCCTCCAGAGTCTCGGACCTCAATTCCTGCTTATCTACATTCCCGAAGTCATGCAGCATCCGACCTGCCATCCGGTACCGCACTCGTAGCTCGTGTATGTTGGCGTCCATTGTCGGAATTTGTCAGGGTGGTAGAGCTTACGCTCATGACTTGGTATCGATGGGATCTTCTGCTGCCGGCATCGGTCGTAACTGTCAATTGTATTCGTCAATTGAGTGTAGTCTCATCTCCTTCGTTGACATGTAGCAAGTGAGCTTCTCTGTAGATGGTTATACTTACCAAGTTCAACCACGCCTGCACTGTCTGAGCTCTGTGCAGCGCATACGAATGCTATGTAGAATATCTCTTGATTCCTGCAGTCATTGGTAAGTGGGATTGACTCGAAGATGCTGTGTGAGACGGTAATGGTGGTTGGAACTCTGCTTCCGTAACCATCCGGTCGACTTAATGGTTGCACTCACGATAGGGGGCTTCAGTAGAATCTTTGTCGACTTGGTAGACATGCCTTCCTGCATAGTTTTCACTTGTCGGTAGTACTTCTTGGTTGACTTGTCGGTGCGTGTCTCGGCAGACTTCTTGGTTGGCCTTAACTAATCTGACACGGCCATCTCCCTGTTTTGGGAATTCGTTGCTCTGTCGATAACTTCTTCATATCGTTGGTCGATTGCCATTGTAGCACAGTAGCAGTGTCACTTGGATCTCCGAATTGGCATTGGGATTCATCGATGATTCCGATTGTAATTTCTTGAAGGGTCGTCTGGATTGTACTCGGGACGACATGGCTGCCGGTATGTATATCTTCGTATATTTCGCCATAGTCAATGATTTATTGTCATCTATCTCCGAGCATCTCCAGGTAGGGCATAGTGGCGCTCGTCAGTCCAATTCACATAGTCTCAATGGTAGTTTGTTCCCACTATAAGTAGCCTGCTGCAGGACCGTCGTCTCTCGTGTCTGGAACATTATCTCATGCCCGGGCTTCCAATTGCTTCATAAGTCTTCGGCGTTCATAAGTGGGCTCTTCGGTCTCAATTGTCATTTGTCTTTGGGGTTATCTCCGAACTGCTCCATTCATGATAGCCAAAGAATCAAGAAAGGATGGAAGCGGTGGAAGGGAATATCCAGGAGGCCTTGAGATTAACGGTTCGCCGACACAGGAGCTAAGCCCCGCTGTCCAGTCACTCCCATCGGGTCTTGGCGAGCCAGCAGGACTCATTCCAGTGTCTCATTGGAGGGGCTCCTCTGACGCTACTACCGCCACTGCTCTTTGCCCGTCGCGCCCAGTGCTTGGGTCTCTATCACCTGGTGAATCCAAGGTGATGTCTTCCAAAGTCACTCCCAGAAGCCCTATGCATTCCCCAGTCTGTCAGGCAAATGCTAGGATGACTTCAATGCTACTTAGAAGATCGTCGAATGAGGTTGCACCAAGTATCTGTATACCTGGACTGCACCCCAGAAGCTTGTCATTGAGGTTATTTTTTTCGGCTTCTAAGACCTTCGATGCTACTGCCATAGTCATCGGTGTCATTCCTCCGCTCCACTCTCACTCGGTGATCGCAGGGAGTTAATCGAGCCCAGTCGATGCCAGGATGTTGTTTCGGAAACCATGGTATCCCAAGTACTGAATTGTACGCCGGCAGTGGCACGACTAGGACGTCTGATCTGTCCTCCGGTGCGAAATAGTCCACACACTGGACTATGATCCACGTCTTCCGGCTGTCCTTTGCATGTTGCATCACACCTCCAGTCATGGCGAGGGTGATGATGTGTGCCGCCTGATGTGATATCCCTAGTCACATGAGAAGCCTCGGGGTCATAACAGTGCTGGTTGTGCCGCAGTCGATAAGAGCCAGTACACATTCCATCTCACAATTTGATTTTTGTCCAGAGTCGCCATGAGTGCCGGCACCGCCAATAGTTTGTAGCTGCTGAGTGATGAAGGATTGTTGGCGCTTGATTTGTCGATTGCCGCCTCAATTGTCCAGAATCCTCGTCCTCTGCGGTCATCATAGGCATTGAAGTCTTCGTAGTCGTCTTAGACGGTCTACCGAATTGTGACGCCCTTTACCATCAATGCACTTCAAGCTGAGCAATGTAACGCCTCAATCGAGGGAAAACGTCTCATCCTCAATGTCCTTCAATCGTGGGGAGTCTTCTCCGTAGGTGCAATTGCTCGGTCGGACTGTCATGGTGGTAAGAGTTGTTCAATAGTGGACTGGTCCTCCTCCATAGGTATTCTTCGCTCGGGTAGTGAATCCCTGGGTTGGCCGTAGAATGTTCACTCAAGTTGTTGGATTGTAGTCGTAACTGTGCTGACTCGTAAATCATCTCTGAAAGTGCTGTTGGTTCTCAATATGGCCGCATTCATGGGTGAGGTCGCTCCATACGTTGTAGGTGCTTCGGGTGGTGATCGCGCTCAGTTGATTATGTCCTGTACTTGTGATCATCGTCATCAATGTCGGTGAGGCGCCTTGTGCGCCACTTGGTCTCTGAGCGCTGTAGGTTTCCGCCGTGAATTGACGCGTTCAGGGGTGTAGTAGCGTGTTCTCCAGTGTACGGTTGTTGATTGCAGCCATTGGAAGTAACTGATGTCATCTTAATCTCATCTGGATCGATCGTATGCGATTGTTGTCATTGGCTCTGTGGTGTCCGGTACTCGTGATAATCATTGTTCCTGCTGGTGACACGTCTCATGTGCCAATGGGTCTCTGAACTGTACTCCGCTGACATCAAAAGCTCAATTGAATGATGGAACGCTCAACGCTTTGTGCTTGGCCATGATGATGCTTCGATCTCTCCTCTTGACGGCAGTATTCTGAATTGTTGAGTCAATGGTGTCGTGTAGGAGGACGGGTAAAACTTTTCAAGTCGTAATCCCATGAGCGAAACGCACCCGCTTACTAAAAGAGCGATAATAGTGTATGGCCACGTATGCCTGCGTTCGGCCTCATACGTATACGTATGGCAATTATCGGAATACGGTTGGAACCGTGGGTGTGAGTGATACTATGTGTAGAGGTATAAAGGTAAGATTATCGGTAGAGATCTAAGGTTTGTGGCGAGCCAACTATATAGAATAGCTGTTACCCGGCCCGGGTCATGTGCCCCCGGTACATATAGCAGAGCTTCATTTGTGCGAACCCAGAAATTTGGCTGCAATCAAGTGTTTCAGTTGTTATTGTATCACAATCTGATATATAATTAAAAGAGGCAGGTTTGAATGGTTTTTCACCTCCCTTTCTCCAATTACCGAACATATCGCTATTCCAAGATTTACAGTGAAATCACTCCGCGAATCAGGTGTTTTTCAAAGTAACTCAACCAATAGCGATCGGTTTGCATGCTTGCGAATGGGATGTGAAAGAGCATCCAACACTATATCTTTGACATATCTATTGTATTGTGATATAATCTCGACTGAAATACATAATTGGAGACAAAGTCATGAGTTTGAAAAAATGTTGTACCGCCCAAGAAAACCGCAGGTTCCGTGTGGTTCCAGTGTTTGATGGGGTAAGAACCTGTGCAACGGATTCAGTTCGGTTCCAACTCAGACCTGGAACTGAACCACTAATTTCACACCATTGCTCACATTACTACTGATAATGTGCTAATTGCATACATAGTTCCACCACAATCTTGGCAGAAGTAGTAACATGCACATGCCAAACCATCTACGAATAGGATGTTCCTAGTGTGAAGTGCCTCTTGATTTCAACCACTGACAATCGTGACTATTCAAATTAAGTAATAGTTTAAGGTCTCACAATGATCATCACTGGCTAAAGATGGTATATGTCATCTCCTCCACTCATCTGAGCTGACAAATGTCTAAAATGATACCATTAGGAAAGTCTTCATGGTTGAACCAATTGCGCAGCCCAGATGCGCAGTGGGCATTCAAGGTTGCTACTGATATGCAATGAAATCACAACCGGCTGACAAAGAAACAATGATCTACAGACCAGCCGTCACGCTTATGATACCATAAGACATACATGATGAGTACAAACTCAACATCGATTGGGATATAAAAAGGTGGTACAGAAATGCAAGAAATAATGCTGCAGAGTTCCAACGCATTGAATGTTGTGTTTGTCAGTGTAATGAAGCTGATGAAAAGTGGTTATAATCCAAGATGCTGATAAGAAGCATGATAATTATATGCACCAGGTATTATGGAGAGTTGGGAATAATCAAAATATGGTGTGGCTCTGCCAATGACACTGCCCAGAAAGGGCAACAGGCATATGCCATCAGATTGAATTGTTCAGGAAAAGAATTGACATTACTCACGTAGACTGAACATGGAGTATTGCACTTTCAACTTCTGCAATGTTCTGTGAAGTTAAACAAATCAAATTATAGACTACAGTATATAGTTTTTGGAGATGAAGCTACAATACATACCATTCAACTGGAATCAAAAACTTTGAATTCTTATCTTTCCTATGTACATAGTTCAACCTACAGCGAGAAACCAATCCGTCAGTTGGGGTGCCTCAGAGTAATCTAACAATTTATCTTCTTAATATACACTGTATTGACTCTGGGCATTTTGCAATTTCAACTATCACTAACTGAAAATTGACAATATGAGGTAATGGCATAGCAGTTGTTGTATGAGTTTACATTGTATCAACATCTACATGTTCTCTCTCGTTACTTTTTCTTGCTTCTCAAATTAGGCTATATTCACTTGACATGTTGTTACCTGGTATAGTCACGCTTAGAATGTAATGTACGCCACAGACGTGTTGAATTTATAATATCAAACACTCGAGACAAGGGCCGGGGTAGGAGGCATGGGATTTCTCCAGTTCATGCTAACAGTAGACAACTAACAATTTCCGCATCAATTCTCACCCCTGTGGCTCACACACCCCTGCATGTCACAGTTGAGCCGCCCTGCCGAACAGCACTTACGTCGCTCCCATAGTCCTTACCCATCATATGCAAATTAGCTTGCTACATCTCCAGATACCTTTCTTTCCCCCATTTGCTCGCCAAACGAAATCCTAGAATCATTCAACTATCGGGTCTGTGAGACGCGGGGGACTTCCCAGCCGCAGCAAGCTTCATGTCCCACGATCGCTGCCGAACTACCGCCTCCCGCTTCAAATGTGAATCCCCCTGGTTCTATGACGAGTGGGACATGGGCCGAAACTATTCTGGCCGGAATCCGCTGCTGGAATGTCACGTCCTTCATTTTCCGTGCGTTGAACAGTTTTTGAACCTGCTGCGCTCTGCAGGTAACGTTTCAGACCGCGACCTGCAGAAGCCAGGATCAAAAATCGTCTTTGGTTGGAACATACCTTGTTGGAACATACCTGGTCTATATTTTTCCATGCCTTACCTACAGTTGTGCAAGAACAATACCCCTAGTTCAGAATGGAGAGACCTTCGCGATTATTGCTACGGTTCTACACTGGAAAACGAGAGCGCGGCCAGGGTGATGACTACCGATGTTCCCAATGATACCAAGAAGGATACTGGAGTTCTGGTTGTCTCCGAAATGCATTTTGTATTTGGTCGACGTTAGTCTCCATCCATTTCCGGCGCTACAGCCCAGTTTGCTGATAATGATAACTAGCAACTACACGCAAGGATGAACGCGAGGGTGAACACTCTCAACTTCGGCCCTGCGAAGTCCCCATTTGCTGCATTTCTTCGTTTCCTGAAGACGTCGGCGACGAACAGATTTTCAAATGGCCTTCATTATGTGAAGGGGATGGTTGCAATAATCCTACAGTAAAATTTTGCGATTATTTTCGAGATCCATGGACAGCGATTCTTAAACATCTGCGTTCCGATGTCGAAACTTGTGTTCGTTGCTCCTTGTTCACGAGTTCTCCAACTCATATTGATGAATACACAGATCAGAGAACAATTTGAAAGATATGCTAGATTTTTCGTGGATGTTGAGCGATCAGCAAGTGACTGGACAATTAATGAGGAACTCAACCTCATCACAAGACTCAATGGCATGATAGAGAATCTTCGCCTCATACTTCAAGTGCTCGGTACTCAACTGGAAGCGTTTAGATGGTTACGGGTACTTGCAATACCTCTACTCCATGCCAGCACAAAGGCAACTAATAATTGATAGGATTCGCCAAAGGAACATTATGAATTTATCTCGCAGGAACCGATCAGTGAACTATGCCGTACTATGGAGCGTACCATCGTAACGTTGCATAGCCTTCGAGAAGACGCAGAAAGTGCTAGCGCGAAGGTTAGTTCAAGGAATATTTTGCTTAGGGGCGTGCAAACCTCTAACGGCATTATACGCGGGAGTGTTGTCTAGCTATATCAACTCATCGATCTCAAGCAGAAAAATGCGAACTTACAAGAAGCACGCTACGCCCGAGATCAAGCCAATCTCTCCGCCGAACAAAATCGAGCTATCGTGTGGTTCACGGTCGTTACCGGTATGTCATAGAGCTAATCACGTTCCCTGTTAGTTCAGTACCATTTCCAATCCCCCGCTAACCTGTGGTTCTAGTCATCTTCCTCCCGCTGTCCTTCTTTACCTCATACTTCGGAATGAATGTCGTAGAGTTTACAGGACAGTCTGGAAACACCTCAGTGTACACTTTTTGGCGCTATGGCGGATCGCTCTCAGCGGCGACTGTTGCGGTTTCTCTCCTTCTAGCATTCAACCAGGGTGTGAGGGAAACGAGCCTGTTATTACTTCGCCGTGTGGGCTTTCTTGCTCTCCGCCCGGGGGATGATAACGTCAGAAGAGGGACCTCTGGAGACGGGCAGGTGTGATATCAAGCACAGATGTGTGCATACAGAATACTACTAGACAATCTCACAGCGACAAAAACAATTGAACTTTATCCCGTTGTGCAGAATATCCATAAAACCCTACATCTTCAGTTTGTATTGTGATATCCCGGGTCGCGAATTATCCTAGCGATACATATGTGTACCCATAATAGCTACTGGCAGGGTAGCAAAAGTCAGTTTCGTCCTGGCAAGATCTTCCCCTAAATTATAAATTGTTGTCCTAAGAACAGTTGAACTGCAGGACTGTAGGTGTGGCAATTTGAAGTGGAAAACTGCGTACATAAGCAGACGAATAGTACAGAGGGAAGAGAGGAGAAAAGTATTGTTATGGTGAGATTGACACTGCATTGGGTTGAGGTAAACACTACACATCGGTTTAAATGTTTGGCACATGTTAAATGACATTTATATTCCTTGACTAGATGTTAGAACTTGTATATGACTTAGGTTAACTTGCTCACAGGGTGTAGGGAATTCAACAATACATGAAATCAATTCTCTCACTGGAAGTTGAGAATTCCTTCAAGTATTATTTTGCTTCAATAGCTAGCTAGCAGTTTAGTATGTCATATGGTGTACCCTGAAAACTGTTACATACAATGTTGTTGTATTTTATGCAGAAAAAAATGTGGTAATCCGTGGTAATTCATTCAATGATTCCACCTCTTCAGTAATGGATCAGTCCAGACCAGAGCCTTCTAGTCCAGTCCTTGTCTGGTCCAAACAATTGTTGGACTGGGATCATACCGATCCTAGATGCAGAGTAACTGCACACGATTTGGTTCAGACAGATCCCTCACATTGTGCCGGGTTACGATATATTTTGCCTGTTTTGAGTCTTCTGATCGGAAATATATAACTCAATATGCTGAAATATTGACAGAAGTGGTATACTTGCCAACAGAGTGGGTATTCGGGGGTGGGTGGGGATGGAAAGTGTAGATAAGGCATGTTCTTCGTAGTAGTTGGCTTGAACGCAAGGTGAAAATGATATACGCATATGAATTAGTTCCCACAACGGTCGTAACGTCTGGGACTACCAGTCTGCACATTGGTTCAGTCATATCTTCCCCATAGACTGCACAGGACTGAGCTCTACTGTGGACCGGAATCGTCTAGACTGTTGGAATCATTGATTCCATTATTAGAGCAGGATCTGGAGAGGAATTATCCCACCAATAATCAGGGCAATGTTAATGTAACACTGGGGGTGGGTGAAAGGCAACGAATCAGTGCAATTGGATTTCCAATGACTTCATCTTATGCCGCATATACTTGCCTAGTAGTGTTCCGAATATACCGTTGATGTTGATCTGTATTCCCAGTCGAGAAAATGTATCTTGATTTTCAGACCGCAAAATGATTTTCAGACAACACTTGGGGCCCGTTGCCATCTTACACCAACATTTACAGAATGGTCGCCTGGGGTTCTTGTTGGAACTGAAAAGGAGGATTTGGTCTTGTTCTGACCCAGCCACTTGACCGAACTATCCTACAATGAATCGTTCCAACCCAGCTACGCATGACAATGTGTGATGTTGTTGCTGAATGCAACATACTGCAGGGCCTGATATTTGGTCAACCGCCAAGAAGCCCATCAGTTCCACCGCAATTACCTACTTTATTTTGTAATGTACCTCATCTTGTTCATATGATGATTTTGTGTAATTTCATGCTGTTCCCTATGCCACTCTCCGATTTGGAATCAAATCAACCCTTGTTGACACAGATTAAGGCGTTGCCAAAAATCAAGCCACACGAGATTGTTCTACACAGAGATCAAGCCAATAATAATTTGATTACGAATCGGAAATTGGCAGATTAGAGTGAATCGAACCCTATGTGTTATAATTAGTTAGGATTGTTCGATTCCTGCAGAACACAATTACGTATTAGCTAGGATATATTTCAAGATGGAACCGACCATCGACCATGACTTAGAAATGCCAAACAGTTACTTCCTGTGGTGTAACCTTGTGATGCAGATGTTGTTTGGTCCTGAACGTGAAGTGGAACCAGACATGCAATTTGACACTGTTACCGATACATAGATTGCGGAAACAGTTGTCCAGTGTCTTAGCAATGACTGATATAAATATATCTTCATCAGTTACCTATATATAGGCAATGGGTATAATCAACAACAATTGTAGCAAGATTCCAATTAGATATTATAACATATATATAGAGGCAGCAGGTAATGTATACTTAACTCATCTATGTTTAACAAACAATATTTAACTTTTCGTTTAGTGACAAAATCTCCAACTTTGAATATAGTTCCGTGTGTAGTCAAAGTGGTTCAGTTCCAGAGGAACAGTTGCTAATACAATCATGTGTATACACTAAAATGGAATTCATGATGTGTATAAGACACAAAGCGTTAACTGACCAGATTGTGTAACAAATTAATAGCAACATGTAAGATCTAAAATCAATTCCAATATTTAAAGGTACTGAAATCATCTGTTAGTTAATATAGACCCTGTATAGTGAACTTTGTGCTGTTCACCATCATTATATTCTGATACAAAGTTACATATATTATTGCACTGTGAAAAGGGTTCATTAATGTCATAATATTGAGGAATATTATGATCAAATTCCGTTGACACTGTATTGACTACTCACCACTAGACTACCGGAATATATAATACAGTACTTCATTTCTATTTCAATCACAATCAAAGGTAATACAGTAATTAGTGAATCAATTCAATGGTAGTATCTGATCAGAGTAGTGCAATCATGATCAATTACTGACTGTTTGAGTACATCCATGTACCCAACATATTCGTCATTGCACTGGACATGTATCTTCCTAATTAACCCTATTTATCGCTTACATAACTGTGTCCATATTTATCAATACAGTGTTGCAACTTCATTGACATAATATATACTATATATCATACCTATCAAGTTGATCTGCATATGATACATTCTCTTCAAGACAGAGCTGGGTGATGATGATAATCATCACACAGCAACTTGAGTTTATTTATCTTTCTGACTTTCGGGAATTATTTCTGATGCTCTAAAAATAGCATTGTCATTTAGAAACACATTTTTCAATTGTGTACAAGGTAATAGCATCACAAATAATTAAAATTAGGAAATAATCACAGACATCTTCATTTTGAGTCAATTTCCAATATGTTATTATGAGTGGTGGGTTCAAGGCAATAGCTACTCATTGGACTGGAAGTTGGAATGATTTCATTTGGAAGTAGATATGTTACACTGAAACTTGGAAGTGAATACGTACGCGAGATCAAGTTTGCAGCCACTAGTTGAAACTTGCAATGAACAAATGGCCAATTTACCCAAGAACTTGATTATATCTCCAATCCAATTATTGTGTAAATTGTTCACTGGAATAACATCTTTGGCCTTGACATTTTGTTCAGTCTTCAAATTCCAACCTTCCAAGCCTCTATATATCCAAGTTGTTTACTGTAGTACAAAGCAGAGTGGTTTTAAATGTTTTTGTACGTTGCAGTGGGATGTTGAACAAATCAAATAAATGAATATTTTGGAGTGGTATAATCTATGGGTAATGTTATATTACACATATACTATTCGGCGGGTATCTACCACAGTCCAGCGCACTGCAAGGTCGAAATCAGTCCCCTGGTTGAGGGTGACTAGTATCCAAACTCACACTGCGTTGTTCAATTACATTGACAGTAATTTGTGCATGCATATAATGCGTTGCTCATCATGGCAGACGTACATTGTGTGAACCTGGCACGAAGCCAGTCAAACAAGATGACCTGTTATGTAATTTGGGATTCCTTTCCTTGAATCAGATGATTCAGGTTACTGCTTACCAATTATGAATATCATTCACCAACAGAAATGTCCCACTAATAGACCCCGAGTTAGAAGTTGGGCCCCATATAATGAGTCACATTTATGTAGACAGTGTGTGCTATCATTGACCATGGATACTTTCCGAATATAATTCAGTAATTCTGCAATCATTGAAATCTATATTGGAAAGTTGGTATTTTACACAATATCATCATAATATGTAAAACAGTATGCTGGTGTTGACCCATGGACAAAATCAATCTCCAGACTTTATTCAACATGATGAGCCAGTATGCTGATTATTCACCTTCTGATGGTGTGATGACTGTGCGCAGTGGTAACAAAATGTATATTCAGACGGGTTCGACCGATCATCATTCAGATTGAGTACAATAATCAAGTTTGTAGTGGCCAGAGTGGAATAATATATTCTATCCAACTACATGAGGACACATTAGATCTACTCCCAGTTATTAGTGACACCTCAAGTAAATTGGTATGCACATGTACACCTAACTATAACAATATGAAATAGTTGAATTGACCAACATTTTAGCAAGTGAGTATATATGTAGACCTCGGTGGTAACTTGTTCAAAACAGATGGAATTAGCTCTATAATAATCTATATGTGTTGATACTTATCTGCCCTGGGGTTATGTATAACTCATCTCCAGATAGTACTGATTCCATGAAAAAGATAGAAAATATGATCTAGAGCCCTTGTAAGAGAAGGATATATGGTATGAAGAATGAAACAATGATTTAACAAATGTTGTAGTACTACTCTGTGCATCGTTCAACTGGTGATGTGTTGTATGTCAGCCCACAAGAGCATCGGCTGCATCAGGAACCTCCATCACCAACTTCCAGTAATACCTTATAGGCAATAGCTTGGCTAACCTGCACATGATTGGGCCAAGATATGCTTCCATAAAGAAACGATTCTTTTTGCAAAGAAGAGTACAATCAAAATATTGAATCACCTTCTCCATTCTGTATATCAGAACAAACATTCAGAATGCACCTTCTGCGGTGATAATGCTGAAGCTATCAGTCAATTGCAGCCACACTGACTGCCAGTGGGTGCAATATGCCAGGCCAGTGTTGAACATTACCATCGAGCACAGTTGCTGGCCCTGAGTGAACTTAACAATATATTCGGCAGACTAACTAGCAGTGTTAATCATCTGCTCGCTATAAACCTCAACCTTGTGACAATCATAACTTATGGCTTGGCCATTGGTGGGCCCAAGGTACAGCCCACTTTCCCATGCCCTGTACGTAGTGTTATCAACACTTCAGGGTTACCAGGCTTCAGTCCGGGTTGGAACTGGAACCGAAACCATGGTCAGGGTTAGGATTTGCCAAGGTACCCGACCTGCACTATCTTGGCACCGTTGTTACTAGTGTTAGCAATCGTTCCAAATCGGCGGTTCTGTTCCTGGTCGGGGTTGGAACCGAACTGGAAGTGTCGCAACATGTTTCACCCCATCAACAAACACAACCTCACTAAACCCGCAGTTTGTTCGGTCTTCCACATTTTCGCAAACTCAGCTCTTTGGCTCCAATTAAGTATTTGAGTTGGCATTGTATCACACTATGATATATATATAAAAGATGTAGTTTTAGATGTTCTTGCACTTGGCATTCACCAATTTGCAATCCGATCACTATTCGTTGTGTCGCTTCGAACAACGTTTAATTTGCAGCATTATTTCAAAGCAATCCAAACAATTATCATCGGATCGCACTTGTTCAGAGCACTCCTCCCCCCAACCTCCATCACCAACTACAGTTGTTCAGCAGTGACTGATCACTCCACCTGGTGTGGCTTCACATACTACTGAAGCGCCGCGTGCCATGCATAACCTAGGACTATGGAGCAGGGCAGGTCAGGTAACCTGCAACTGCATTCCATGAGTGGGATGGACATATTGTTAGCAACGGGTCCAGGTAACCCACCAGTGGTCCGGGTTTGGACAGCAAAAATGTGTCAGTTCGGTTACAGCCCCGTCAAAGAAACCCATCCAGCTGAATATTGGCGAGCCAAATCCGGACCCGTAATGGTCGACCTGTGGGTTTCGCCGGTTTTTCCCAGACCCTATTGTTCCAATCTCCGGTTCTGCGTTTCGGGTTTCACATTTGTTGTTGCATGGAGATTTGCTACTGTTAGTGTTAGCAACGGGTCCGGGTTCGGACCGGAAAAACGGTTCGGTTCGGTTCCAGAACCGTCCAAAAACCCGACCTGCAGCGTCTTGGCGGGCCAAACCCGGTCACGTACCCGTCAACCCGCGGGTTTTGCCGGGTTTGGCTAGACCCGTCGGTTCCAATCTCCGGTTCTGTGTTTCGGGTTTTTCTATTTATGGTCGCATTTAGATATCCTACTGCTAATCGCAACATATTAACTTTTGCACATCATTGACCTTTTCGGATGAATCGGCCGCCTTTATAACTAAAAACATGAGCGACACGCTCCATGCCCCATCCTGAACATGATAGTCAACGGCGCGTCAATGATTTTTGGTCTTGCATCATGAGTAATCTAGATGGCGATTGGATGCAAACGATCATAAACGATGTATTGGCGGT
>Ga0307512_10003556_pt1 | contig 17923 bp, 23 predicted proteins | sample 14_EM_MG_FD_200267 | JGI IMG/M metagenome (GOLD analysis project Ga0307512, IMG submission 200267) | Populus trichocarpa ectomycorrhiza microbial communities from riparian zone in the Pacific Northwest, United States - 14_EM | ecosystem: Host-associated > Plants > Roots > Unclassified | place...
GCCGAGGTGGTGAGGAAAACGATGGTGTCATTGCCAATGCTCAGGATGGCAGCGGTTACAACAATGCCAACTTCATGACCCCACCTGACGGTCAGAACGGTCGCTGCAGGATGTTCGTCTGGAACACTGCTACTCCTTACAGGGATGGTGACTTGGAGGCTGGCATCGTTATCCACGAGCTTACCCACGGTCTGAGCACCCGTTTGACCGGCGGACCTGCGAACTCCGGCTGTCTCGGCTGGGGCGAGAGTGGTGGTATGGGCGAGGGTTGGGGTGACTTTTTTGCCACCACCATCCGCAGTACCTCGAACTACTCGGACTACAGCATGGGTGCATGGGCTGCTAACCGTCCAGCTGGTATCAGGAACTTTATTTATTCCACCGTAAGTCCTTTTCCATGTTACTCGAGTTCCACACCTGACGTGCATATCTAGGATATCAACATTAACCCCTCAACGTACAAGACCCTCGACAAGCCAGGTTACTGGGGTGTGCACGCCATTGGCGAGGTCTGGGCAGAGGTCCTCTGGGTTGTCTCCCAGAAACTCATCAAGAACTACGGATTCTCGGACACCCTCTTCCCCCCCTTGGCCGAAGAGGATGGCACCATTCCCACTGGTGACTTCTACCGACCTCGCGAGTACGAAGCCAACGGTGCCCCCAAGCCTCTCGTTCCCAAGCACGGAAACACTCTCATTACTCAGCTTGTCGTCAATGCTATGAAGCTGCAACCTTGCAGGCCTTCGTTCTTCGAGGCTCGTGACGCAATCATCCAGGCGGACCAAATTCTCACCGGCGGTGAGAACTACTGCAGGCTCTGGGAAGGATTCTCAGAGCGTGGTCTCGGCCCCGATGCTCGTGTTGATGGTAGGACCCCATGGGGTGGAGGAGTCCGAACTAACGATCATGCGCTCCCCAAGGCTTGCCAGTAGACGTATTGTCCGACGTTCCTTACGATATACTATCAACCACTTTGTTCGATGTAAGCTAGTTGTTTTGTTCTCTATACTTTTTATTCGGGTTCTCTCGATACCGACCATTGTTCAACGGTTTATTCACATCAGCAGGTCATGTCAGTACACGTTCACGATTTTGACAGAGCTTTCCTGAAACCCGAGACAAATGATCCGCAGACCAATACAATGACTATTGAGAGTCAGATAACTAATATACCGAGCCATACACAACATCGGGGAGGGGAAATGTACATCGAAAGGTGTATGCCAGCCGCTTTAAGATTAAGACTTCAGATCGATGATTCCCAATTTCACATGCAAGGAATGGAGGGCGGCAGTGAGGGTGATCAGCCAGATGCTCACGTGCCCGCCACGCACCCAGGACGCTCAAGGGAAGGAGCCGAGGTGTCTGCTCGTGCACCACCACTTCCTCGTCCTCGCCGATGGCTACCACAAACTCAATCATCAACTGCAAGCTGCTCCTGATCGGAAACTCTTCCGTAGGCAAGAGCAGTCTCCTCATGCGATTCTCTGACGAGCAGTGGTTGCCTGAGGATGAGGCGAGTGCCACGGTTGGAGTCGATTTCCGCGTCAGTCGATAAACCCCATCCTCTTGATTCTCAATGCACTGGTGGCTAATTGTCCGCGCATTTCAGGTGCACAAGATGGAGGTTAATGGGAAGAAAGTCAAACTCAGCATCTGGGTATGGATCTCCATACCTTTTGCCACATAATCGCATAGTGTATTTCACTGAGGCTTTATGTGCATGTAGGACACCGCCGGGCAGGAACGCTTCCGGACCATAACGTCTTCCTACTATCGTGGGGCACAGGGCGTTATTTTGGGTATGTTCTCACCTCCTGCACGGGTGCAAATGTCCTCACTCAAATGCCCCAATCTTAATCCAGTGTACGATGTGTCCAACAGGGAGACCTTTGAAGCCCTCCCGAGGTGGTACAGCGAACTTGAAACTTACGTTTCCGAGTCCGTCGTCAAGATCATCGTTGGAAACAAGGTCGACAAGGTCCGTCTTTCACTACCTCCACTACGCCACTTTCTTAACTCTCATGCAGGAATTCTCCCGACAAGTACCGACGTCTGAAGGCGAGGCTTTTGCCCGTCGCATGAACTCTCTTTTTATCGAGACATCGGCAAAGACTGCAGTTGGAGTCAGCGAAGCATTTAAGGAAGTAGCGGAGAAGATCCTTGAGACTCCCGAGCTTTGGGCTCCTGCTGCCGCTCAGCCCGGTGGTGGCTCCGCAAGCGGGAACAGGACAAGGGCAAACGACGATTTCATGCCAGGAAACATTAATCTTAACTCAAACGAGCCTCAATCCCAGGAGAGCTGCGCTTGCTGAACCCACTGATTTCTCATTTCGACTCATGACCTGCCCACCCTCGTAGACATCATACCATTGTACTAATGTAATGCGTCTCTTGATCTACATACCACATCGCACAGATTCTGTCAAGAAGTCATCCATCCCACACTTGTAAAGTTCGTCGGGATGAAAGAAAGAGTCCGAGAATCGAAAATCTGGTTCAGTCGGTATCCTGACAGCGCGGTCACGTATGATCACCGCACAAACAGTTTCTTGGAACGCAGCGGCCTGGCTGCACCCACACGTCCAAACTCATGCTGATAGATCACATAGGCCTCGCGTAGGTGATCTGGTGACAGCGGTCCCGTCTCGCCTCTCCGAGCTTGCACGGCGTGTGCTGGAAGATGGTCAATGCTGCCCGTTGCTGATACTTCCGACTCACCTCTTTCTATGATCTCTCCAACGAACACCTTCGAGAAACCCGCGACTATTTGTGCCACGGGTTGAGATACTTGTTGACCCAATGTTTGTTGGATCAACTGTGAAAGGAGCTGGTCAATGACACGCCGAGCACGTTGTGGAATCTCATCGAACCTTCCTAACGGCTTGTTTGGGCAATGCGTGTCTCCTTGAAGCTTCAAATCGGTCGTATTGCTCTGGAGTAAAACTCTCCATGAGGACCCTTTTAAACGTCGCGATCAACCCAGGGTACAATAAAGTCCGGAATGTCGGAAACATACTTCAGGTTATCCTTAGATTGACTCTGGAACGAGAGCTGAGCCGAGTAATCATCGTCAGCCATCGCCGGCAGCATCTCGTCCTCGTCATCTTCCGCCGGAACCTGCACTGTGATCATAGATGCAACAGGAGTGGGGTGGAGTGCAGTGGTGGAAGTTGTCCCCGGAAGGTTGAGCAATCCAGTCCCCGGAGTGGTAGTAGTCTGAGGATTTGGGGGTACAATAGTGCTCTGCCACGTCAATGTCGTCGGTACAGATGGCCCAGCGGCTGGCTGAGGGCTAAAGGTCGATGGTGCGGGGGAATCTGGAGTGGGCGTGGCAGGGGTCGCGAAACCCTTTGGTTTCCTGCCGCGTTTCGACCCCGCATTTGCTCCTCCCCTATTCTTCGACGGTGGGATCGGTGTCTGGAAAGAGGTCGAGGGCGTGTAGTTCGTGAATGGCGTGGACATCGTCGATTGTCAAGACTGAGAGTGCATTGTGTCAAGTTCTCACGGACGCTCCTCTTTGTAGTTCGCCTCGTGTGGCCATGGCACAGACACCCGTACCGGAACCTTACAGCCCGTCGCTCTCTCCAGCTTCTTCTCCTGTATCCTCTCACTCTTCTCTACCCGAGTACGATGAACCTGGTGAAATCATTCCCGGCTCGCCAGCGATGGCCGTGATCGAAGACCCTGCGCTGGGTGCTGATGCGATGCAAAATAAACAACTCGACACGGTCAAGTGTCAGTGGGAAGGGTGCATTCGCGAATTCGCGTCCCTAAAAACTCTGATTGAACACCTTCATACCGGTGCGTTGCAGATTTACTTGTTGAACCACAGCTTCATTGAACTGCGCCCCTAACCAGACCATGTTGGAACCCACAAGTCGAATTACTACTGCGAATGGTCCTCGTGCTCGCGTAGAGGGATCTCCCAGACGTCCCGGTTCGCTCTTATCTCACACCTCCGCTCTCACACCGGCGAAAAACCATTCAACTGCCCGCGACCAGGTACGTCCCAGGTCTTAGCGCTTTGTTCCGGTCTGCTCCCGCTCACGGTACTTAACAGAGTGCGACAAGTCGTTCTCACGGTCGGACGCGCTGGCGAAACATATGCGCCAGATTCACGGTATGGAACCCCCTGCACCAGGTCGGGGAAGTACACACAATGGAGCAGGAAACGCGCCAGGAAACAGCGCAAGCGTTATTTCCAACTCAGCAAACCCCGGGCTCGTTTCAAGATTTGTACCTGGGAGGCGGCTAAAGCCTGATGAACCTGATGTTCCTCGGCCAATCGTACGCCACGGCCAGCATGTTGTCACGACGAATCCCTGGGGCGCCCCACCGATGCCACAACTGCAGGGAAAAGAACTTACACCGTATGAGGATGACGATCAAGTTCCTCGTTCACCGCTTTCTAGCCCGAACGATCCTGAATCTGAGGGTATCCCCCTGCACTTGTGGGAGCTACGTGATCCACAGACGGGTTTTATCATGGGACGCACGCCTGCCATGGTACGATATCTGATTATCAAGGCGAAGCACAAACATGCGTTGCAGGAACATGAGTGCTTGATAGAGGAACTGCGGGCCGTGAGGGCCGAGCAGAACTACTGGTACGAAAAGAAGGAAGAGTTGTTGGATGAATTCTTGAAGACGAATTTCGGGTGCGTTTCACCTTTTACAAGGTTATCAAGGCCCTAACACCATGTTTAATAGGGCCCAAGCAGAACCCTTGTTGCGAAGTACGGAGGTGAGGTTCAAGCAAGAGTCACTGGTGCTCAGCGATTAATACGGCGCCACGTCTGTAACGTCCGCTGTACCCGTTTCTCTGCCCACAGTTTGAATACAAGCTATTTCAGTGATGCTATATCCAGCACTAGACGGGCATAATCTGTGTTGTCGAGACACGTTTGGCAGGTAACGTCTCAAACTCTCCCCGTTTCTTTATCTTTCCTTTGTACGTTACCTGCCAGATGTGTCTGAACAGCACGGATTTGAATATGGGGATAGATAACCCTGCTAGAAAGTTTTGGCGCGTGCCCTTTTCCCACCCGTCAAAGACGAGAGTCGCTCGCGGCCACGACTCCCGCAAAAAAGTCAAGTTGAATTATAACGCAAGCACATCACAAACTGGCAATGTGGGTGAGACGTGACGCGTGATGACCATGTACGCAGAATCCCTGCTTGCTGTTGTGAAATCTTACGTCCCATAGTGAAAGACGCTGTTATGCATTTGGATCATTTTTGGTCTACTATAGTTGCTGTGGTATATACAGGCAGACCCATTGACGGATCGTCTCCGGTGCTTGGTGGGGTCCGATTGAAGTGAACCGAATACCGTCAAAGACGCTTGCATACCGTCACAGAACTCACCGATTCGGGGGGCGGGGGAATGAATGCCCCTCTCTCTCATTGTCTCACCGGTATGGTGGGCCCGGGCTTTCTGCGGTCTCCACCTCGGGCGACGACACACACACACTACAATCGAACTATGAGGGTTCACTACTCTTTTTTCTACCATACATCCTTCTATCAGAGTAGTGCTATCCATCCCTACACTTTTGAAGGGTGGAGGTAACATCCTAAATATTCTATGAATTGAACAGTGTCGCGGCCATACCAGTCCTCGATTTTTGTGGGGACAAACAACAGTAAACGCGGACTCTATTGAGTGGGGATTTCGTCAAAAAGAGTTCAACTCAGACCGTACATGATTGCACGATCGATTGATCACGGGACCAACCACGGGTTGCAGGCCACAGCTTGGATAAGGGCGTTTCGCTTGATCCATCCCTCTTCTTCCTGAGCCACTACCACTACCACCACCTCCGTTGCCCTCTCTTCATTCCCTCTCTTGCCATAATGGCTATTCTCCAGAATTTTCGCCCCATGACAAGAGCCAAAATGGCCCAGCTATCCCTCCCAGACATTCGGGCCTACGCCACGGTAATATCAACGCGTACCACTCAGAGTGTGGCGGCTATGCTAACCGCGTCGGTCTACCCTCTAGGCGTATGGGGTCCCCGCCGATGTTATTGAACATGGGACAGTCGATGAACTCCTCGATCTAATCTTCGAACTCAGACCGCGCCATCCTAGAGAATATCCCGTAAACACACCACATCTTTTCATGCATAAGGTTGCGCGCACGCAACGGGACCGCGACGAGGAGTTCCGTAACCACAAACCCTATGCCGGATTCGCACATAGGGAGAATCTAGCCCGCTTTCGCAGGGCAAAAACTTGGATCGGTCGCCCCTTTGAACCTAATGGGGACCGGACAGGAGCCGTCGAAGGACAGTCCCAACTAGGTGACACTGAAGGGCAGGAGCCAGGATACCCTTCAGCACACTACGAGGACCTGCTGGTAATGGGTCAGTCTGTGGCCTCTTCGAGCAGGACCCCGACCTATGAACAACCTAATCCCCTCGCTGAGTATCCACAAGAATATCTCAGCCCATTCCCCAACCCCTCTCATCTCACGCCCCCTGGAGTTCCTGGTCAAGGTAGATTGGTGGTGATTCTTGGCTAAATTATGCTGACAACTCTGAAGACCTCCTTCCTGCCCGTTCGGCCCCACTTCCCTCCAATAGCGGGCTAGCGCCTTCCCGATGTTCGTCCCTCCATTCCCCCTGGCTTATGCCCATTCTTATGATAGTCGTCGTCTTGTTCTAGTTAAGAAGCGGACAACCCCCGGTATTCCAATCCCCCAGCAACGGGGGGATTGGCCCTCTCCCATACCTCCCGCACCAGGTTTCGAAGTCACTGATGATCCCAGCATCCTCAAATCTGCTCTCGAAGAGCATCAGGAGGCAATGGAAGGGCTCAAACCCTCTTGCATCATCGTCGACGACGAGCTCTTCGACCTGGAGTTCACTCCTGATATGACCCAAGTTGGCAAGGAAGCCGTCGTCCGTGAGCGATATGCCATCTCCATGTCCAATCACAAGATGATCGAGCAGATGCTTGCCGATGCTGAGGTTGAGATGAAGCAAGCACTATGGCAGCTCACCGTCCTCCAGCCGCAACTCGACGCTGCACATGAGAATGTGCAAAGGTTTATCGATGAATCCGCCGCCTTGATTAGCCATCCTAGCATTATAAGGCAAGCAGTGTTCGAGGGTGAGAAGATGGCTAAGGATGCCTGGGAAGCCGATTGGAATGAAGAGTGGATTTCCTCCGAAGGCGACGAGAAGGAAGAAGAAACGATGAGAAAAATCGCCCAAGCTCGCGCAGCTGGCGTCCAATTACCCCCCTCCCCGCCGGTCCCCCGGAAGTGAGTTCCTAATCCATCAGTGATTATTGCAGCCAATGTTTTCTGATCGACGTACATCCGGTCCTAGTCGAAAGCGCACTCGTGATGAAGACGACGAACTCGAGTATGCAGATGAAGGGGAACCGCGGGCCGGAACTCCGGAGCCCGATTCAAAACGTCCCCGGACCGAAAGTCCCGGAGCCAGTACCGCTCCCTCGACTCCATCTCCCAAGAAAAAGGATAAAGGAAAGGGTCGAGCGCTCGTGGCGGAGGATAGCTACACGTTACCCTTCCCCTCTAGTTCATTTTACATACCTCCCCCTCCCATGCCACGATTCGGCCCTAAGGATCGGTGCAATGTATACCCCGTTTACAAGCCTGCCGTCCCCGGCTATGGACTTCCCCAGCCTACTGAGGCCGAGGACGGTAACCAATCGGAACAACACGACGGCGACCATTTACCCCCCTCCGACGAGACCGAAGGTACAAACGATGGGCCGGAACCAGACCAAGGCCAGGCACCCGATGACAATGGCGGCGAGGAACGAATCAGCGGAGACGGAAGTGATTATGAAGCCGGTAACACCGAGGAACCCACCTCCAACACAACTGAAATGCGTCGAGGAGCTCCGCCTCCCGCTGAAGCCCAGCCAGAAGGCCCACGAAGAGGGAGCCCTTGGCAAGTTCTGCGTTATGATCGTGCTGTTTGGGGGAGCTACAGTGTCGTCACGGAACGCACGCGGATGCCCTCCAATTTGAAACGGCCAGTCGATTGGTCGATCATGGGTTCACGACACCCGAAAAGCGCAAGCTTCAGAGAATGGGACGATGAGTTGGAGGAGCAAAACCCGTGGCATCAGGGCGGACGCCCGATCTTGAAGCAATAATAGCAGACCCGCGGGTAATTGGAGGAGAGGCTCCAAGGTCTCCCGCGTTAATACATGTACCGCTCGGGTTGCGATACCGTCCTGTTCCTATAATGTTGTACCTTACTTCCATCAACATTCACTTGTACTTCTGCCGACTCCAAACTCGATCTCTAAGCATATATATTTGAAGATGTGATTCCCATTTTTGTTCAAGAGCAAGCGATCGCACGCCGAGATACACGGCCTCTAATGCAGACAGAGTCTAAGAGAGGATGGAGAGAACCACGGAACGCAAACCTACGGAAACTGACACCACCGTTGTGAGGGGAAACACAAGATAAGAATCCCGGTCACAGAACGCATTACAACAGAGAGGGAAAGGAAAGAAAGCAGAAGTTTATGGAAACAGTGGAGTACAAGGAGAAATTACAGCTGATGAATGAGGGAGAAAGGCTCATGTTCAGGAATTGGGGTCGTGACGGGACTACAATTCGGAAAGAGATGAAATGAGCCTGGGGGGTGGAAGGAGAACGCAGGGCCCCAGGGGAAATGATTGACAGAATAAAGACATCTAGAAGTCGCAGGGAATGACAAGCGAACGGAATGATGATAGCGGTAGTGGGTACTTGAAGATTATACAATGACCTTCATGCCTTCGAACTACTACATGAGCGAGGGGATAAATATTTTGGGTCGATAGCGTCCTGCTCGACCTGGCGATTAAGGGTGATTCAACGATCCCCACATTGTCATCGTGAACGGCTGAGCCTGCTGAGGTTGCATGGTGACGTGAGTGGGTTGGTAGAAATTTTGGTGAGAGAGGTTTGTGGGAGGGGGATGATGAGGGATAACGTGGGTCTCCTGTTGTTGCTGCTGCTGCTGCTGGCGTGCTGCGCTGAGGGTGCTCGTTCTTTTGCCAATCAGGCACTCATGTTGGCCACTAGCGAGGAGTGCCAGCCCGAGGGCTCCGTGCTCGCCGCTGTGTTGGTAGTGGTACCTCAGACCGTTCATGTTCTTGTACCTCCTTGCACAATCGCCGACGCCGCAAGCGTAGGGACGAAGCCTTTTCTCAATTTCCCGGACTTCGCTATCGCTCATGCCCTCCTTCAACATCTCGCCTTCCTTGCAGGGGGTAAAGTTACAAGACCCGTGGGTCATGTGGTACTTCAATCCGTTAGCCTGCTTGTAAGACTTGTTGCAATTGGGCTTGGGGCACTTGAACGGTTTGGTCACCATCAAGGAGCTGGTGGGACGGGAAACGGTGGATGAGGCCGAGTTCGTCCGCAATGTTGGCTGAGAAGACGTCATGGTGGCGGTAAGGTTCCTGGGAACATAGGTAGGTGAGCTCGGGGTCGGAGAGTTTACTCTGGAGCCATCAGGGCTGTTCGCAGGAGTGGTTCCCACAGAAGAGAGGAGGAGCGCCGGGGTGACAGTACCGCTCCGTCCGTTGACCACGATGCCCTCCTGGTCGTCAGCACTAGCCAGAGCCAAGGCATACTCCTTCGCACGAGCGTAAGCGGAGAGGACCTCAGTCTGTTCAACACCACGCTTGTTCCGTCGGGACGCCGAAGAAAAGGCATTTACGGACAATCCCGAACGACTCGGAAGGACGGTGGTGGTGTCGAATGCAGAGATCGTAGGATATGGCATTAGGGGTGTGTGGACGGGAGTATCAGGAGGGGACGATCCGCTCGAAGAAGGGCCGCTGCTGTGGTCCATCTCCATCTCCATATCATCGGGATCAAAGGGACCTTGGGGTGGGTAGTATCCGGGGCCGGGCTGGGTGGTAGGATATGGAATGATTGGGGTGTTGTAGGTACCAGTGCGAGGGTCCCAAACGACCACATGGCACTCTTCGAAGTGCTCGACGAGCGCATGAAGGTCGTTCAGCTGAAGGCCACAACACGTGTAATCACGGCACTATGGGCGGAAGAAGTGAGTCAAGAAGCAAGTAGAGCGCCAACGCCAAGACCGACCATGTCCTCCTCTCTTCCGACGATATTGAGGGCGTTTAACAAGGAGCCTCTGTCGCTCTCTATGCTCGAGCTGAGGCGGGTAGCCTTGAAGTCGGTTGGGCTGGAAGGGAAAGAGGACGAGGTTAGAGAGAGTTGTAGGGAGATGGGACCTGTATATAAGGCCACGGCGGAGCAGCCGGCGACCAATGGATGAATCCAGAAGCAATCTCTTCAATCAGGACTGAGCAAAGGATACACTTTGTCGCCTGGTACGGGAATTTCCGGGTGATGCATGTGTTTGGACAGTAAACGTAAAACTGAGGTCAAAGTCTGGCCGAAGCCGAGCTTGTATAGATGAACCCAATTTGGGATTGTCATGATCACGACATCGCGCGGATGGGTAATGACAGTGGAGGAGTGGATTGAACCATTCGACGGTCCGAGGGCGACGGACGTAAGGGTGGTTCAAGCGCGCCACTGGTCATCCTTTGAAGAGGCAGGAAATGAATGAGAAGGGGATTGGTTCCCAGCGCCTTAGATCAAGCGCCGGGGCATTGAGCGATGTAGCCATCGAATAGGTCGGATCATGACAGGGTTCACGGGGGACAACATGGACAGTCCCAGTGGGACTCCGAGCGAAAGCGAATATGGAAGGGAAGAAATACTCACTCTAACGGACCAAGCAGCTGACCGGGGGAGGAACCAGGGTAGAATCTGCTGCCAAATGAGCCAGCCTTCCAAGTCTGGGGGGACTCAAGGAACTTTCGGGTATAAGAAGCAGGATTAAAGGGGCTGTTCGTGAAGGAGCCCATGACGATGTCGTTTAGTTGGGAGGTGGATGAAGTTGCTTGATTTTGGTGGTCTGGAGAGAGGAAGGTGATCGGCAAAGCGGCAGACATGTTTTTTTGGGAGGTAAGTGCTTAAAGCACAGGGGAGAGGGCGGGCCTGACGAGGCGGGGAGACGGGACGACGGTGAAGTCGATAGGGGCGGGCGTGGATTAGAGAGAGAGGGTGTTATGTACCCAAGTAGACAGAGCTCCGGATATTTACGTCCTCTGACTCTTCCGCCACCGCTGACTACCTTTTATGGAAGGAACAAACAATGTCAAACATAGGCCTCCGACCACCTCCTCTTGCGTCCCCTCCTGTCTCCGGTGGTCCAACGGGTCAGATTTACCCTTTCCGTTCAACATTTCGTGGTCCAAGTAAGCCCACTGTTGCGCTCAACGTCGTAGCCCATCCTACCCACTCGCTGTAAACGCCGCAGCTGCCCAGAACGGTACCTCGGTCCGGTATTACTTCGCATACCTCCTCGATCAGATTTGATGTACGGATCTCCAGCCGTTTCGCGTCTGCGTGGAAGGTGCGAGGGGCATATGATTGCTTGTATGTAACGCATCTCATCGTACTGGCGATTTAGTGCCCCACGAGGATTTTCCATCAATCGTCCAGTATGTCTGTGGCCAGCTCGGATCCTTTAACGCCCCCCCAGACAGGTTAGTCGCACCACATCCGAATCGGTGTTGGACGAGAGGAAACCGCGCACTTACACCTCGTAGAGGATCTGTAACAGACACACGCGACACAACGCCGTTCTGGCTGCAACTCGTCGCGTGACGCAGCCCTACACACATGACCGTTACGTTAACAACGCTGCTTTGTTGCCGTCAGGCTCGACACACCAACGATTTGCCCAGGGTTTCCAGTCCTTTGATAATGGATACCCGGTATCTCGTGTTGCGGAGACTACGGGCGATTGGTCCGATCATCTGTCTTTTGGCTTGTAAGCGAGGTTTAGATTATCCTGAGGTAATTTGCCGTTGCTCGACCTACTACGCGTTCGCTACCAGGATCCTATACTAATGTTCGATCCCAACAGTGTTTATGATCAGAATCGACGTAGGTTATTCAAAAGGTTAAAAATTTTCACCATCATCAAAGGATCGTTCGACTGGGGAGAGGGCGTCACAGATTCGCCAGCACGTGCCTAGCTGCCTAGCCACCAGGTGAGAGTCATACTAAGGTCAAAATGGGCCAAGTTGCTTCTCGCCCCACGAACATCTGGTAATCTCCCGGATCCACATAACACTATGACCATCACACCTGTATCGTGTTACAAAGGTAGCCGTAAGGTAACATTTGGAAGAACCCGTCGCCTACATGTTGTCATCGGTCAAGGAACATTTCCATCGGATGAGCGAACCCCCGAGCCTCGGAAATAGAAATGTACCGCAGAACAGATGCGGGTACTTAGCAACTGTGGCATACTGTACCGCTGGACCAGTGCCGGCATGCCTGTTCACTCCCACGAAGTCATTATGTAGACACTCGAATTGCCCAATGCCCATGGGAAAATTCTACCCTAAGCCCCCCGTGATCTAACCACCCGGGGAATTGGAGTGCATTCCGACTTGCTCTAGTCTCACGGATTGAATATTGAAACCTAGGCCTAACACGTTACAAAGTCCACCTGCACCGCTTTTCTCAAGCTTGCCGTACGCAGATCCTTGCCAGCTCACAGCCTTATGGGTGCGGACGGACCACTTTGGCGCACAGCGCGATCAGACCCGTAAAACCCACAAGGACCACGGGTGACTTCGCGTCGAATCGGACAGAAAACGAAAAGCACCGATGCCATTATCTATCATCAACTATACAGAGTCTGTACAAGATTAGAAACCCAGCCGCCATCAGCAATGTGGGTCCCAACCGAGCTGTTCGCTCCTTCTTGACATTCACACATCCCTTCGCCTTGGTCTACCCTTGACGCCATCAGAAACTCGCCGGGTAAACATATTGGGAGAAAAGCACATTCGCGGTGAAGAGTTGTCGGTGATTTCGCATAGATTCCAGCAGGATCGGCCAGGTGTGCCGCTCTCTGGTTTTCGGAGCACCAGATAGAGAGAGAGGTCGAACAGTGCGCCAAAGCCCTGGAGAGCGGGGGGTTCGAAAGAAAGAGCGCGGCAGAACCAATTAAAGGGGTGTTTGGCGGGCCAGAGTACAGGGGAGGGTACACATGCGCGTCCGTGGCAGGCTCCAGCGAACAAAGATCTGAAGGAAAGGCGAACTGGTCGGAACGAACCCGGACCAGAGCTGTTTTCGAGTGCTTTGAAGGCGGGGCAGCCCTTGTGCATGAGTCCTCCAGGGGTTTGGATAAGTTGCCGGTAGACTCGTGTAAGAAGTCCTCGAGGGGTTCTTGGGGACGATCCGATGTAGACTCCAGCCCTTTTGATTCCAGATGAGAGGACAGTCGATCGAGAACGGGGGTGGCATTGCGCATTTGCACGTTCTCTACCGCAGTACCATCGATAGAAAGATCTCCTGTATTGGATCAGTGTATCAAGTCGCTGGACTTCCTCGATAAACGTAACTACTTACCATAAAGTCCTCGCTTCTTGGGATTCCCGAGGGAGGCCACCCTTCGACCGTCTCTCTGAGGGGGTAGAATGACTGAAGTGTTTTCGGATTTGCCATTGGCCGAGCTAGCGACGACGAGGCAAGCGACGAAAAGAGCAGAACCAGATGCAATCCTCATGATGGAAAACGAATGCGAACAACAGTGACTCTGAAGTCCTCTCCAGGAGAAAGTCAAGGTGAAAGTTGAGAAGACAGGAGAAATGTTACTTCGACAATTTTTATCTCGTCTTTCAGGGGTAATCGGGAATACTAGGTTCCGTCTTTCTATGTAGTCCTGGACAGCGTCATCGATGACATGGACGAAGAGGCCGTGAACGATGGCCGTGGCCGTCGGCGCCGCGCGGTGTCTTGATCATCTGCCTTGCTTGCCCCCGCATGGTGGCCATGGCCATCATCCTCGTTGCACCCAGCCGGTGCTTTGATGACGATGAGAAATAACTATATAGCTCGGAAATACGAAGGGCCCCGTTTTCTATCCTCAACACGCCGTAAAAATGTCCATCCAATCCCTCAGAGCCTCGCTGTCACTCCTCGACGCCACCCCGAACGCTCAGTTGTCGTACAGTGCACCACCGAGGACGATCTACCACCAAATTGCCCAGGATGTGATGCTCATCCAAGGGATCCATTACGCCGTCGAGGAGGCACTCGCCAACGTTGGCGAATTAGTGTCATCAGACCCACTCGTTGATCCTCGCCGTCGATGCCTCCTGCGTCTCCAACAGAATCTGACGGATATTGCACGAATATCGGAAAACGTTCAGGAGAGGATGTCACAGTGAGTTTCAAACCTCGTCTGACACTTCGAGCACAACGTTTCTCATGGCGGGCTGTGAAGGAACATAATCAATCATGCATCAACTTCCCAGGTACCAATCGTCGTGGAAGAGGAATTTGTCCCCCAACCGATGACCAAACCTTGTGGGAGGGTGTCTCTTCCTGCTACTTCCATCCCCATACCTCCCCCAAGCATCGAAAATCCCAACGAAGCGATCGTATTCCACTGGGGACCCCTCCTTGAACTATCAGATTCGGGGCCTGTCACAACATCTCCCTCGCCGGAAAATCTGGTCCCGCTGTATCAAGCGGTCCCCGAACGTCGATTCAAACGCAAAGCGTCCGACGAGGACGATAGCCACGCTCCTAAACCTTCTCCAGCAAAACGGCCGAGGCGCGATCCTAATGGCTCTACTTATCTGCGTCCGACATCTCGGCAACAGGAAGAACGAACTTCGGTCTTCGGGTGGGCAAGGCGAATGTACTTGAAGTCGATGCAATGACGTTACGTTAGGTTTCATTACTACCATCATACGAGTTTGACATCTGGCAAATCATAGACACGTACTCTCTTCGTTGACCATGCCACACAGGCAACTTGTTCGCGTGAACCGTGCCCTAATGACCCCCGGAAAATGGAGCGGCCAACATACTGAGTGCCGCTGGGGGTCGCAAACTGAACGCGGGCTTACCATGTCCGTGGCTTAGCCGCCCGCGACAAGAAATGTATACGGTTAACTTATCAGCCTATTGCGGTGAGCGGTCGCAGTGATGCATATGGGCGAGAATATAAAAAAACCTGATAGCTGCGTTGCGAATCTATGTAACCCCTTCCAAAGGTCCCGTTGATTTGTAAAACTCTCTTAGTAACTGGGCAGTGGGTGCATATAGAATGGATAGAATAGCCCATCTTCGCCACCCCCTCTCCTTCCCTGACTCTCACCCCGCTCGTTTAGCTCACTCTCACTAAACCTTGAGCCCCAAGTTGAGGTTATACCCATGTCAGTCACTATTATTGACAAGATCAACGCAGCTGTTGCGTTGTCTCCTGTCGGTACCTGGTTCCGTCTGGAGGGATGTGGACATCCCAAAGAGAGGGAAGGCTCCCGGTTTTTGGTAAGTTGCGTGGAAATTCACTCTTTGAAGGCTATTCTAAGTCTCTCTAGACAGAAATCCGTGCTGGTCTCACGACCTGGGTAAGTCTCCTGTGTGATTCATGCGACGATGCTCTTAAACTAAACCATATTGGTGTAGGCCGCGATGGCATACATCGTCAGTGACTGTGTTCAAGTAACTTGCGATATCGCTGACCATGCCTCGATAGATTTCCGTAAACGCCTCCATCCTCTCTGGGAGTGGAGGTACTTGTGTTTGTTCGACGAATGACCTCTGTGTCTCGGACCCAGACTATCTCACCTGCGTGGAAGAAGTACGCCGTGAGTTGATAACGACCACTGCGGCCATATCTGCCCTCTCGTCTGCCGCCATGGGTCTCATCGCAAACCTACCTATTGGGTTGGCCCCAGGACTCGGTATAAATGCATATGTAGGTGGTAGTATGTGATCGGTCTAACGTCGCTCTTCTCACGATTTGAGCAGTTGGCTTACTCGATCGTTGGATTCCACGGCTCGGGTGCGACAACCTACCAAGAAGCAATGGGTGCAGTTTTTTTGGAAGGGTAAGTTTGTCGGGTAATCGGCAAGGGATCGACCCGGCTGATCACGCTCTGGGTTATCACAGAATTATATTCTTCGTCTTGTCCGTATTCGGACTTAGGCAGTGGTTGGCGCGTATGATGCCTCAGTCACTGGTCATGGCTATAGGAGCTGGCATTGGTTTTTTTATCGCATTTGTTGGCCTTTGTGAGTGATCAATCCCCCATGCATCCTAGCATGCCCACTGATACAGAGAAGCACCGGCCGGATTGGGAGTCATTGGAGGCGACACTATTAATTTTGTGGGTTTAGGTGGGTGTAAAGCGGAATGTAAGTCATACAACCTGATATCCGATGTACTGCTGAGTCCGTTATCAAGATTATGCCGAGGGTTTGACCGGATACTGTAGCAGCCATGTCCTGCAAAACCCTACCATGTGGCTCGGAATTTTCGTCGGAGGGTGAGTCTCCAGTTGTGTCGCCCCATGGGTCCGTCACTCATGAATACTCGAAGCATCTTCACAGTATATCTGATGATGTACCGCATCCGAGGCGCGATCTTGATCGGAATTTTCCTAGTTTCCATCATTAGTTGGCCCAGGTCTACCTCGGTTACATTATTTCCCCACACCGACAAAGGAGATTCGGCGTACAACTTCTTTAAGAGTGTCGTAGCGTTCAAGCCTCTTCACAAGATGGGCAACATCATCGATGTGAGTGGACATCCTACGCCAAAAGATCTGTTATTGACTGCTCTCATAGTTTGGTGCTTATAGAAAAGGAAGAGTGTGGTATGCTTTAGTCACCATGCTCTACGTGGATATTCTTGGTGAGTGGGAATATGTTATTTTCCGAAGTTACATCTGACGTCCGGTGTCTCTAGACACAACCGGGTAAGCTTCCTCCTTCCTGGTGCATTGGGAATATGTCCTAAGGTTCTGAACAGTACCCTGTACTCCATGGCGAAGTTTGCGGGTCTCCGGGATCCCGTTACACTCGATTTCGAGGGATCAACGTTGGCGTACTGCGTCGACGCGATCACGATCACAATTGGTTCTCTTCTCGGGACTTCGCCAGTGACTGCGTACGTTGAATCAGCCACCGGCATTGCGGGTGCGTATTGTTCCACATGCCCCCCCTGCCCTCTTTCTGAGCGAAACTGATATGTCCACTCCAGAGGGTGGCAAGACAGGTATCACGGCCATCGTGGTGGGTCTGATGTTCTTCGTCTCGGTCTTTTTCGCCCCGATCTTTGCTTCCATCCCATCGTGGGCCACCGGTGGTGCCCTCGTCATTGTTGGATCTTTGATGATCAGAAAGTGGGTCGCAGTCTTTTCTCGTTTTCCACACAGAAGACAGGTGCAGCATGCTCATTGACGTTTTCATTTTCATTTTGCACCCTCTAGTGTCCGCGAAATTAATTGGAACTACGTTGGTGACTCTGTGCCTGCTTTTTTGACCATTATCATAACCCCGTTATCGTACAAGTTGAGCTCGCATCCTTTCAATCTGTTGATTTGTGATAGCTGATGAGAACCGGTTTTTTCCACGCGCCCATCCACTCCCAACCTGCTCCACCTAATATAGCATTGCATATGGGGTTATCGCTGGCATTACCTCCTACATTCTGTTCAACTCTGTGCCTTGGGCTCTCCGCAAGGTTTCCAACGGAAGGATCTCTCCTCCCACATACGATGCGGCGGAGCCGTGGGTTGTACCTCCCGGCGGAATAGCACCGCCGTGGGTGTGAGTTTTTCAATTCAACTTCAGTATTTCGAAACTCCCGGTACTTTTACTGACCACCGGTGCTTTCCCAATACAGTAAGAAGTTCATGGGGCGCAGTAACCCTACCGGTCCCGTGCTCAACAACGACCTGCAAATGCGACCGACTCAGAAAGGCTCCTACGTCGATCTCCAGGGCGTCATCTCGAGGGCGAGCCACGAGCAATCATTCAGCGAACAGAAGGCCAGGGTTTCGGATTAAACTCAGGCTCCC
>Ga0307512_10003558_pt1 | contig 17919 bp, 28 predicted proteins | sample 14_EM_MG_FD_200267 | JGI IMG/M metagenome (GOLD analysis project Ga0307512, IMG submission 200267) | Populus trichocarpa ectomycorrhiza microbial communities from riparian zone in the Pacific Northwest, United States - 14_EM | ecosystem: Host-associated > Plants > Roots > Unclassified | place...
AAAGTCGGTCTAGTGAGTCGACTTCCACGCACGATCGGACGGCATGACAGGATTGAATGTGGTGAATTACAGAAACCCAAGAGTCAGGTGTCTTCGAGGGCCTCCAAGGCATGCAAACCTTTTTCAACGATTCATGATTGCTCACCTTCCACCAGCGAGTTAAGGTTTCGGATGACAATGTCGTCGATGTAATGCATACATTCCTTTCACCTATTTACTCCCCGTGACCATTCTTACAGAATGATGTATACTTCCGAGTTAATTATGATAGATTCAACATACATATTCGCAATCAGGTGGGCGTGCATTTGTTTTCCCTCTCGCGGTGACTGAGACCTTTTGACAGCTCATCGAGGCTGCGGCGAGGGAACGCTTCAATGATGGTACTGCGCTGGTGTTAAGAGCTGCTCTCAAGGCGACAGAGAGTGAACAGAAGTCTCTTGCTGAGATTCGCTCCGGTACGTCCTTATCGTTCTGCGAAAATATCCTCTCTTACTAGTTGGTTATTAAGTCCCTACTACGGTTGCCAACATATCTATGCAGCTCGAGGATGACCGTGCGCTAGGGTCGGGGCTCGTTCTCAACACCAAAAAGCCCAAGGCCATCACGTTGGTAAAGGCCTACCTGAGTATGCTTGCCTTCGTGGACAATCCAACACCGGCGGGAAAAGCCTCGTCCTTCATATCGCTCTCCGGCTCAAAAGTCTACGTGGAGTTTGAGATCATCGCCTCGCGTCTACGAAGGCGTGTGCTAGAAGCTGTTACTAGAGAGCGGCATGGGGACGATGGCGTACGGGTTTTGCGTCTCTTACTCGACTGTGGCAAGGCCGATGAGAAGCAGGTGTGTATTTACTTCTACAACTCGATTCGCACGTGGTATGGAAGGTGATGTCTACAGGTTTCAAAACTTGCGATGATCGCCCCCAAGGATGTTCGGCCGTTACTGTCTGCCATGTCAGCTGAATCCTTAATCAGCATCCAAGAAGTCCCAAAAAGTGCGGATCGCAATCCAACGCGCATGTTTTACCTATGGTCAGCTTATCTGTCGATTCGTCTTGTCGAACCATATGACCAATTCGTGCGATATTCTCCAGGTATGTCGATTTACCCAAGGCGTGTTCCGTACTCTTGGGAAACCTATACAAGACCTTGTATAATATCAATGTGAGGAAGCAAGCGGAAACCAACGAGGCGCGTGTCAAGGCGGTGTTGGAGAAGCGAGAACGTAGCGATGTGAGTCAGGACGAAAGATTACTCACACGGAATGAGCGGGAGACTCTGAGGGAGTGGGAGTTGAGAATAGCAAAGTTGTCCGTGTTGGAGGGGCGGGTCGAGGAAGTCGTGTTCATTCTGAAAGACTTGGGACCCTTAGGTAGATTAGAATGAGCAATTAATGATAATTACATATTACGCATTACGCCCCGCGCGACGCGACGTCCCGTGACCTCACCTTGTTCAAGTCCCCCCATCGTCCGCTGGCACCTCGACAACATGAAGGACGTGGAGGCTGGTGACGATACTTACAAGCCAGAGCCCGAGAGCGAGGAACAACAGTCTCTTCTTCCTTCCTCAAGCAGAGGACCACCTGCTACTTCCCGACCGTCCGTATGCTGCCCTTCTAAAGGCAGAGCGTTCTCTACGTCACACCTCATCTTTGCCTTCGTCGCGGGATCTCTCGCATGTTTTCTTACCCAATTCGCTCTCTTTGGCACCGCGTGCTACTCATCGGGGGCCTCGGACGATAATTCGGCCCATGTTCTCGCTCCTCCTTATGTTGGGTCGACTGAGGTGCATAATTGGCCACCTGCCACCCCGACCAACGATGTTCCAACCTTATTCCCCTCCGATGTTGGCCACGCCGGTGCAACACCAACGGGTGCCGAGCCTGCGCTCATCCTCACCGCACCCTCCTATCCCGTTCATACTGGCGCGGCACAGTTAATCGTCCCTTCAATTTTACAGGACGGCTCAAAGTCGAAGAATGGTTTCGACCTTTTCAAGAAATGGGGTAACCTCTCTCCCTGGTACAGCGTCAAGCGAGGGGCCTTTGGTATCGACTCCGATCCAGGGGCACCTGATGGTTGCACCGTCACTGGTCTTCATTTGCTTCACCGCCATGGGGCCAGGTATCCTACTGCATGGTGTAAGTGGACCATTTTGAGGTTCTCGATATGGTTCGACGTTTTTTTTAATCTTATTGATGGTGGAATAGCTGCGTACGGTGGTCCTGCCGAGCTGGCCCATCGCTTGAACGAAGCCGCGGCGAATTGGACGGCGCAAGGCGACCTGGATTTTCTGAACAATTGGTAAGCATGAGCCAACCTGTCATAGACTGTATCTGACTGACTTAATATGCCTTAGGACGTACAAGCTCGGCGAGGAAGGTACGATTCTTGTGTAACGCTTTCCGAGCCCAGAGCTCACGTCTTGTAGTGTTGACTCCTTTCGGAAGACAACAGCTCTGTCAGTTCCAGCCTTTCGTAAAAAGACATCCGATAACTCATAATAAATGCAGACGACCTCGGCATTTCCACACGCTTGAAATATGGATTCCTACTCAAGGTCCGTACGTTTTAAGGTGATTCGTGCAGGGGATCTGACGATTTTTAGGACTTCACGGATGCTCTTCCCGTGTTCCGCACCGAGTCTCAGTGCGTCTTGAAACGCCTGATATTGTCCTCGCCATTCTGATTCTCTGCATAGGGATCGAATGTTGGCCTCTGCGCTTAATTTTGCCGCCGGGTTCTGGGGTATTCCCTATGAGCACAAGTACTTGCAAAGTATCACTATCGAAGCCCGTGATGTAAGTTCCTTGTCATTCTGGACTTGAAACTGAACTAGACGTCTTGAGATAGTTTAATAACACCCTCGCTCCGTACATGACGTTCGTGTCCATACTATCCCTCAACCTCTCCATACTCACATATGTTCAGGTGTCCTAACGCTGGGGACCATTCCAAAGCCCGTCGTAGCAAATTATTCCTGGAAGAGTGGACCAATACCTACCTCAAAGGAGCGCAAGACAGACTACAAAAGCAAATTGACGGTTATCCGCTCACCATTGAGGATATATACACGATGCAGCAGATGTGTGCTTATGAAGTCAGTTTTGTCTATTATCATCATCCACAATTCCAAATGATGTCCATTGTAGACCGTAGCCATCGGCTTTTCCAAATTCTGTGGTTTGTTTACTGAGGAAGAATGGGAAGGGTTCAATTATGCGTATGTCCTTCGCTTTCATTCACAAACTTTCATGGGCTGAAAAAGGTTCTCAGCATGGACATAGACTTCTGGTGAGGTCTTACCCCCCTTTTGAAAGATCACGATGACCTATTCCCGTTCAAGGTACGACTCTGCTTTCGGGTCTCCGCTATCGCGTGCGCTAGGCATTGGGTATGTACAAGAGTTAGTTGCTCGTCTGACACATACACGAATCGAGACACACAATTCCTCTACCAACGCAACACTTGATGATAACCATATTACTTTCCCCCTGGATCATGATCTATACGTAGATGCGACCCATGAAGTGGTTGTACTCTACAGTAAGTTTGGTGGTTCACGGTTAGCTTATTCATACTCAACACTCTCTGCTGTAGTTATCACTGCTCTCAACCTCACAAGCTTTGCGGCGAATGGTCCATTACCCACCGACCATCTTCCGAAGGACAGGACTTTCCGTGTTTCTGAACTCGCGCCGTTCTCAACGAATGTCCAGTTCCAACGTGAGTTTTGATCACTATTCCCTACATTCGAATGAGTTGAATGAGTCCGCAGTGCTTTCCTGTCCCTCGCGAGAGAGTGAACAGATTCGAGTCATAATAAATGACGCCGTTGCTCCCCTCACAGGCATCGAGGGATGCCCCAACGATGCCGATGGGATGTGTCCTATCCCGACATTTGTTGCTGCGCAGAAAAAGATTATCGCCAATACGGACTGGAACTGGGTTTGCCATGGAGACTGGGAAGTACCTGCAGGTCGCGATTGGAACACAATCACTGGGGACCCTCCTAGCAGGCTGTCATAATCGCGTTTTCCATCACTTGGGTTATTGGTTGAATTACAAAGTTACCCGGACAATAGAAATCGCTTTACGTGAATGCTGTCTCCGCCGACGATCTTGGGAAACAAAGAGTGTTAAATATACTGTACATAACATACGAGTCACCCGTCATAGCGCGGTGCATTTCGAGTCATGCCAGTGCACGTGGCGTGCGGAGAATGCCTGTCCGTCTGGCCGCCCGCCGCGCCTCGGTTGTCCTAATGTAGTTTGGCCATGTACACACGCACACATTGTAATTGCTTGCACAGCAGCAGTCTGTGTCTTATATACCCACCGCCAGCCCTGGGTCGTGGGCATCCATAACCATCATGTCACCTTTTAGCTCCCGTAAACATAAACGAGCTTCCACCCAGCCCTCGGATATGGGCACTCCACGAGAGGGCAACTCATCCACCATTGTTGTGCACGACTACTACGGGAATAATGTCCCTCCACACCCAGGTCAAGGCTGGACACGATTTGTGTGTGTCTCGGACACCCACTCCAAGACGTTTCCTTTACCAGATGGTGATGTATTGATCCATGCTGGCGACCTTTGTAGCTGGGGCTCCGTACCACAGTTCAAGGTGACCATGGACTGGCTGGTCTCGTTACCGCACCCAAAGAAAATGTGAGTTATGGTCGTCTCCACGTATCAATCACGATGCTCAGTCTCGTCCTGTACGCAGTATCATCGCTGGGAATCATGACGTTGAGTTGCCACACCGCCACGGACCGTGTCATAGACTGATACCATTTCGCAACCTTACTAGAAATGCCTAGACGAAGCCCGCATAAAAGCCATGGGCTCTCGGTACAGCAGCGTCACTCGAGACGTGAGTCTACGATGTTTGTGTGAAGTGAATACAGCTCATATGCAGCTAGGATGTGGCGAAAGCGCGTTCTATGACGAAAGATCGAGCTGCCAAAGCCGCGGGCGTGCACTATCTAGAGTATGAATCCATGGAACTGGAAACGGGTGACAAAACATGGAAGGTCTATGGATCTCCCGTATGCCCTCTTTTCTCGAATATTGTGCGTGTGTCTGACTTCGCACAGGCTACCCCGCGATTCATGATGGGTTCCTTCCAATATGAGGAACAAGCCGAAGCGGAAGGTGAGAAGCCCTTGACATTGTTTTGATTTCGCGTTCGTTTTAGGGCTGACTGTGGGTTTGGCCTTGAAGCAATATATAAACGCGTACCGCGAGACACGGAGATCCTACTCACGCACACACCACCATACGGCACATTGGACTTTGCGAACATGGGGGTGCACGCGGGATGCCCAACATTATCTGCGACGCTGGACGAGCTAAAGCAGTGCAAGTTGCACGTTTTCGGACACATTCATGAAGCACATGGTGCGATTATTCACGAAGGGGTTGAACGCGTTTCTGTGAATGCAGCCATGGTTGGAGGATATGGACAGGCCGTGATCGTAGATCTGAAGCACTAGGGTTACCTTCATTACATAATATATGCCTGGACGCGCTATGTTTTGCCACCGACGCGACGCCGCGCCAAACGCTCTCTCTTGTTCCCCACTCTCTTCGTTCGCTCTCCATGTCGGTAGAACTGAACAAGGACCTCATAAACTCCAGGATCAAACTCATCTATGATTCATGGGCTGTGTGTCCGATGGCGTTACTCTTTGCTGCAACAACAACTAACGGGCGGATATTAGAAAGCGGGCAAAAACGATGAGTACAGTGCCATAGCCGATGCCGATGCCATCTTCCTCGCTGCTGGGGAGGATGAACCCGTCAGAAAGGGAACAGCTTTTCAGGTTCTCTCTCCCTCATTCTTCTTGCCTGTGTCCATTTACCGTCTTATTCCCCGTAGACTTGGCTTCTTGGATATGAGTTCCCTTCCACATTCATATTGTTCCAGAAAGACAAGCTCTCTATTCTTTGCTCTGCAACAAAAGGTGCCTAACTAGTCTCGTGGTTGTGGGAGTTTCTTCTGACTCTATCTCCAGCAAGGATCCTCGAGCAACTCCAAAAGCATAGAACCGTCGTCCCAGTCGAAATCTTCACTCTGGCGAAATCAAAGGACCCTCCGACCGATGCCCTTCCTCGCTTCTTGGGCGTGTTTACCTCCAACCAGCGCATAGGGACCTTATCCAAGGAAACCTACGCCGGCAAGCTCATTGATGAGTGGAACAACGCATTGGCGGCTTCGGACAAGAAGCCTGAAGTAGTAGACATCGCATCCTCCATCTCTACTTTCATGTCCGTGAAGGACGATGAGGAGCTGGTAAGTCACCCGTTCCGAATACATTCTGCCACGAAATTCACGACTGGAATGCAGAAAGTGATAAGGACCGCCGCAAACCTGACAGTGACGCTCCTGACACACTACGTCGCTGTCAAGCTGGAGACCATACTTGACCGAGAGACCAAAATCTCTCACGAGCAGTTTGCGGCCCAGATCGAAGCCAGGTTGGGGTCTGGTGAAGCAGACAATGCGAAGGGCCCCGATATGAAGGTCTGGGGCAAGGGTCGGGGCATTAACGACGTAAGTCGACCATACCTCCACCTCTCCCAACATCACACACCGTTTCCCACAGGTTGACTGGCTGTCTACGGAGTTCTGCTATTCCCCTATCATCCAGTCTCGCTCCTCTGCAGACGGCTATGATTTGAAGCCTACTGCGGAGTCGAGTCCTGAAGACATGTCACATAAGGGCGTTTTCCTAGTCTCTCTTGGAATGCGTTATAAAGGTTACTGTGCCAACCTTGGTCGGACCTTCATCGTAGATCCCGACAAGGTAGGCCTCATATATCGTGTGCTGTCTTTCCTGGCCCTCAAATTTTCATAGGAGCAAGAGTCTGTCTATAACTTGTTGTTAAATCTCCAAGCAGAGATCATACAAAAGATGAAGGACGGCTCTGTGGCTAGAGACCTGTATCAACACGCCTTATCCTATGTCAAAAAGCACAGATCCGACCTTGAAAAACACTTCGTAAAGAACATCGGGTTTGGGGTGAGTCACGCAATTCTTGTGCACCGACTGACTCTAACACAGTGGTAATAGATGGGAATGGAGTTCCGTGATTCGACTTACCTTCTTTCGCCTAAGAACAGTCGGCAGTTGAAGGCAAACATGGTATTCTGTTTATCTCTGGGCTTCCAGGAGCTTGAGGACCAAGAGCATAAACGGTATGTTGTCGTATCACTCCTTAGTCATTGAAATGTCCTGATTCCTCCACAGGTATGCTTTGCAAATCAACGACAGTGTAAAAATTGGTCAGGACAAAGGCATTTGTATCACGGAAGGCGTCAAATCAGTAAAGGACACGCTCTTTTACCTTACCCGTGAAGATTCCGAGGAAGAAAAGGCCCCTCAAAAACCGCCAGCGAAAACTAACGGCAATGCCTCGCCAATCAAAAACAAGACTGCTGGTGGCAAAGTGTTACGAAATAAAACCCGAAGTGCCGCACAGGAAGAAGCGGTGCAGTCGATAAGTGCAAAGATCGCGGAGCATCAAAAAGAACTTCATCACCAGTTGCAGGAGCAGGGACTAGCCAGGTACTCCGAGGAAGGTGATGGCGCAAATGGCAAGGAGGGCAAATCTTGGAAGAAGTTCCAGAGTTACAAGGGTGAAGTTGGTTTACCCAAGGAAGTAGAAGGGCTGCGAGTACGCTGAGACCTTCTCACTTGCGCTACTACGCTAACCCGCTTTTATCAAGATATTCGTGGACCGCAAAGCTCAGACAGTTATTCTGCCCATTCATGGGTTTGCAGTTCCGTTCCATATCAACACGATAAAGAATGTCAGCAAAAATGACGAAGGCGACTTCACCTATCTTCGCGTCAACTTCCAGACACCAGGTCAGCTTGCCGGCAAGAAGGAAGATACGGTTCGTTAACCGCACAACCCAATCGTTGTTTTTACTTATCCAATGTCAGCCCTTCGAAAATCCCGATGCTACCTTCGTCCGTTCCATCACGTACAGATCCACAGATGGCCATCGGTTCGACGTTGTTAGCAGGCAGATCACTGACCTCAAAAAAGAAGTGAACAAGCGCGAGCAACAGAGGAAGGAACTCGCAGACGTCATCGAGCAAGATGTCCTGATCGAGATGAAAGGTCGGAGACCACACAAGCTTCCTGAAGTTTTCGTGCGGCCCGCCCCTGACGGCAAACGCTTGCCTGGGGAAGTGGAGATTCATCAAAATGGGCTTCGCTACCAAGCTCCCATGGGAACACAGAAAATCGGTAAGCCCTGTCGTTGAAAGGGGTATCCACTAACAGACTGAAACACTTCCCAAGATGTACTGTTCAGTAACGTCAAGCACGTGTTCTTCCAACCGTGTGATCACGAGCTTCTCGTGATCCTTCATGTACATTTGAAAGCGCCAATCATGATTGGCAAGAAAAAAACTTATGTAGGGCCGCATCGTATATCTCATGGATATTACTTATGACCGTCCTAACGGTTAGGATGTACAATTCTACCGAGAGGCATCGGACGTCCAGTTCGACGAGACAGGGAACCGCAAGCGCAAGTACCGGTACGGTGATGAAGACGAGATAGAGATGGAGCAGCAAGAAAGAAAACGGCGCCAAATGCTCAATAAAGAGTTCAGAGCGTTCTCGGAGAGGATCGCAGAAGCCACCGTTAACTCTGTATGGATCCCTCATAATCGGTCTCTATTTCTGATCACGAGCGTCCCATTAGACTGGCGACGCAATGGAGCCAGACATTCCATTCCGGGAACTATCATTCGAGGGCGTTCCCTTCCGAACGAATGTTCGCCTCCAACCCACGACCGAGTGTCTGGTCCATCTCTCTGATCCACCATTTTTGGTGGTCACACTAGCAGACATCGAAATTGCATCTTTGGAACGTGTCCAATTCGGCCTCAAGCAATTCGATCTGGTCTTCGTCTTCAAGGACTTCACGAAAGCCCCACTTCATATCAATTCCATACCAACCATGCAACTCGATGACGTGAAAAACTGGCTAGAGTAGGTCTCGATATCGACTACTGCGGCGCAAAATTGACTGCTTGTAGCTCCGTCGACATACCACTCGCAGAAGGTCCCGTCAACTTGAACTGGGGCCCTATCATGAAGACGATCAACGATAGCCCATACGACTTCTTCCGAGGTGGAGGTTGGACGTTCTTGGGTGGCACTGGTGACGAGGTAGGGCCCCCTTCAATTCGCAGTGCCCTTTTTCTCTTGATTCAGCCTTCTTTAGAGCGAACAGGACGAAGAAAGCGAAACCGAATCTGAGTTTGAAGTAGAAGACGCGGTGTCATCAAGCGAGGCGAACTCCGACAATTCGGGGAGCGCCTTTGATGGCTCCAATGCCAGTGAGGATGAGGGAAGCGGTTCTGACTTCGATGACAGCGAAGGTAGGGGTTTTCTGTTGTTGTGTGACATTAGCTATGATTCTCAATTTGGACTTCAAGGCGAAGACTGGGATGAGCTCGAGAGGAAAGCTGCAAAGTGTAAGGCGAACTTGCTCTCCAAAAGTCATAGGCCACGACTAACTGCCGTTACCCCACAGCGGACAACAAACGGGCTGAAGCTGTTAACGACGAGTCGGATGATTCCGACCGACCGAAGAAAAAGGCACCAGCCAAACCGAAGAAGCCCGCAGCTAATGGCAAAGGGAAACGCTGAGAACAACACTGGTCCCTTTACCGTACACATCGTGCCTCCTTGCTATATTCATGTTCTCTGTTTTGTATACGTACAGTCGTGCACCTATGCTTATGTGAAAAACACTGTGATCCATCTGCATTATCTGGGACAGCTGTCTGCAACATCCTAATTACTGCTTCTTAGAGGCCTCTTCAGGTACTCTATTAAGCCTCCACTCCCGCCAAAGGAGGACACCAGAGACCGCAGCGCCAGGACCAACCACAACGGATGCAGCCACGTCCCACAGCGCGATCAACGCGACTTGTTTGGCGTTGCTTCCGAACCAAAGCGTTCCCAATAGACTTGAACCAAAAGTGAATATCGCGTCCCATTGGAAAAACACGTGCGTGGCCAAATGAAGGGTTGTTGTAGCGGGATCGGGGGGCGAGATTGGTGGAACGTAGAGATACTTGAGCAGCTCTAGATCACCCGCTGTTACCCGGAGGGCGGCAATGTGGGATATCGCGGACATGATGAATGTGAAGATGAATGTCGCTTGAACGACCGAGTAACCGGACGCGTGGTAGCGCGAAGACGGTTGGTAAAGCAGGTATCCGGCTTTTGCTGCCCACATCTAGAACGGGAAGAACTGCCACAAGGCCGTCACTATGGGGTTCTTCAAGGTGTACAAGAGTGCGGACGGCAGAGCGTAGCCAGCCAGAACGGCAAAGAGGGCAGCTTCTGCCTTGGCTCGATCGATCTTGGCCGCGTCACGTTCTAAGCGGTGGTGTCCGGAGAGTATCAACGCCAGGAAGAAGAGTGGGAAGCCGACACCGCCGCCTGAGGTCTGGTAGACCACACCCAAGGCTAAAGGGAATGATAAGGCTACGTTGCGGCCACTGCGGGAGGCCTCGATGAAGGTGAGCACTGCGGGTGCCGCTAGCGAAGCGAGGAAATCTCCGGAGAACGGGAGGGTGGTCGGTTCCTCCAAGTTGGTTTGGAAGAAGGTGACGAGGATGCAGAGGAAGTTGTCGATGGGCCCTACGCCGACGTAGCGCGTGTTGTATGGTCCTGGATTTGGAGGGCATTGAGCGGCCAGGAGGGCGCTGCCGCCGGATGTGTTGATGTGGCCGAACAAGAAGTGGAATGCCCCACATGCCAGGGAGATGAACAGAAGTGTGGGTAATAACTCTGGGAGTAAAATGATAAGATGATAGGAACCGGGATGCGAGTGAACTCGTCAACGACTTACTTTGGAGGATCAGAGTCGACATTGTGAGGCGATTGATGGGTCAATGAGTGACGCAGGGACGCAGGGACGAACAATCCTTGCTGACTTAGAACGACGTTCGATGCAAGGGATGGAAACAGTCACATGAAGCGGCCAAAAGCTTTATATGACGGCGCTAGGAAAACCTAATGGACATGTTGTAGCTGACATGGTACGTGCCAGTGGATGGTATGATATGATGACATAACATAAATACTCCTGAAGACAACCAACAACATACAAACCTGGCTGTCCCATGCGAAGCACGGCTGCTAGTCATAGTGAACATGTCGCAAAATTGGGAACACATTATCACAATGACTACAACCAAGTCGAATTGCACCTTAACTGTCTTTTTTTGCACGCTCACGAACAATTACATGGCCATTGTAAGGTCATTCTCAGGATTGAGGATTGAAGACATAATGTCATTACAATGGTCCCTTGTGTTTGCATCTTCAATTGCAATATCTTAAAATTTCGGGTTGATCAAAATCATCCCGATTTTACTACATATGAATGACAACCAAATGTCTTTCCTCACAAGACAGGTTGACTCGAACCAAGTGAAGTGACATCTTAGTACATGTGATCACGAACACGGGTGCGTGGTATGAAGATTTCAGGGTACCACAGGATGGGAAGCAAGAGAACCGAAAGGTCACTGCAAGAAATTGTGGTCGGATTTCCCTGCATTCACTCCGCCTCCGAGTCATCGATCGGTTGCTACAGCGCTACACTGGAGAGCATCTGTTCATATGGGAATCCTTCCATCACTTCCTTGACCAATAATCTTTTCGTATCACCGCTCTCTCTGGATGGCCATCAGTGGTGCAACAAATTCAGTTCGCGTTTCATGCCCGCAGTTGTCTTCTTCAACACCACATGTTCTACTTGGATGTTGGAGGGGTACTTGGCACCTGCGGCCCCCCTTTCTTTCAATAAGATTTCGAGCGGCGGCGGTTGTTTCCTGGACTCTTTGGGCAGTTCCTCGTAGGTCCGCAGGGGAGGTGCCTGTGTTCTGGTAGGGTGATGGCAGAGCGAGGCAGCACGCGAACGAGGTGCGGAAAAGATGGTCACATTGTGAGATAACTGACAGGAAAAATGGGTAACCCGGGAAGGGTATAGTCATTGCTGAAATATTTGACGCATACTCGAAAACTTTCACTTCGCATATCGTGTAGACGAAAGCAAATGGGCAAACGCAGCACAGTGAGGGTTTGACGAACGCGTGACATGGCATGTGAATATATGTGAATGACTACGCTGCTCACCAGTAACACTGCCTATGTATGCCCTTCAACTCGCCTCTTTGGTATATTCAAGTTCGCTGTTCTGTATACGGACGATAGATCCACATCATTCACATAGTCTGAGATAGCTGTTCTGCGTCATCCTAATCACTGCTTCTTAGAGGCCTCTTCTGGGGCTCTATTAAACCTCCACTCCCGCCAAAGGAGGACCCCAGAGATTGCAGCGCCAGGACCAACCACAACGGATGCGACCACGTTCCACAGCGCGATTAATGCGACTTGTTTGGCGCTATTCGCGAACCAAAGCGTTCCCAATAGACTTGAACCCAAGAGGAATACGGCATCCCATTGGAAAAATACATGTGTGGCCAAATGAAGGGTCGTCATCGCGGGATCGGGGGGCGAGATTGGTGGAACGTAGAGATACTTGAGCAACTTGGTATCCGCGCCTATTATCCAGAGGGTGGCAATGTGAGGTATTGCAGACATGATGTAGGTGAAGATGAACGTCGCTTGAACGGTCCAATAACCGGAGGTGTTGTAGCGCGAAGAGGGCCGGAAAAAGAGGTGTCCGGCTTTCGCTGCCCACATCCAGAACGGGAAGAATTGCCAAAGGGCCGTCACTATTGGGTCCTGCAAGGTGAACAAGAGTGCGGTCGGCAGAGCGAAGCCGACCAACACGGCGAAGAGGTTGGCTTCCGCCTTGGCCTGGTTGATCCTGGCCGCGCCACGTTCCAAGCGGTGATGTCCGGTGAGAATCAATACCAGCCAGAAGAGCGGAAAGCCGATGCCTCCGCCTTTGGTCTGGTAGAGCACGCCCAAGGTTAGAGGGAACGATGTGGCCACGGAGCGGCCGCTGCGAGAGGGCTCGATGAAGGTGAGCGCCACGGGTGCCACAAGCGAGGCGAGGAAATCTCCGGAGAACGGGAGGGTGGTCGGTTCCTCCAGATTCGTTTGGAAGAAGGTGACGAGGGTGCATAGGATGTTGTCGATCGGGCGTAGGCCGACGTAGCGCATGTTATATGGTCCTGGATTCGGAGGGCATTGAGCAGCAAGGAGGGCGCCGCCGCCGGATTTGATGATGTGGCCGAACATGAAGTGATATGCCGCACACGCCAGGGAGATGAACAGGAGCGTGGGTAATAGCTCTGGAGATGAATGAAAGGATATTAGCGAGTTGGGTACAGCAGTACGACTTCGAAACCCGTCGATGACTCACTCTGAAGGATTAGGGTCGACATTATGAGCAGTCGATGAGCGACGCGGCGATGATCAGTGAATGCTTTGAGGCCCTGGCCAACGTCGAACGACGTCCGGTGCAAGGGAGTTGAAACGGTCACATGGAGGGCCCAGGACCTTTATAGATATATGACGAGCGCTACATCAGGGATTCGTTCTTGTCAGCAGCGCACTCGCGACTCGTTTCAGACTTGTACTTAATTGTGATCCATATCTCATCTCAGGTCGTGTAATAATCCCATATCGTTGTCTGGTCATGCTCTCCTCAAGTGTATGTCAATGTGAGACTATGTTCGTCTCCCGAGGCACTTGTGCTGTGCCACTTGGCCTAGGTCGCAGCCCTCTCTCCGGGACCCTTTTTCTCGCGCTCTCGTCCCCCTCCTCAGACCCGTGTACTCCTCGCCCGCAGTCGAGTCCGTGCTGCTCAACTCTCGGTGACTCCCCGACAAGCGGAACCACGCGCCACCTCGTGCGAGACCCGTCGCCAAGCCTCCCCGTACACCCGTGGTCGACCAGCCGACTCCACGCTTTCGCACCATCCCCCATCCGCGGAATGCGCTGGACGTCGAGCCGGGGCCTCCGCCCGTGATGTATTGGTGCAAGGCCTGCATCTGGGGTAGCGATGGGCGCGAGTGCTTCCAGGACAAATGGTGTCTCAACTTCGGCCCGTGGCCCTTCTCCCTTCCCCGTTCCTAGCACTTATGGCCTACATCGCACCAAAAGAAACTGTCCCAATCACACTCTTCCCCGTCCCCGCCTCCAGTCTGTGAGTTCCCCTCGGTGGCCTTCTGTCTTTTGGTGTCCTGACAAGTCCCGTTCTCTCGTATCTCTCCCTCACAGCCCGAATTCCAACCATCACAACTGCTGCCCCCGTCCCCGTTGCAACGCCTCCCGAGGCACCCCCTTCTCTCCCAATCCCCTCTCCAGTGAGTCCCTCACTGGCTCGCTTTTTGTGTTCCAACCGGTCCCGGGACTGAATTCCCTCCCCTAGCATGTCCTGACCAGTTGGGTGAGTTGCTGCTGATGCCCCCATGATTGCCTGACCAGTGCAATCCTATTCGGACTGCTGCCATTGCATGTGGTCACTGTGAGTGCCCCGTGCTGGCTCTACTTCCGTGTCCCGACCGGTCATCCGTTGCTAGCGCCGGCAGTCGCCCCCCCCTTCACTTAATGACATGATACTCACCCCCATGCACTATATGTCGAACCTGATTCACGCTCTCCAGACAGCCACTGCCTGCATGTGGTCTTTGGTGTGTTCCCTTCTAGTATTGTTTTTGTTTACCTTTTTTTTTCTTGGCTGTGGTGTCGCTCTATCTGATAAAAAAAACATGGTAAATGCCAAAAAAAATTGTAATAGATTGATAAATATGATCAAATATGACTGTGCAGCTCTTGGGCCCCACACTGTGAAGCCCCTGCTTTTACTCCAGTGCCTATGGCACGGAGTAAAAGCTTGCACGTCGGAATTGATTATATAATGTGTAAGGACCCTGAATTGAATAATTACCTGTGCAGTGCAGTATCGCTTCCCTCTCGTACGCACCATGACTTTTCCAGATGAACTTCCCCCTTCTCTCTCTCTTCGCACTCCATACTCAAAGCTGACGATGGCAATGCCCTTTCAACTTTCAGAAATTTTCTGCAGGCGACCACCTCCTCTACAGGTAACTTTGTGCGTGTTGGTGGCCGGTACAGGGTAGGAAAACCACTCGGTTCGGGTAGAGCTGGTGAGTCCAACTCTGACTCAAGTTTACGCTTCTCTGACACCTCTCTAGCTAGTGTCTATCTAGGATGGGATATTATGACAGGAGCAGATGTTGCTCTGAAGATAGGGTTTGCAGGCTCGTCGCTCTATCACGAATACAAGGTGTATACAAGCATTGCTGGCAGCATGGGTACCTCCACGGTACTTTGGTATGGCAAAGAAGACGTGTATGAAGTCATTGTCCTGGAATATCTTGGCAACCCAATTGAGGATTTGATCGACAAGGAAAAGGACGAGGAAAAGTTCGACAGTGGGAAAGCATTCTTGTATGCCTCTCAAATGGTATGTCCGTGATATCTATTTTAAACGAGGTCTTAATCGACTGTCTCACATATCCAGCTCTCAGCAGTTGAGTCGCTACATGCTCAAAACTTTATCCATCGCGACATCAAGCCGACTAACTTCGTGGTCCGAGCTGATGGCGCCCCCCCTACTGTCTTCCTCATTGACTTCGGTTTGGCACAGCTATTTCGCAATCCCGCAACTTTTTTGCACAGGCCCTACACCACAGGACACTCGTTTGTCGGTACCGTTCCATTCACCTCCATCAATGGCCATCAAGGATTTGCCCAATCGCGTCGCGACGACCTGGAGTCCCTCGCCTACACCATCATATATCTGGTGTGCGGAGACCTACCTTGGTTCGACCCTTTCGCTCACAGAGATTACGAGGCGATCCTCCAGAAGAAAAAGTTGATCACAGCAGAAGAGCTGTGCGAAGGCCTACCTGCTCCCTTCTCCAAATTCATTACACATGTCCGTTCCCTTGGCTTCAACGAGAAGCCGGACTATCAACATCTTCACTCTATCCTCTCACAGTGCTCGGAAACCAACCAACCCGCGGACCTGACTTGTGGATGAAATGCGTATGGTCTCCGGGGGAAGCTCACATCATTCGAGGACCGAACAGAAACCCCCGCACTTCTTTGAAAACACCAGTAACTGTGTGACGTGCCGAGGACAGGGCAGGAAGATCGCTAGTTCCACTGATGGCACATGTGAATGGCAACCAACTTCGTCACAAAGTAGATTGGCTCGAACTAAGTACATACTGGGGGACATATTAATAAACGTATAAACGTGATAAGGAACATGGGTGCGTGGTATGAAGATGCACTGTATTATAGTATGTGAAGCAAGACTGGAATGGCCCCAAAACCGGCAAAGGCAAAGTTCATGCAGTGCCAGCCTCATCGGCTTCATTGATTGTCAGTGGGGTGTTCACGTGTATTACAGTATCTGTTCATATGTGAACGAACCCCCTTCCAGCACTTCCCTGACCGACACTCCCTTCCTATCATCGTTCTCTCAGGATGGCCTTCAGCGGTGCAACAAATTCCCGTTTCACGCCCGCGAAAATCTTCTTCGACACCACGGGCTCTATTCGGATGTTAGGTGGGTAATTTGGGCCTGCGACCTCCTTTTCTTTCAATAGGATTTCGAGCAGCGACGGCTGTCTCCTGGATTCTTTTGGAAGTTCCTCGTATATTCGCGGTACGGGGTGGCTGTGCTCCGGAAGGGCGATGGCAGAACGGGGCAGCAGACGAACGAGGCGCGGGAGAGATGGACGCATTGTGAGCTGACTGCTAGAAAAAATGGTTGGCCCCCGGGAAGAGTACAGTAGTTGCCGAGAATATGACGCACTCTTAAAATTCCACTCCGCAGGGTATCGCTGTGATGTCTCCGGTCCCGTCCGTCCGTCAAAAAAGACGCAAACAACGAGCAAGGAATATGCTCGGAGTCAAATTGAAATCCGACAGGCACGTGACGTCTCACGTGACATGAAAGGAACATGTAACTTATTCGCCTCTTTGATATGTTCATATTCTCTGTTCTGCATATGTACAACTAGCACTTCCTTGTTTACATGAAAACTCTGTGGTTGACGGGTCCACCTCATCCGCATATCCTGAGACAACTGTTCTGAGTCAGTTTAATTACTCTTCTTTGGCGGCCTCTTCCCGGAGTCTTCCGGAGCTCCATTGAGCCTCCACTCTCGCCAAATCAGGACACCAGAGACTGCAGCACCAGGGCCAACAATGACGGATGCGACCACGTTCCACAATGCGATCAAGGCGACTTGTTTGGCGTTGCTCGCAAACCAAAGCGTCCCCACTACGCCCGAACCCAAAGTGAATGCGGCATCCCATTGCAAGGCCACGTGAGCGGCCAAATTAAGGCTCGTCGTTGCGGGATCGGGGGGTGAGATCCGTGGAATATAGAGATGCTTGAGTAACACGAGGTCTCCCCATGTTACCCATAAGACAGCAATGTGAGATATTGCGGATATAATGAAAGTGAAGATGAATGTCGCTTGAACGGTCCAATAGCCGGACTTGTGGTTGCGCGAAGACGGGAGGAAAAAGAGGTGTCCGGTTTTCGCTACCCACATCCACACCGGGAAAGGTTGCCAAAGGGCCGTCACTATGGGATCCTGTAGGGAAAACATAAGTGCGGACGGCAGAGCGTAGCCAGCCAGTACCGCGAAGAGAGCGGCTTTGGCATTGGCTTGATCGATCCTGGCGGCGACGCGCTCCAAGCGGTGGTGTCCAGAGAGGATCAACGCCAACCAGAAGAGAGGGAAGATGATGGCTCCGCTGTGGGTCTGATAGAGTATACCCAGGGCCACGGGGAATGCTAGGACCGTGGAGCGGTTTCTACGGCCGGCCTCGATGAAAGTGAATGCTACGAGAGCTGCGAGTGAGGCGAAAAAATCCACAGTGAAGGGAAGGGTGGTCGGGT
>Ga0307512_10003559_pt1 | contig 17918 bp, 16 predicted proteins | sample 14_EM_MG_FD_200267 | JGI IMG/M metagenome (GOLD analysis project Ga0307512, IMG submission 200267) | Populus trichocarpa ectomycorrhiza microbial communities from riparian zone in the Pacific Northwest, United States - 14_EM | ecosystem: Host-associated > Plants > Roots > Unclassified | place...
GGAAAACGCCTGGTTCGTCGAGAACGTCGACTTATAGAAACATTCCGTCATAGGTTTTGTCTCTGGTTCTTCAGAGTGGCGAACTTCTTCAAGCTCAACCTACCTCGCCAAGGCCAAGGATAAAGTTTCTCTTACTACCGACTGGTTCATTCTGGTTCGGTTGTGGATCTCCTGCCCCGCTTATCGTTGTACCTCCACGGGCCCGACTGATTCGAGCTGGAAATAATAAATATGTCATTAGGTCTGGGAAGCCCGCAAAAAAGCCCGATCTGCTGAGCTGTTTCTGGCTATCGTCGGTAAGAGATCAGCAATCTGAAACACGTATCGACCCACGACTGGTAACGGCATACAGTACCAGCCTGGCGCAGGTCGAACCTTTGGAGGACGCATAGGATTTTTCTCACGTACGTCAATGCCAGGGACCAGCTGGTCATTCGCTTCAGACAACTTATTCTTCTTTCGAATGCGACATTATATTCACGTAGTGTCTGCGAAGGTCCGAGTTTGAAGGGTCAAGAATAATGGATTGTCGGCGAATCGGGGATACTTTACAGTCTTTTCTGTGAATTGTTGTTTTAAAAAGTTCACCTGAAAACGACGACCGAGTTTTTTGTCAACCCACATTCATCGCTAGTTCTTGGGAGCGTAGCGCTGTCATCGATTTCATAAACAGCGCGCGTGGCCTGGCCTGAGAGAACGAGGGCCGCGAGCGGTTAATGCGAACAGTTTGATTTTGCAACCATAATAAAAGCACCGTTGTTCGTGCTTCTCTGTTTAGTACATATTTTTCGATTTTGCGGCTTATTGTCCGACCCCGTGGGGGTTATAAAAAGTTGAAAGGGACGCCACTCCGCCGTAAAATCAGGCTTCTGCAATAGAAATGAGGTCACTGAGGTGGCAAGAAAAGTTTCATCGTTCTCATGCCTTCCTAACTCCGACCCGATGCAGCGCAGTCCACGACCAAACTTGAAGTAGCAGGTCAGTAAGCGCTGATGGTCTCATCCTCCCCCTGACTTTAGCATCAATGAAGATAACTGTATGTCGATGGGGTCATGCGGACTTTGTGGTTCGTCGTTGCCTGTCTCGGTCTATTCTTGTGCTAATTTGAACCCCTTTTTTCGTAGGTCGAGGCTGAGCCATCCGAAACCTTCGGCGACCTGAGGTTGAAGATCAGCGCTGAACATGGCCACCCCGTCAAACGTCAGATGCTCCTCGAACACGGGCTCAGCTGCAAGTACTCTGATATTTCACCTCTCTGAAGCTGTTTTGGTCTAAAACAGAGTCATCGATTTCAAGCGAGGAACTTCAGAGACCACTGGACCCTCGAATCATGGCACATCAAAGACGGGGGCTCTATACACCTTGCAGTCACGGACAGAGACACGGATGAGTTTATCGAATATCCTGAAGACCGGATCCGAGGTTCATCTGCAAGCAGGGCGTGCAACATTTCATCGAGTAACGTTGCACCTGCGCTTGCATTTCCTCTCCCGGTCGGGCTCATTTCTGCCTCCGTGCCACCAGCATCTCCTCCCTCCATCTCCGCATTCGAGAAACCACTGGTGCCCGCACAGGATTCGGCTTCCAACGTTGGCCACCCCGATCAAGCTTTCGAGTTTAGTGTGCGGCGAACCCATCCGACTCAGCGACAGATTTTATTGACCCGACCTCCACATTTTGTGCTATTAGGGCGTCCCTGCTCGCTCAAAATATCAGCCTGTTTATGGTGCCCCTCAGCCATCCGATTCTACGGAACTATTACTTCCTCACACGTACGCTGCCACCACTTCGGGCTCTGATCTGCCTGAGAAGCCAGTCCAGGTTCGTACCTCCTTGCATCTATCGAGGACAACGCCGCCTTACACCCACGCCGTTTCACACTGCGGACGTAGCGACAGGGCCACAACGGCTGGTGTCGGTTTTGGCGGTGCGAGCGGTTTTGGAGATGGCTCCGGAATGGTCGTTATGGGGCCCGACCACGTCCCAAGTTCAGTTCATGTGGTTCGGAGACCTATCGCGAAAAAAAAGGCCATGCTTCTGATTGAGGCCATCAGGGAACAAGAGCAAGGGGTCGAAGTGACATTCTCCAATCCTCTTGTCAGAGTATATGGCGGCGGTGGCAATCTATCTGAAAAAGTGCTGCTCAGCTCTCCTGCTGTAGGACGTGGAAACGGTTTAGGGGGCTCCGAGTCGGTGGCGAAGACTCATATCTGTTCTGTTATACGTAGGATTCAGCGGGATTGTAGTTTGTATAACCCAGAACTAAGAAGGCAATGCGTGATATTGACTACAATCAACGTGGTCGAAAAATGAAAGGGGTCGCGCATCGGCCGGCATAGGTACCCTGAACATGCCCCGGGCCGATAAGTGGCCGTTACGCGAGGTTCGGTATCGGTCATGTGTGCCAAGGAGGTAAGTTAGACCAACACGGTTACGGTGACCGACTCACTGCAACCCGTGATGCATGATGGGCCGGTCAACTAGACAACACTTCTTCGCGATATTGTCGCACCATGACATGGTTCACCAAGACACTGGCTCAAAATTTCCGCGTAGATGTATGTATGCTTTCAATAATTTGTGGCCCTATTCAAACTGAATGTTTTCTCGTAAACCCTCCAGGCACTTTGACTATCCATCAAAACGAAATGCGGTATTCGGGATGTATGCTACCATAGCTGATTTAGCACTCTGAAACTCAGAATCTGCCTGCGAGGATAGATTGATGACCCGACACCATGCTCACCGTGCGTAGACTCGTGTGGCGGTTGAAGTGGTGTTATTGAAAGCTACGGCTTTAACTTGGGCGGCATTTACTATTCTGCCCGTGTCACAAATACAAATCCGTCTAAAGCTTGCGAGTCAATCAGAGGGTCGTCCTTCTGAGTTCCCATCGCACGCCACACGCGCTCTGGCCATTCCAGCCGCAACGACTGATGTCCGCGGTCCTTGCAAAACGGGTATCTTCTGGCGAACACTCAATGGCGGGTCAATAATAGGCCGTCGGGAGGGGCGTCGGAGGTCGACCGTTTGCCCGCGGCGGATCATTTTGGCATGACCCGCCGTCCTATGTTGTCCAAGTCGAAACCTTTGTGGACAAGTCGGTCTTTGTTTCTTGGCGCCGAAACACGGAAAATATAACGATTCGCCAATACACTTCGATACATTCCGAGGCAACTCCCAAAAGACAAGTCAGGAAGCGTGAGGTTAACATATACTCAGGAATTCAGTTTGTATGTGAAAATGCGACCACAGTAGCATATAAGAAGTCCAAGATAACCTTACATTCTTTTCCAAGGAGCTTCTCGGAAATTGCGGTAGCCTCTTGATTTGCCACATACGACACGAAAGCGATATGATATTCGCCACCTAACTTCGCCTCATGGCTCTCTGCGCGGCTGTCACAACCACGTTAGCCCTACCAGAGCCTTCCCTCTCTTCCATGTGACGGCCCTGGTTCCAACGCGCTGACACTGAGGCCCAAACAGGTGCTCATCTTCGGCGGCGGGGTCGCAGGCGTTCTTGCGGCACGCAAGCTGACAGCAAGGGGATCAGACTTTGTGATAGTCGAGGCGCGTGATGAGCTCGGCAGTTGCATGCACAGTACCTCGTTTGGTGCGCCAGGGCGCCAGGTCACGGTTGAGCTCGACGCGAATTGGATCCAAGGTACGCAAGAAGGAAACCTTCCGGAAAAGCCTATCTTCGCGCTTGCTCGCAAGCAAAACGTCAGTGTTGCGGAGACCGATTATACGAGTGTGAGTGCGTCCGTTCGTTGACCTGTCTTAGTTTGGTTGTATAACCGTATTTACCGCGTTGAATAGCGACTTGTGATGAGACCGGGGCGGCGGATTGTCAGTTGACATCGGCCTGTTCGGAAGGCGAACCTTTTTTCTTGTTTTTTTTGTCTTCCGTACTATGCTGGCCTCAGTGATACGTTTGTTCGTGTCGCTGCCGCCTGGTGCGATTAGCGCATCGGCTATCGGCGTGCTCTACGTAGAACCCCTTGACTTCACTTCAGGCTCGGGCTTTCTACGATGCGCGTGCAGGTTCGCCCACATTTTGGTCTTTTATACTGGTCATGAAATCAACACCCCCTCGGGTTGAGACTATCTTCACAGGAAATCTTGGCATTTGTCCGCCATGCAAATATCTATCATATCAAGAGTGGGTGTCTCTGCCAGTGTTCATCCAAGGGTATTTAACGCGTCGATTATGTGGCCAATGAAAGGATGGGGATGTGTGCTTTAAGTCTTACGACTCGGAGGCTCGAGTCTCGAATATTACGCCGATGGGTTCACTTGAAGGTTCACCTTTTCCCTCAGAGGTCTGACGGCGTCCCGAATTGCCCTTACAAATCTCTACAGTGGTGATAATAGAAAACACCCGGTTCGTCTGTCGAGAACATCGACTTATAGAAACATTCCTTTATAGGTTGTGTCTCTAGTTCTTCAGAATGACAAACTTTCTTCAAGCTGCCTTACCAGGGGCGAAAAAGACAAGGTTCTTTCACTACCGACTGGTTCATTCTGGTTCGGTTGTAGGCACCCTTCCCGCTGTATAGTTAACGTTCAATTGTACCTCCACGGACCCGACTGATTCGAGCTGAAAACAATGAATATGTCATCAATATGTCGATAGGTCTGGGAAGCCCAGAAGCCCGATCTACCAAGTGTTTCTAACTATCGTCGATAAGGAGATCAGCAATCAATCTGAAACACGTATCGACAACGACGTGGTAATGGCACACTAGCCTGGCGCAGACTCGGAAACATTTGGGGCACGCGTAGGATTGTTCTCACGTACGTCAACACCAAGGTCTTATATCCACGTCGTGTCTCCAAAGGTCCGGGTTCTAAGGGTCAAGGAATAATGGATTGTCGGCGAATCGAGGACACTTTGCTGTGAATTGCTTTTTCAAAAGGTCATCTGAAAACGATGAGCGAGTTTGTCGACCGGCGTTCATCGCTACAACATAAACCTTGCTTTGGTAGTCTACATGTTCTTAGGAGCGTGACGCAGCCATCGATTTCATAGACAGCGTGCATGGCCTGATAGGATGAGGGCTGCGAGCGGTAACAACCATAAGAAAAGCGCCGTTGTCAGTGCTTTTCTGTTCACATATCTCACCTTTGCAGTGTATTGCTCGGCCCCTAGGTAATTATAAAAACATAAAAGATGGAAGGGACGCCAGTTGAATCTGCTGCAAATTCAGGTTTCTGGAATAGAAATGAGGCGTAAGTCAAGAAAAGGAGTTTCATCATTCTCGTCACGGCCCCTCCTAACTCCGACCTGATGCGGCGCAGTCAACGGCCAAAGTAACAGGTCAGTAAGCGCTGATGGTCTCATCCTCCCCCTGACTTTAGCATCAATGAAGATAACTGTATGCCGATGGGGTCATGCAGACTTTGTGGTTTGTTGTGGCCTGCCTGCCTCGGTTTATTCTTGTGCTAATTTCAACCCCTTTTTTCGTAGGTCGAAGCTGAGCCATCCGAAACCATCGGCGAGCTGAAGTTGAAGATCAGCGCTGAACATGGCCACCCCGTCAAACGTCAGATGCTCCTCCCATACAGGCGCAGCTGCAAGTACTCTAATATTTCACCTCTCTAAAGTCTAAAACAGAGTCATCGATCTCAAGCGAGGACCTTGAGAGATCACTGGACCATCGAATCATGTCGCATCAAAGATGGGGGCACTATATTCCTTGCAGTTGCAGATAGAGACACGGATAAGTTTATTTTATACTACCCTGAAGACCTACCAGCAATCCGAGCTTTAGCTGCAAGAAAGACGGGCAACATCGGTGCATCACGCCTCCTTGCACCTGTGCCTGCATCCACTCTCCCGGCCATTAGGCCCATTTCCGCTCCTGTACCGCCAGTAGCTCCTCCCCCCATCTCCCCTTCAAAGAAACCACCGATACCTGCACAGGATTCGGCTGCCAACTTTGGCCACCCCGATCAAGCTTTCGACTTTAGTGTGCGGCGAACCCATCCGACTCGGCGACAGATTTTATTGACCCGACCTATTTTACGTCCACACTTTTGTATTATTAGGACATCCCTGCTCGCTCAGAAGATCCGCCTGTTTATGGTGCCCTTCAGCTATCCGATTCAACGGAACTATTATCTCCTTACATGCATACCGCCACCACTTCGGGCTCTGACTTGCCTGAGAAACCAGTCCGGGTTTGTACCTCCTTGAATCCTTCGAGGGCAACGCTTTCTTACTGTTCTGTTCACCCACGCCGTTCCACACTGCGAATGTAGCGACAGGGCCACAACAGCTGGGGTCGGTTTTGGCGGTGCGAGTGGTTTTGGAGATGGCTCCGGAATGGTCGTTACGGGGCTCAACCACGCCCCAAGTTCATGTAATTCAGAGACGTACAGTATAACGAAAAATGCTGCGAATGAATAAATAGCAATGCTTCTGGTTGAGACTATCAGGGAACAGAGCCAGAGCGGACGGGGAGTCCTTCTCTAGTCCAGGCCAGGGGTCGAAGTGACACACTCCCACTCTCTTGTGAGTCTTGTCAGGTATATGGCGGCGGTGGCGGTGGGTAATATGTCTGTCTGAGAAAGTGCTGCTCAGCTTCCAGGGCCTTCTCTTGATGTAGGATGTGGAAATGGTCTAGGCCCGGGTTCCGAGTTGGTCGCGAGGACTGATACCAGTCTCATATCTGTTCTGTATACGTAGGATTCAGTAGAAAAGATTGGGATACATAGTTTGCATAACCCGGAACTAAGACGGGTTCGAGTCACGATCTCGATCATGTGCACCACAGAGGGAGACCAACACGTGATGGGCTGGTCAACACTTCTTAAGCTTCACACGCAATCGCGATATTGTCGCACCATCAGGATACTGGCTCAAAATTTCCGCATAGATGTACGTATATATTCGATAATTTGTGGCCCTATTCAAACTGAATGTCTTCTTATAAACTCCCCAGGCACTTCGGGCCTTCGGCTGTTCATCAAACGAAATACGGGGTTCGGAATGCAGGCTACAATGGCTGATTTGGCACTCTGAAACCCCGAATCGAGCTGCAAGGGTGGACCGACGACTCGCCACCACGCACACCGTGCGTAGACTCGTGTGGCCGTTGAAGTGGTGTTATTAAGAGTTAATGCTTTAACTTGGGCGGCATTTCCTAATAATATTCCTATTCTGCCTGTGACACGAATCCATTCAAAGCTCGCGAGTCGATCAGAAGATCGTCCTTCGGAGCTCCCATCGCGCGCCACACCCACTCTCAGGCTAGCCATTCGAGAGTGCCTAACAACCACAGCCGCAACGACTGATGTCCGCGGTCCTTGCAGAACGGGCATCTTCTGGCGAACACTCAGTACTCAACGGCGGGTCAATAATAGACCGTCGGGGGGCGTCGGAGGTTGACCGTTTGCCCGCGGTGGACGTAGACAAGTCGGTCCATCGATGTTGGCCACGGTCCACATCATTCCGACTACGCTCCAGAATTCAGCATATTCTACCGCCGCAGAAAGGTGCAGCCCCTCGTCAGCAGCGCGCCCTCTCCCGTCAGCTCCGCCATGTGACAAGCGAAAAGGAAAGAAATTTCGGCAGAGGGAAGCCGGGGCCGTATGACTTCGAGTAGGGTAAGACGCTCGCCTCAGTATGAAGGGCGCGTCGAATGGCTTTCCGGCCTTACCACGGCGCCATAATCTCAATTCCATCAGATTCCCAAGCTGCTGAATCTGTGGCAACACCATACTTGTAACGAACGTGCAAGCGAAATAGTTGGTGGGATCGGGACCTTCTAGTCTGACCGATGAACACTGGATGAGGCGCCGACAACGGTGCTTTTGTCGGCTGTGCGACCTTTATTGTATTCTGCTCATACCATCGTGGGTGGGGAATCCTGTCCATCTAAAGTGCGTCTGATGCGTTGATTATCTGACCATCTGAAAGGAAGGAATGTGGTATTTCGAGTCGCAGAAGGTTCAAGTACCGAATATCATGCGAACGGGGTCGCTCATAAGATATTTCTCTGGTTCGTTCTGGTTCAGTTGCGGACACCTTACCCCTCTATTCTTGTGTCTACGCGAGCCTGATTGATCCGAGACGGAGGCGATACGTCATCAAGATGCCCATGGGTCTGGGGAGCCCGCGAAAGAGCCCCGACCTGCTGAAGCGTTTCTAACCATTGTTGACAAGGAGATCAATGGCCTGAAACGCGTATCAACCATAACGGTAGTAACAGTACATTGGCTTGGGGCTGACAGAACTTGTGGAGGTTGCACAGGTCATTGGTAATGCCAAGGTCCAGGTGAGCATTCTCCCCAGGCAACTATTCTTCTTTCGAATGTAACATTATATCTGCTCCACGTCTGGGAAGGCGATAGTTCGAGAGGTGCTCACCCCCTGGCTACCTTGTTCGAGGCGAATAGATGATACTTTGCTGCGAAATGAGTTTTATCCAAGGTGACAGCGTTTCTTCATATACAGTCTGCATTCCCTTGGAAGCGAGACACAGCCATCGATGTCATGAATGACGTGGGTGGAGCCGAGAGAATGAGAATTGGTTGGTGGCAATGGCTTTATTATGATAAATGTCAAAATGTAAAAGGGCTGTTCGTCATTGCCTTTCTGTTTACACATCTCATTTTTTCAGCTTATTGTCCAACCCTCCAAAGGCTGTAAAAGGATGAAAGAGATGCCATTTCACTGATCCTCCGTAAAAATGAGGTGTCTAGAAGAGGACGTTCATCGACCCCGATCAATTCCCTCTCTTCCCAAGCTCCCAAACCCGACCTGATGCGGCGCAGTCAATGATGAGAGAAGCAGGTCAGTGAGCGCTGATATTCTCATTCTTCCCCTGATCTCGGCATTAATGAATATAGTTATATGCCGGAAAGACTATGCGGACATCGGTTCGTCACCACTGACCCTCCGTCTATCCTCAAATTAAACCCAATATATTTTCTTAGGTCAGGGCTGAGGCTTCTGAGTCCATCACTGCAGCAGTCCTCCCTCACGGCTTTAGTTGCAAGTACTCTGGTGTTTCACCGCTTTGAAGCGTCCTTTGTCGTTAAATGGGCGTCATTCCCAAGCGAATACCTTGCGAGATTACAGGATTATCGAAACACATATCCCGTATCGAAGACTGCCACCCTTGAGACACGAATGAGTTTGTCATTAACCCGGAAACCACCTTATCCACGCCATGCCTACCAGCAAGGCAGGCAAGCGCACATCGAGTCAGTGGCGGTCCAACGGCTCGGCGAAACGACGTTAGCAACGGCCCTCGAACAATCCCCGCATTTGTTGGTGTATTACTGTTGGAGGGCAGCGCGCGGTTAACACGCCGTGCGATGGGGTGCATTCCGCAGCCAGAGGACGTTAGCAGGCGATTCAGAGTTCAGACACGAAGGACTAATTGTAGTTACACGGCCCATTATCACTGTTTTCTCTTGCTCAACGCTTCGTTTGGTATGCATAGAAAACAAACACTTATATGCCGTAGCCTTTCGTAAATTTCGTAGGCAAAGACCTTAACTCTTCATCTCGGGGACTGGGGTCAGTGGTTATTACTATTCGCGTCCAGAACTTGAATACCGTGGTTACCTCCACACCTTGTGCTGTTAGGACATCCCTGCTCACTTTAAAGTGGCCATCTTACAGCCCCTTCAGGCCACTGGTTTCCAGGGACTGTTGCCTGAATCGTGCCTACTACCATCGCTTCGGCCCCGATCTGCCCTGAAAAACTCCCCCAGGCTTGAAACCACATGAGTTCTAACATCTTTTCAGGACGTCACCGTCTCGATGTTCTTATCCACATTCACTCCATACATCCAATAGCAACAGAGATGACATCAGCCACGTGGCATATGCTGTTGTTATTGGCAAGGATCGGTGACTTGGGTTGGTTTCGGCAGTGTGAGTGGCTATGGGGATAGCACCGGAACAGTCTTTATCGGGCCCTTCCCTGGCCTGCTTCGTGGTCATGGAAGGTCTAAGGCCTTGTGATTCGGTGGAAAAGACAATATCGTACCATATCGATATATACGTAGGTCTAAAGCAGTTCGTACGACAAAAGTTTGGTAAGTTGCCAAGAAGCCATTTGAAATTCAGCTGGTGCTTTCGATTCTCCGTCACGTGAAACATGGGGTTGACCAACTCTGACGACCGCGGCGCTAGGCAGGTTTGCTCGCTTCTAAGTAATCCCCTTTGACTCCAACCCCCTTTCTATTTCGTTTGTCACTGCTTTTCTAGAAAACAGGTATAAAAGGCCTCTTTTGTATCGAGAATAAAGCATCCTGTTCAGTCTGTTCCCAAAGAAACCAAATATCTCGTAAATCCCTCGGAATATTCAGTTATGTACCAATACAGCACGCGGATTCAGAAGGCGCATTCTACACTTTGAAGCCCCGAAGCGATTCACCAGGGTATGATATATGATAGGCCAATGAATCGACACCACGCATACCGCGCGTAGACTTCTGTGACTGCCAAGGTGGATCACCCAATTACAATTACTATCATATTCCGTTCGTGCCCCAATTCCGGTTAAGAATCGTCAGATGACTGACTGTCTTACATAGCGGTCGTACGTAGTTTTTGGCTATTACACACATCGTAGTTGGCCGTATCTATGATCACATCACACATCACATGCCACCCCGACCTATGCCTTCTGGAGTACTGTAGCGAAGGCAGTCACAGCGTCTAATGTCCGCGGCCCTCAAGAAAAGGGTATCATCCGTTGAGAACTTCATGTTGGTCATCGGTCAATAATGGGGCGTCAGGGACTCGGGGGTCGTTTATCCGCGGTCGAGACTTTTTGGCACCAGGGCGCCTTCCTAGTCGAAGTCGAAATCTTTGACGCTGTCGTAGACGCGCGGGTCTCTGTCTTCTCGATGTGCTGGTCTCTGAAACACGAAACACGCACTGGTTTGCCGATGCATTTGATAGACTCCGCCGGAGCACTTCTCAGTTCTCACACAAGACTACCCGAGAATCGGGAGATCGACATACCAGGATTCAGTCTGTGGCGTTTTCGCACCGAGGCTGTCCCAGGGCATCCCTGAGGCCGCCGTTCACCGCACATATTCAAAATGTGTAGGAGGAAATCTGACCGCAGATGCGTATAAGAGGTCTCTGGTACCTCTCTTCTCCCCGGCAACTTCTCGGCGATACCCCTTAATCTACTTCATACGACGCGGATGCGATATGATATTCGCCACCCAACTTCGTGTCATGGCTCTCTGTTCCGTCGTCATCACCGCGCTGGCCCTGTCAGGGCCGTCCCAAGTACCGTTTCCTCGTCCATGTGACAGCGATAACGCCAGCGCCTGGCCGCCAAAGCCCTGCAATCAGGTGCTCATCCTCGGCGGCGGAGTCGCAGGAATTCTCGCCGCACGCAAGCTGACAGCGGAGGGAATCACAGACTTCGTCATCGTCGAGGCACGCGACGAGCTCGGCGGTCGCATGCGAAGTACCTCCTTCGGTGCGCCAGGGCGCCAGGTCACTGTTGAGCTCGGCGCGGGTTGGATCCAGGGGACGCAAGAAGGAAATGGTCCGGCAAACCCTATCCTCAAGCTTGCCCGCAAGCACAACCTCCATACAGTCAAGTCTGAACTAACGAGCGTGAGTACGTCCGTTTGTTGACTTGGCTTGGATTAGTTGCATAACCGTATTTATCGCGTTGCATAGCGACTTATGATGAGACCGGAGCGGTAGATTATCTGGGCGAACTCCAGAACTCAGTCGATGCATATACCAACCTTACCATCATGGCTGGTGCCCGTTTATCCCAAGGTCTCGTAGACCTGACGGCGCGTACAGGGTATCTCATGGTCAACCACAAACCCAAGACACCTCACGAAAATGCTGCCGAGTACTTCCAGTTCGACTTGGAGTACTCCCAAACACCGGACCAGTCATCTCTCATTGCTTCATCTTGGGTACGTCGCACGTAATAATGCTTGACCCGGACCGTGCCCGGCTGTGGTGATTGACACCTTCTCATCAACTTGTCAACAGGGCAACAACTTTACGTATGACGTCAACCAAGGAGGCTTCTCAAGTGACATTCTCCTCTCCGTCGATCAACGTGGGTTCAAGCATCTCATTCAGGCAGAGGCAGCCGAATTTCTCCAGCCTTCACAAATTCTCCTCAATGCAACCGTCGCGACGATCGCGTACTCTGATTCTGGCGTCTCAGTCACACTCACGGATGGAAGAAAGCTCAGCGCACAGTATGCGATCTGTACGTTCAGTCTCGGCGTATTGCAAAGCGGCGACGTCCGTTTCGAACCTGTGTTTCCGGCATGGAAAACGGAAGCTGTACAAAGCATGACGATGGTATGAGCCATGACACTCTAATCGCATGTGCCATTGACAGCGATGGCTATCAGGGAACGTACACTAAGATCTTCCTGCAGTTCTCTCAGAAGTTCTGGTTCGACACGCAGGCGAGTACACAAATGTTTGGTCACAAGTCTGGTTGATGATCTCTTTGTCTGCAGTTTGGCCTGTACGCCGACATCGAACGTGGTCGATATCCTGTCTGGCAAGGCCTCGATATTGACGGTTTCTTACCCGACTCAGGCGTCGTCTTTGCAACAGTTACGGTAACAACCATACGTCTCATAGACCCAGCTTCACCCGAGCTAATGCCTGGCATCAGGGTGATTTTGCCAAACGCGTCGAGTTGCTATCGGACGCTCAGGTAAAATCTGAGGTCTTAGGCATACTACGGGCAATGTTTCCCAACGTGACGATCCCGGAGCCGACGGCGTTCTTCTTTCCACGGTGGTCGAGCGATCCGCTCTATCGCGGCGGCTACAGCAACTGGCCGCCGACTTTCACCCCGCGGCACCACGCCAATCTACGCGCGCCTCTTGGCCATCTTTGGTTCGCGGGCGAAGCGCTGAGCGAAAAGTACTTTGGTATGTGTTTACTCAAAAGTTTTTCGGCCGCTTTTTGTTTCCCCCGGTGATGCGATGAGCGTTGATAATTGACGCTGATAGGGTTCTTGCATGGTGCATATTACGAAGGTGAAGACACGGGCGCGCGCGTTGCGCAATGCCTGAAAGGCCAGGGATGCTCCCCTCGGCCCCACCTCGCGGAGATATATAAAACAGCTCTATACGACGCATGACTTTTGCCGTGCACTTGGTGACTTCACACCCACGGCGATTCTGCATCACGGTGTAATGCAGATATGTGTATAGTCATGTTCACTGAGGTGGGTGCGTTGATCGTGACCCAATCAGACAATCTTACCACTGGAACCCTCACGTCACGCATGTTTGATGAACATTGCGAAGAAGTACGGGCGGGGACACCACATCGTATCTCTACACGAAGAACTATGAAGTAGGTCAATATGAAGGTTATAATCAACGAGTTCAGTAGTTGCTACACCCTAGACTCCGCACTACGCTCTGAAAATAACTTTTCGATCCCGTAACGCCCTCCCCCTGATGCCATTTGGATCGGGGTCTTGTGATTGTTGTCCTCTACATCTACGTTCGCACCTTTCTCGAACAGAAGACCTACCACCTTGAGCTTTCCCCTATAACAAGCTAGATGTAGCGGGGTTAAGCCATCTTTATCCCGTACGCTCACGTCTGCACCATGCTCCAGCAACAATCGCGCCACGCTGGCATACCCATTTTCCGAAGCTCTGTGCAACGGAGCTCTGCCACCACTATCTCGGACGTTGACGCTTGCGTTGTGTTCCAGCAGTGTCTTCACTACCTCGAAATGACCATCGATCGTTGCTAGATGTAGTGGCGTCGCGTGATCATCCCGCTCTGCATTCACGTCTGCGCCATGCTCCAGTAGTAGTCGCCCGATGTCATGGTGTCCGTATTGCGATGCCGTGTGTAGCGGACTCCAGCCTTCCGGGTCCCGGACATCTACGTTTCCACCACCGTCCTCAAGTAGTAGCTGCACCACCCCGGGGTGGTTCCTGAGTGACGCAGCGTGCAATGCCGCCCCTTGGTTGCCCCCCATAGCGTCTATATGCGTCGGATATTTGACAAGGAGATGTTTTGCTAAACCATGGAATCCGCACAACGCAGCATAGTATAGTGGCGCTGCATCTTTGAGCGATGGGGGGAATCCATATGAGGATAATCCGAAGGAATCGCCATCGATGTCGTGAATTTGGACCCATGCCGCGAAATGAGGTTTGTCGGGGTCAAAAAAGGATTGCATGCCCTTTTGGATGTGCGATGAAACAGCCTGGAATTGAGCATGGGTGACCCAATGCTCGGCTGCATATTGTGCGAGGGGAAGGCTCTTCGCATTATTTTCGTCAGCGTGATCACCCAGGCGCAGTAGGGTGGCGAGGCAAGATTGCGCGAGTATCGTGTGCGCAGGCTCGAGATAGATGTGATAGTGGCGTGAGAGATCATTGCTTGTCTGGGCTAAGCGCTTCGAGGTCAAGAATTCTTTGACCGAGAAGTGGGAGAACTGAACGAATTGGGACCCATTGTCGTTCACAATAGAGATCAAACTGGAGCATACGGACAGAACGGCTTGTTCCTGGTCCTCCCAACGCCAGTTCAGGTTCAACTTGGGGTTCCCTCCCTCAAGTACGTCGAAGTCGACCGCAAGGACTTCCGCAAGCTCTTCAACACGCAGAGGTCGAATGGCCACAGCGAGACATTGGAGAAGATGAAGCGCATGGTCTCGGTTCGCCCCGTTGATATCTCGCAACACGCGCTCGTAGGTCTCGTCCAAGGTTTCGGGAAGTTTGTCAAGCACGGGCCGAACACTTGCCGGGAGACAGTGACGGAGAGTTTCGAGTTGGCAATATACCCAGCGAAACCTGTTTTATGGGTTAAGCATGTGTGTCAAGTGTGCAATGACGATCTTACATGCCGTCCGCTCTTCTAGAGAGCGTCTCGACAACCAGGCTCTTTTCTTCTTCACGCCATTTCTGCATCCTTGAGTCCGAGTCGACGATGGTTCGGATATATTCGATGATGTCCTCCTTTTGTCCGTTTTGGTCATGAAGGGACACGGGGAGAGGAACCAACGGCTCGAGGATGGTTCGGATGTCGACTTCTGGGCGACTTGTGACGCATAAATAAAGATTTGCAAGCCGTAGGTGGGCGAGCTCTCGTACAAGTTCAAGGACTTGTTCCCTGGCAGATGGAATGCCCGAGGCGTTGGGACACTCGTCGAGTGCGTCGATAATAATATAGATTGGGCCTTGATCGGGGAGTGAGAGTATGTCTCGGAGACATTTGGTGAGACCGGCATCGTTTGGTTTGTGTGCGCCATCATCATGAGCCGAATAAAGGCGAGAGGTGACATCGCAAAAAGGGTCAGATCGGGACGAAAGCTGGGCGAGAAGGGAACAGAGGAGGTTGTAGCGGTTTTGCTTATCGGAGTCTCTAAAATCACAATAAAAGTACCCCAAGGAGACTAGCCCAGCCGCGCGTAAAGTCATGATATCATGTATGATTGCCGAACTGGTCAGCTAAATAAGTCTCCGAACCGCGATAAAGAAGGTAAATGACGAACCAGAGAACGCTCTTCCCAGAGCCGGCTGCGAAAAAGGGGGCTCAGGGAGCAATCAGATTAAAAATGCTTACAAGAACGTACGCTTCCCATGGATCCACAACAACGACCCTGTGGACCTCCAATTTCCGAAAATACTACCTTCCATGAACCACGTCGTTGTCCCCTTCTGCTGAACGCTATGCGCAATGTTGTGATTTGTGGACGGATCTGGTGGGGAAAGCCATCTTCGAAGGTTGTCTCGGAGCTGGTTTCCTACGACGGTATTTGAGTATTCACATATAACAACACTGAAATTAGGAGAACACGAACGCTGGATCTGGAGGACAGTGTTTGCCGTTTGTTGCGCGACTATAGTTGTCTCCCTTTCCATCGCGATAGCTTCGTCAACTTTGTCGTCAATTTTGTTCAGCTTTTCATCGACCCTGTGCGTGGTCTTCAAAATTTGGGCGTATCCGATCCAGGCCTCTTCCTGTGTCAGTTGACCCAGCCTCTTTAGCGTATCCTCGATCTCTCTCTCTCCCACCAATTTCTTGAGATATTTTTCTGGAGGGGGTGAACAAAAGGGTAATGGGACGTCTGGCTCTATTACTTACTTGTCCGTCCCTCCTTCAGCTCTTTTGTGGCGATCGCGATGATTGAGAGTACTTCGGCCATTATCTTAACGACTATCCCAATCATCGCGTCACTTAGCGTGATCGTAGTATAGGACTCGAGCCGTTTAAGAAAGCTTTCGATGCGCTCGAACAAATCGATGAGTGTATCTTGACTAGCGTTCACATCCTTGGCAGCCTAATTGAAGGCAAAGTTAGAAAAACGTAGTCCGTGCAAAGGATCAAAGAAGATACTCGCGATAAGAAGAACACTAATGCCAGCAAATACCGCTCTTGCTGGAGAAAACAACTAGTACCACTAGGGTCAGGGCACAAATCCCGAGGGCGAACGTCTCTTGGGACTTACCGGGCCAATGCCTTCGCCGAGTGTTGCCGAGAACGCATAAAGAACATTCACGGTCACACTCAGCCAATGTGTTGACCCTTCATTGGCGATTTGAGATCGTTCTAACCCTTGGAATTGTCCTTTCAGTAGCGACAGGATAGCATCGGGGGAATGGCAGCCTTGTAAATGGGTGAAGAGGGGATGTGAGCGAAGGGATTTTTTGGTCTCCCTCTCGTAGGCTTCCAAGGCGGCATCGAAAATCAGCTGAAAGTTAGACGAAGGGGATGTGGCTGTGGGAGATATCGAAGACATAGGGTTCTAGATGGAGGATGGGGTAGTGCTGGAAGAGCGTTGTACGGTGAAAGCGAATTGAGTCGTTGACTTTGGCAACGACTTGGAGTGCCAATAACGAGCGGTGCCTCGTGTTCCTGTCGATAAGTCACCCGAAGGCAGGTGACCAGGGTGTTCGCCAAGAATAGCATGATCACAATCCGCTTAGTGGCCAGACGAAAGGGCGGGGACTTCTCAGGGCTAAGGCGCTACGGCCTGTGGCGCATCAATCGATACGGCTGGCGAGGCGCATCTCTTTATCACATGATCTCACACGTGTCCGCGGTGCGGTCTCTTCCGGGTTTTTTCTTTGAATTCCTGTCAGAATCTGCAAAGAAGGTATCGTTCACCAACGAAAACTATACAGACGCGAGTACGTGATACCTGGTCCCCATGAATCGTCACACAGTAGCATCCTGTGTTGTTACCTGTGTCCTCACACTCGCGGATACTGGCCTCTATACTTTTATCGTCTTTTCGCTTCTCTTCCAAGCATCGCAGCGATCTCGATCAATGCCCAACATCTGTCTTGCCGAATAGTTCACCGCGAACACTTTAACCTTATGCACGTCCGAGTCACAGCGCCACTTTCTCTTACAACAAACTTACATGTATACTTGCATCCTTTGGAGCACGATCTTCCATCCACCTTCCCGACCTGGACGCGTCACTCTCCGAGTCGGCCACTCAAACTCAAAGTACTCAAGCTCCGACCGTGTGAGGTATCATCTACGTTAGAGTTACGGACTCCCTACATGTCCGAGTCAACCAAGATCGAATTCTTACTTGTGTTTCTCTTGTAGGTCTTTTTGTGCCGTTTAGCAGTTGCTCGTGAGTTGAATCCGCGTGAGTCGGTCATCCTCTCATCCCCAACAATACATCATCTTTCTCTGAGTCAGTGTTGACGCTTCCTCGACCCCTTTTCGACCCTCTGCCCCCAGTTTCTATGTGGTCATCTTCAGCCGTACTATGGATTCTGCAGGGACGTATAAAGGTTCAACGACATGGATCATGACGTATGATATTGAACAATGGATTTTCTACGCGTAGATACTTTAATGGTACTACTTTGACTCACTTGGAACCATGATCTGATAATAACTTTTCCATATCACTTCCCTCCGCAACCTGAAATGGTGTCCTGCCTTTGT
>Ga0307512_10003560_pt1 | contig 17918 bp, 9 predicted proteins | sample 14_EM_MG_FD_200267 | JGI IMG/M metagenome (GOLD analysis project Ga0307512, IMG submission 200267) | Populus trichocarpa ectomycorrhiza microbial communities from riparian zone in the Pacific Northwest, United States - 14_EM | ecosystem: Host-associated > Plants > Roots > Unclassified | place...
TTCTACTCACGGACGCCCCCCCCCCCCAATGAAAGAATATCCGGTGTGTATGTTCCTCTGGGGTAGCTAGAGCGTTCCCAGCCAGAATACTCGGGTGATTAGTAGTCCAGACTTAAGCTTCATACCGGGAAGCTTGGTTGTGCTGTGGGGTGGTTCGTACTTGGCGTGCTTACATCTATCGAGGTTATTCTGTAGGTCATGATTATAGTAATCTCGGGGTGTATTATTCCGTGCCAGATAACATTGCAATATATGGCGAGTGGCAAGAAGGTGGATGGGAAGACTCGCTGGTTACACCAGAGTCAGAGATAAACTTAATTTTTATACATAGAGGTACCTTGATTAACAATAACAACAGTTACAACAGCCTATGATTACAGAGAACTGCACTCATACTTCTCTGGATTACTGATTACGTATGTATGAAGTTCAAGCCCGATATTGTAGCACCCATGTCTGGTGGGCCCGCGGGGTTGTCTTCCGGGATATGTGTATAAGCATGCAAGATTCCGGGTAAACTACCTAGATACACAGGAATAACGCGTTTTTCTCGTAGTGATTACCCCAAACTTTATGTATTCCACTGGAAAAGCGAGGTAAGCACCTGGGACTCCGGCTAGAAGTTGCAGGAATGCAGCAAAAACAGCTGTGGACCACTTTAGGAGAATGTTAGCGTAAGTATTGGTCTACAGAAGTGGTTTGGGCACTTATCGTTTGGTGTCTGATCCGGATGTCCACTACTAAGAGAGAGCAGTGGAAAAGCAGCAGAGGAATTTGAAACGCCAAGAGAGATGGCTAATGACAAAATTGAAGTGTAAGAAAGATGGAGCTGTGAAGTGGTAAACGAACGTTTTTAAGAAGCTCTCTTCAAACACGAATTTGACTGTTTCTTAGTACTACTTATTTTATATATAGCGTTAAGGCAACAAGGAGTATTTATAGTGGTTTCCATTTAATTTCCATCTGGCATCTGGTAATGGAGTAGAAAGTGGCTGTTTATGCGGCGGTAAATACAGGTTGACATAGTGGGAAGTGCTTTATTCCATAAATAAATTGCTAAAAATTCTTGAACAACTATAATCCCGTATATAAAACATCTATTAAGCACTTGAGATCTTTACTTTGTATCACTTTGAGTTTTCCTGCTGCTCTGGAATGTTTTATGACCGAGGTTGAGAGCAAGCGGCTATCAATACTAGAAACCATCATAAGTCTAGAAAATTCCCTGCAGACTGTTTCACTCCGGGGCTTCTCCGGGGCGTCTGGGTGGCACTCCCCGGTACGTTAGATAGCAGTACATGGAGAATCTTCTAGGAAACTGGAAATGGCTAGAACCCTCTAGAGGTTTAGGGGAACCTCTAGGGTTTTAGTTTCATAGGGCACGCATTTGCAGCGCAACTCCATGTCCATTAGCTTGGTGAATAACTAACTTCTCTAGTCAGATCTTTGCAGCTGCGCAATTCATCAGCCCATGGCCATAAAACGTGATACCGTATGCCGGACAATGTTTATAACCTTATCTAGCGACATTCCAAGGTCTCAACTGGGACAATTCTAATCCAATACTTACGAATCCATGCGGGTCTAACTAAACCAGGAAGCGAAGTTTCCCATGAACCACGGTGCCCGCGTTTTGGATGAACTGCCGTGGGTAGGACATGATGAATACCTATAGATAGCGTGCGGTAGGTCAGTCGCCCACTAGGGTCAGAAAAACCTCGTTATCATCGCGTTTAGGGCGTTGGTTCCCTCGAAGTATACAAACTGCCGCTATTGGGCTATCACAATTTGGATTGTCAGGTGTTGATAGAGACTTATGGCATATGAATAGTTTCTCGCTAGGCTTTGGGAAACATTCCTTTGATGGATGTGATCCACAGCACAAGTTTGATGACCTGGGGCACACCGATCACAATTTACTATGGGAATTCGTCCACGTTGTACGGAACGCTCAAAATATCCAGAGAAAACTTGAAGCAGAGTGAAGTGCGGCATATTGCTCACATCAGAAATTTCCCTATATTTTCACTAGCATCAAAATCTGATGGGAGAACTGTAAACTAAAGGGTGAAAGTTAGAGACGATGTGTCTGCATGGGAGGTTTGTCTGTTCCTTATGTGAGCAAAAGTAGTTACAGCTGGAGACATCAAATATATTACCTACGTTTTGCAAGTTTTCACATCGCTTAATTCCCCAGTCATGTGAATTCCCAACCGCTTTCCGGGGATCATAAGTGACACAGCCACAAGATGATTTTCTTTGGGCGCTAATGTAGGCTTGAGAAATTACGTTGGCCAGTGCCGTTCCGGATTCGGGGCGAGCCACAAGTGTCATTAGGGCATCCGCAATTCGCTGATAAGCTAAACAATTTGAAGTAAGCATTGCATACAACTAGTTCGTTTGAGAAGAAAGTTTTAACACTTATGAACGGTCTTTAACAGGACAAACTGAGCTTTTTGGATGAGCCGTAGTTCCATTTAACTGCTGATGGGCTATTTAGTCTGGTAGACATATCAACGCTTGAGTCCAGGTAGTAGTATAAGAGGCGAGGGCAGCGTGGATTTTCCATCGGAATTGAATGGGCGAGTGATTGATTATGCATATCTGATTAAGTTCGTGGAAGGTTCCCCGCGCTAGACGTGTCAGATCCCGGAAGATCTGGTGAAGCAGTGCCTCATGGCTTGGCTAAACCTTGTCATACTTTCCTCTCTTAGCCTAACTTCATAAAAAGAACTTATTGGATATCGTGCCATTTAACCAACACCTTAGCTATAGTTTATTTAATTATACAACGCGTACACGAGCAGTAAAGAAAGAGAGGCCCAAAATGAATGACGTGGGTGTGCGAGCGGCGAACCCACTGCAACAGCTAGCTCGTGATACACATGATTTATGCTTCAGCATTCACCGATATCAGAGGTTCAACCAGCGCAGAGAGCTCCTTGCCTCCCAATGAGGGTATCTCTCCCAAAGCTTTAGCCTGATCGTCACAGAACTGCGCCATCTGAACATCTTGAGACCCCAGCCCAGGTGGCGAGTGTGTCGTCCATCTAATGAAAACCCGGTTGTATACCTGGTGCATGTTAATGGAGTTCCCTCGCATTCAATAATATAGCTCACGTTTGACCATTCGGGATGGTGTCTCTCCTTTCCACTCTTGCTTGCCACAATATTCATGAAATCCTTTGCGAACTCAGACAATATCCTCAGAGCTTGGTGATGGGTTCCTACCCAAGCCTTCTTAAATGTTTTGAATTGAAATTCCCGCTCAAGGCCTTTTCCAGTACTGGTCAGATGCCATCTCCCGCCCCCTTCGGCAAGCAGCGCAGCGACTAGTACCTCCAGTTGCTTAGGATCTTCGGCTTCCGAGTAGAATGCTGTGGCGGAGGTTGGCATCTTTGCTAGTCGCGGCGACGGAGATGTTGTACGGGGGCGTGTGCTCGAGTAGTCGAGTGTGCGCGGGCGTATGCGAAGGTGTGTCTATTGTATCGTGTAACGAGACATGTCGCATCGACATAAGGTCGATCGATGACTAATGGTGCTAACTACAAAAGAGGCAAGTTACATCATAGTCCTTGGCATAGTGATATCCGTACTCCCAATCAGCTCAACAGGAGAAAGCTCAAAATTGGACAGAGATAGTTTCCGAGGAGGCGCAATGATCCTGCTTGTAGATTTGTTGCGGTTTTTTTATTTAAGTATGCACTGATCAGCGGGTGGCGACATTTCACTGGCTGTTGGCGAATTCAAGCAGTAGCCGGTAGACTACAAAACAATGCTTTTGATAGATTATCACTCGCCCACTCCAGCTCAAGATGGCAGGATCTTCGCTGTAGCAAAGTGCAACAAATCCGCTCTTAGTAGAGATCCTTGCAACTAGTGCCGCGTTTATCCACTTTCATTACTACAGCTGCTAGGGCGATATGCTCTTCAAGGCAGTTCGGGTGTCAAACGAGAGTATGCCAGAACTGCTGTGTTGAAAACATTACATGTCAGCGGGCGGCCAGGTGCAGGGGTGCCGTTCCGAACCGCGAAAAAATTGAGCCGAATGTGCGCTGACTACTGGTTACTATTCAAACCATTGAGCCCGGCATCTAGCACAATATCGTGGGTTGGACTTTCCTATTTGCACCAAGCGCGGGCCGCAGCAAGAGAGGGCGCTCACCGGAGCGGCCTTCGCAGATAGCAAAACTCAAACTCAATCTTGCAAGGAAGAGATTGCAGACGTGATCTGCATTGCGGAATGCGCGGGGTACTGACACTCAAGGCTGCTCCCGATACATCTCTCCGACGTTGTGCCGGTATGCATGCACATCGCCAGCGGGACAAGCGCCGCCGTCCCACCGTCAGCCCCGCGCTCTAGATGTCCGCGGCAGTTCGTCACAAGCGTGGTGTTTCACTCCCACTGATTCCAATATAACTCCCTGCGGGTTGGCTCTCGAAGCTGTGGGGCTCGGCAGGCCCTGTGTATACGTATTTACCTAGCGTGTGCATGCAATATATGGCCATCTGCACGCTGTGCCATGGTTTACGGTATTTGGTCACAAGGGCCGGGATAGTGAAGGCAGTTGTGACTTGAGTCGCGGCTACAATGTATTCAGTGTCACGAATTACCAGTGCCTGCTTGGACGGGAAGTCAGCAAGGCAGTGTGTAATCGATTGGGATTACTCGCACCCGAGACGAATTTTCAGTCTGACAGATCTTGTCCTACTTTACATATGTTGTTCTGACACGTATCTTTAACACGGAACCATAATTTTTACACCAAATATTGGCGTCCTATGTTATCTCTCAAGTTGCTCTCTACAGCGCAGTGTTCCTACCGGTCGAACCTCACGCCATCTTGAACTCTTCTCTATTCAATTATGACTACGGCAACCGATCCCGCCGCAATTGCGGAACTCGTTCATCGGATTGCAGCATCGGCAAAGCCATTCGTTGACACGGGTAGCTTTGCTTCAGAAGAAGACCGCCGCAACTTGATCCTCTCCGCAGAGAAGCTCGTAGTTGCTGCAAAGGGTCCTGGGGAGAACATATTTTCCATCGCTACGCAGGTCAGCATGCTCACCTCTCTGTGTGGGATAGTTGCCCTAACAGCCTGTTATGGCGTAGATTTCTCAGAATGCTGCAGTCCGATGTGCCATTGGCCTCGGTGCATTTGAAATTATTCCCGCTGACGGAACAAACATAACTGCAAAAGAATTGGCATCCAGAGCTGGAGCAGAAAGAGAGCTTGTGGGTATGTTCGCGCAGTCTAAACAGAGATATCCATACAATTGCTAACCTACTCTGAACGGCAGTACGCATTATGCGTGCCTGTACTGGCACTGGTATATTCAGCGAAGTCAGTGAAGAGAACTATGCCCACAATCCTATTTCGGCAACGCTCATAGACGAGAGCAATCGCTCCCTGATAACACTCATGTACGACTTCAACGGCAGAAGCGTCGTTGCGCTACCGGAGTTCTTATCTCAGAACGGATGGCAGAAACATGGCACATATGAGGATGGCTCCTTCCAGCTTGCCGCGCGGACAAATCTCGGGTTCTGGGAATATCTCAAAGAAGACGAGCAACGGCGAAAAGTCTTCGACATGGGGATGCGGGCAAAGATAGTGGGACAGCTGCTGGGCGCTGGGAAGTTATCTGACCCATTCCCATTCGATCAGGAACTCGGAAAGGAGCCTTTGGGGGAAGGCCAGGTCATGCTTGTCGATGTCGGAGGAGGACGTGGGCAGGCCCTGGAAGCTCTCCGTGTAGATTATCCAGGGCTGGAGGGGAGATTTGTGTTGCAGGACTTGGAACCCGTTATTGCCGATGCTATCGCAGGAGGGCTACCAAGCTCTATTGAACCCATGGTTGCATCTTTCTTCGAGCCGCAGCCGATTAAAGGTAAGCAAGATTCCATAGTGTGGACGTTCTAGACTGACTTCTACTGTCAGGTGCACGCGCCTATCACATTCGCCGTGTCTTGCATGACTGGGGTGATGAAAAGTCGCTGCAAATTCTCATCAATACCGCTTCTAGTATGACAACTGACTCGCGGCTATTGATCACTGATATGGTTGTTCCAAACACCAACGCCCCGCGTCAGATGGCTTGGGAGGATTTGAATATGATGACTATTGGAGGCGTCGAGCGTACAGAGCGACAGTGGCAGAGGTTACTAGAATCTGCAGGGTTAGAAATCACAAAAATCTGGAGAAAAAAGGATGCAGAGCACGCCGTGATAGATGCGAAACTAGTTTGAATGGCGGTCGTCAACTGTGCTCTTCTTTTCAACTGGGAGCGCGAGAGAAGTTTGGTGGAAGGCGTAAATCGAAGTTATAACGAAGATACTTCGTATTCATAAATGTATATCCAAGTACACATGTTCTTCTCTACTATACGGAGTAAGGTCGATCTAAGGAGTGTTAGTGACTAGAACTGTGACCAGTACCTAGATTGGTGAAGCCAATATGAGGTGAGGTTGCACTAGCCAATGATATCAAGATACTAAGTTCCGTAGCTTCGTCTTAGCGAGTTAGGTATTAGGACGTATTTGGCACATAACACCTGTGGAGCTAACTTGATATGGATAAAATATCGCGATATTCCTGCGATACGGGTGCATATATTTCAATGACCTGACCAATCAGTCGATCCTCGTGAAATACACTTGTCAAATCCTTGTATGACGTAGATATGTTTCAACCCACTGGCGAACTCACCAGTTCGAGAACAGAGCAATTTATGCGAACACATACCCATTAAAGTCATTACCAGTTACGGGAATATCTCACAACCTCCCTCAAACTCAGAATAAAGCAATCACTGCCACTGTATATCATTTCATGCAGTCTTTCTTACACTTCCCTATTGAGTGTGATTCTTAATTCATCCACCTAAGCCCACAAACAGACAGCCCATCCATAGGTCTGAACAGATGTGTTTCGAAACTTTTCCATTTCGCGATTTTCAGAATTCGCCAACCGGAGGAGCATATGAATATACGAGAACAAGAAGAATTCGAACCACAATTGATGGCCAAGCAACCGCAAGCACTGCCATCCTGAGATATCAAGAACTAGACTGTCTAGACTGTCTTAATCGTATCGTTAGCCATGCAACGGCCCGCCCGGCGCCAACACCCTTACCTTCACGAGGGTCCCCCTCCCTTAGTTTATCCAGTTTTCCCTACGAAAGATATGAGATCCATTAGTGTATGACTTCTTGTAGAGTACCACCTTTAACGACCCATAACCATTGGAAGACAAACCCCAAACACAGATTCCTGGATAAACGGAGATGCTGATCCCATGCAGCCTTCCCTGCCAGCACGGGTACCTTACATAAATATGCATGTGTCACATTCAAACGCTCTCGAAAAGCAATCTAACAGAAGTTCACCTGATAGTAACGGGCACCAAAAATCGTAGTATTAAGTGCCTTCCGAGTATGTACCCAACCCGCAAGGCGGTTAATAGCAGAGCGAGATGCTTGAACCCTACAATACTGTTCTACCTGCATGTAATGTCCGCCTTACGGTACCGACGTGGGTGGACTCACTAGGTTCGGCAGTGATTCGCTGCGTCATCACCAGCATACTAGATAAAGCGAGTTTCGGGTATTTTTGGAACGGGCAAAACTGAAGAACTGCTGCATAACTGAGGCTTCAGACGGAAATTACTCTGGGCAGGCATCCGCCCTATCTCACGATCAAAAAACTGGGAACATTCGCTATACACACCCTATACACCCACCAGTGCTCTCACTAAAACCCCGGCTACGAAAAGACCGCCACGGGAAAAGAGTAACACTACCCAGTAAACCAACTTCCCATGAAACAAACGAAACTCCCTGTTTGCGGGTGGGCGGACCGTAGGCACCACCGGGCGAGGGGACAAGGGGGTGCGGACGCCACGTGGCATACCCCCATATTCCTCTTCATCCCGTCAATTATTGCTTCCTCCCAACGCCTCGTTAGCACCGTTCCTAAGTTTGCGCCGCCTGAAACTTATGCTGCTTTGCACAAAGTGAGAATGCTAGAAGTGCTCCAGCGCATCCAAACATAAGCCACCATCCATTCCTCATACTCTCCGCGTAGACATCAATAATCTGATGGTGGATCTCGCCGGAATATGTATCTTTGACCGACGTGACGTCCTCTAAAATCGCGTTGATCTGTTCCGAAGATAGCGACAATTCCGAAAGAGCGGAACGCAACTTGTTCATATAGGCCGCGGTGAAGAATGCGATACCAAAGTTGTCGCCAACCGTCTGCACAAATATGGCCAAGCCTGTGACAATGCCAACAAGGGTTTCATCAACCGCAACTTGCGCAGTAATTAGCAATCCCGACATGGCCGCGCCTTGACCCATCCCAAGAACGATGAGAAGAACAACAGCCTCGGGGCGAGTAGTTTCAGCATTCCATCTAGTGACTAAACCACTGGCGAGAACTTGCAGAGCGGCGCCCACAATAGCGTTGATCAGACTGACGCCGTATCTCGCAGTTATGAGAGCCGCGATTGGATTTCCGATACCAAGCCCAAGCATCATAGGCAGCAGCCCAACTCCTGACATGACAGCCGAGTCGCCAAAAACGAGTTGAAAAAATTGGGGGACGTAGTATATCATGCCAAGCAAATTGGCGCCATAGAAGAATTCCGCGGCGCACATAGCGACAACAGTCCGATTCTTGAAGAGAGACGGGTCGATGATAGGGTCTTTGACGAAGTTTTGGGCGATGAGGAAGACAACAATAAAAAAAACTGCCCCAACGATGCAACCAATGACACGAGAATCGCTCCATGCAAACGTGTTGCCGCCCCACGAGATGCCAAGTAAAAGACATACAGTAGCACCGGAGAGCAAAACTGTACCAAGATAGTCGAATTGCAAGAATTTTTTCTTCAGCTCTGTCTTGGGAGGCGCGGGAAGCCTGAGGAATATAAGGGTAAGTATTAAGCTCACGGGCGAGATGCATAAATTGATGTAAAAGCACCACCGCCAGGACACATATCTGGAACCGATATAGTAAGTACATGTGCGCGGGTTCTCGAACTCCAGTGACGCACTGTGAAAATGCACCTCCAAGAAGAGGGCCTACGACATCGGCAATGGCCCATACCAGGCCAGTGAATGAGAGGTATTTACCAACATCTTGCAGAGGAACAAGATCGGTGACAATGACCTATTCTTGGTCAGTATCCTGCGCACTTTGGTGGTTGTCCATCTCGGACTTACATTGACTAAGCCATAAATTCCACCTCCACCAATCCCTTGGACTACACGAGACCAGACAAGCAAGTCCATACTGCTGGCAGCACCGCATAGACCACTTCCAACGATGAAGATGAGCGTTCCGATAATGAACATGTTTCTATTCCCAAACATTACACCAAGTTTTGCATAGATAGGCAGAACCAGGGAGAATGAAACGAGGAAGCTGGTTCCAATCCATGACGAGTTTCGGTACTTGTGGAATTCCGACGTGATAGTTGGAACAGCGGTTGCGACAATATTGAAGTCCAGGGCAGCAAGAAACATGCCTACATTGAGGCTGACAGAGGCATATGTTAGCAAATGATTTATGATATGTTCTCAATACCTCTACTTACCCAAATAAAACTGTCCAGAATTGAAGCTTGGTTGTCGAAACCTTTGCGCCGTGTAAATAAACGAGCGGCGCTGAAGTCGCCAATCCTTTTTCGGTATCGTCCTCTGATCCGGCTTCTAGGGAGGGGCCTTGCTTGTTAACGTCGTGAACTGTCTTATCTGGATTGGCGTCAAGCATTTCCGTAAGTGCAGACATGATGACACAACGGTGCAGAGATAACGTGAAGGGGTTCGAAAAACTGGTTCTGTCTCTCACTTTTGAGTTATAGAGTGGAATGCTATGGAGGTACAGATAAATAGCAGTGATTATCAGTTTGTACACGTCAATTTCTGCTCCCGAACTATCCGTAACCGGTTAATTCCGAATAAATGCGCCACACCCTCTAAGTATTTGCGGGAATAAGTCCTCGGGCAAGCGCATAAGCACCGACGGGAAGTGAGAGAACGTCTGTAACGATGATACCACAAAATAGGTTCGAATAGGCTGAACGGAGATCATATAACCCGTTTCGATTATATTCTAAAATCCGTCTGTTGTTGGGCGGTTTAATCTGTTGACCTGCAAATTCGCAGTTTTCGAGGACTTAAGGTTATTCTCACGCCAAATAGGGTTCCGAGACTAACCAAATAGCTCTATCTATTCGCTACCACATTTGCCGTTCTCAACTGCCTGATCAAATCTTATGAGCACTCAATTCGGCGCTTATGGGGTGCATAAATATTGCTTGGCAGATACACCAAGGGAGACGAGAAAATGAGAGAGCTAAAAAGGACATATAGTCCACAATGCTATACTAAGAATGGCAACCCACATAACTACCAAGCAGTTACATAATACCGATCGATGATCTCGGGCGAAAGCCCATTATCTCCATCAACATTTTTTTAACCAGTGCTCTTTCCCGTACAAGTATCGACTACCAATCTCTGGTTTTTATATCAGTTAGAAGCTGTTTGTTTTCCTTATTTTATACGTAATATCGCCCCTCATCAGAGATGTCACGAGCCCCAGTATCAGTCTTGCTGGCCCAAAATACAGTCATCCAGAAGCTATACCCCGACTTCCTCGATCAATCCCTCAATGCTCCGGATATGCGAATCGTGATCCAAAACATCACGGCAGAGCTCATCAAAGCCGCAAAAGCAAGGGACAAAACCCTCACGAATGCCACTCTTATCCCAATCCTCCGCGGCGGTCTTCCGATGTACATCACAGCGCAGGAGATATTCCCTAAGGGCCCGTGCCTCCTTGTACGCTGCTCGAAGCTGAAGGGGACCACTGAAGTCGCGGTTGACTGGTTCGGGAGACGGCCCTATCCAGTACAGCCAGACGATGGGCATATATTGCTGTTGGACACTGTGATTGCCTCTGGCGACACTCTGTTGAGGATATGCGATGAGCTTTTCGACACAAATGGCGGGGTGGTGAAGCAAGTGACTGTTTTGTCTTGCTATGTTTCTCCCAATGGATTGGAGGTTGTCTCAAAACATCCTATTGTCAAGGAAATCATTACAGGCTTTGTTGCAAACGGCTACGACGAGAATGGGCTTCTAGTCCCATATCCGGGGGATATTGGTGACAAGTTATATGGATCGGCGAAGGCAGTTTGACGAAGCTATGTATCTAGACTTGCCTGTTTGAATTGCTTCTACATATAGAGTTTAAATGAATCTCTATTGGTGATTTCAAAAAGTTTCTCGACAGATCAAATAGAATAGGACAGAGAAGCGCCATACTCGAGCGATAGAATATAAATTAGACTATCCATTGAGAGTTCATCCGAGGTTGATCCACCCGGGCTTTAGGAGGCCAGCGTTCAGCACTGGGGATTATATCTACTCGATCGAGTAGCTCAACGCACAACACGTACCCCTACACGCTCACGAAGGGCGGATTTGTTGCAGTCTGTCACAACGAAATTCCTACCATCTTGAGCTAGCACAGTGGGCGAGTGATATCAAAAGCAGTATTGTTTACTTGATTAGTCTGCTAACTACCGTTCGAAGTCACCAACGGCCAATAGGAAAATTTGCCATCCACTGATTAGCACTAAACCAAAACCGCAACAAATCCACCCTTCGTGGGCGTGTAGAGAATAAGTATGTCCTCGCGAATCCGAAAACTGCAGATCGCTTAATGTATGACTTAGATACTGTGCCCTCAGGGAAGCGAATGTATTCTAGCGCGGCCCCCAAACTTCTACAGTGACCGGGTCCTGACTATCGCTGAATACCCTAATTGCGGTGACCCACTGTTACAAGGTAAGAGAAGGTAAGGTAAGGCAATATGGGAACCCCAAGTAGCTACTTAGGTAGTGTGTATCGCAGCCGAAGGTAGCACCAAGATAGTTTGCCGTTTACCAGCCTACCCAGTACTCCCATACCTCCACATTGCGATTCGACATGTCCCATCCGGCAAATGTAAGTCCTCACACAGGGATACGTCAAACACCTGCAAGGCACTCCGCATAAACCTAACCTATGAATGAATCATCTGTTGCTTCTGGGGTGCCGCTATATCAGTACCGCTAACACCTACCTACCCTGGAAAGATAGCCGCCGTGGTACACACGGTGGTCGTCTGGGCAGGACACTTGTAGGTATCAGTAAGTTGCTGACGAAGATTTTAATGTACATACTGCACCACTAGTAGTGTAGTGTTGGCTAACTGTATCCGAATGAAGATAGTACAGTCGGCAGCAGCGAGAGGGGAACTCCGGATCTAAATGCAAATTAAATTTCGATGCCTGAAGTATTGAGAATACTGTAGCTGTCGATGAGGAAAGTACAAAGCGTTTAGCTGACTGATATTTTGCCAGTACAAAGCTGACAGAAAGTTGTAAAGACGGTTAGTTATGACAAATGCGGGTGAAGGAACAATGTCTGCAGCTGACAGATGTATCATATATACAAGTACATGCGCCACTCTGACCGCTGACGTATATAGTGTTGCAACGGTCAATCTTTGATCCGGGCCTGACGAAGTGGTACCTAGTGTAGGACGGCAACTACTGTACGACTCTAGCCTCTGTTCGGCTCGTTAAATGTGACAGGTGGCAAGTGGAGAACACATTGGATGTTTCGACGCTTGTTTAGGCTATCCGTTGCGAACTACGGCCGAATCATGTGCCAGCAAACTCAAGACAGATCCATAGATAATCACTCAAGGTAAAATGTCTTGCCTGTTACTTAGAGATTGATAAAGATAACTGATTCCATTCAGAGTGAGAGAGTCTGTCTTGGCTCCCGTGTAATATCCGTGTGAGAAGCTATGACCATCCAAATGACAGTCACACAGTCAGTCAGGGTATCTACATGCATATATGCAACATTGCCAGGAAATCGCCCACCAGGAACGTAGCATTCCAAGTCCACACCAACGACTCAGTTAAGGATTTTAGGATATTTAGTCTGTCGTATTTCTTATATTGTCTAGAAGGAATCATATAATGTAATAATGTCATGAAAGGGTCTTTAGTTGTGAGTTTATATATATATATCTAGGGAGTCTCGTATGGTGAGACCAGTGGTTGTTTAAAATTGGGAAACCGCAATGTCTTGTATTAGAGTGTATGTAAATTAAGTAGTAAGGAGACCCGTGCTGCAGCCAGTCCCAAAATCTCAGGGAAAAAAACCAGCTAAACCTCGAATCACCAATCGTGACTCGTACTTCGAGAGCAAGGCTTGTTGAAATAATGATTGCTAGAGAAGCCTGTATATTCTAAACTACGAGGGAATTTGTGCGATCTTATATACGGCATTCAGAGTATGCCTTGTACGCATACATGCACACTCAGCTGGCATCTCCAGCTGAGTCCGGAACGACCATCATCATAGGAGATCATGATCTCCATCAACCTAGCTGAAGCTTATAAGCTATACAAAGGAGGCGATCCATATATGCAACCGGTTAAGCCGAACTGATGAATTTCTGAAGTAGAGTAGAATGGGTAAATTCACATAAAATCTTTAAGTCATCAATTACGACTATGCAAGAACTGGTTAAAGAGATGATAGCCATGAGGCTTCTCTCAATCACTGTAGCAGATCCTCCTGATGTTCATGGGATCAGAGATTCATCTTTCTTTCAAGAATGCCGCAGCCAGCCAGTGATTGAACATAAACCCAATCCATTACAATAACCACTTGCATAATTTAATAGACCATCTAACCCAGTGACATCACGATATTGTGTAGCTTAATTGCACCGAACCAGTAGAAACCTTCAACATAAAATATCTGCAACATGGAGCTCTAATATATATCTGGCGTCCAAGCTGTAGTAAGAATTTGCGGACAAAACAACACGCTCTCAGTGTTGCAAGCGAAGAAAAGGGAATTGATGTGATTCTTTTGTTAGAGGTTGTGCTATTTGCAGTCAATAAAGGGTGTGCTCGATCTAAGCCGGCGATGTGGCGGCCCGACCGTACGATGTGTAGGAGAGCCCGGATCAAATCAAGGCCTAGCAGTAAGAGTCAATTTAGCTGTAGCTTAATGTCACATCAATCCTGCGGATGTAGTCTGCCAAGCGCCTTTTTTTTTTTCGGGCTACGCAATGCCGTATCCAAGCCGTCTGACAGACTACCGCGGTTGAATTAAGCAGCTGCGGCTGCGGCTAGCCCTAATGCTTTCCTTAGCGTTTACTGAACCACCAGCCTGCAGCACGCTTATCGCCAGACCTCACTTATTTAATTGACTTCTCCCCATCAAATACATCATCACCATCAATTGCGGCATGTCCCTCCTCTCCCTACCAAACGAGCTGCTCTTGCAGATCCTCCCCTCGCTCACCGAGCCAGACGAACACACCTCCGACAACACACCACACCACCTTCTAGTTTTGCCAAGACCCTTATCGTCCAATCAATTCTATTATCGCCAGAAAACTTTTGCTTCGGTTTTCAGCTGTCTTCTTCGAATTCAGTCACCTAGGAGCCAAAATGAGTCTCTTCGGAGCCAAAAAGATGACCACCTTCCAGAAAGCAAAGGAGAGGTTGGCAGAGAGGATGAGGGAAGAGGAGGAGGCTGAAAGGGCCTCTGTCGTTCCTACTGAGGAGAGCAGCCATATCGGCGAGTTGCTTGATAAGAATACTGGATCACTTAACGAGGAGAATCCGGCTACAGATTCTGAGGATGCTCAGTTGGGTGAATATCTGGGGGTTCAACCAGGGGCGGTTACTTTGACCAGAGAGCAGTTTAATCAAGGAGTGCGGATTCATAATGCCGAAGTGAGGGCAGAAGGACATCCAAGCCAAGTTATCGAGCCGATTTGGGGAACGGCTCAAGTTATTGATGAATATGGAAATAGGCGTCCACCAGCCGTTTATACGATTTCGAGTGATGATTCCTCATTATCACCACCACCGACCACGAGTTATGGGGGAAGCGAAATTTCCTTCCCATCGCAAACACCAGGGGAGAGGGTTCCGTCCCCCTTGCCAACTACAAATTACAGTCAGGGAAGCCTTTTGGGCCTACCTCCGAGCGCTCTTCCCCAGGATCCTTTTTCGACTCCTAGGGCGAGTGCTGGAATTATTGCGCACAGGTATATTCAGTCGGAGGAAAATATCAGTCAATACGCCAAAGAAAAGGGGGGAATGGAAGAGACCCGGAAAGTCTACACACCCATTCAGCGAAAATTCGAAGTCAGCGATAGTAGCGACAACGAAGATGATGCGATGACGGAAGTGGAGTGGAGGGACGAGTCGCCCTACATGACGCCAACAAAGAAGGGAAAAAAGCGCAATAAGGGGAAGGGAGTTAAGAGGCCGGTAACGCCCGAACGACCAATCCCGAATATGCCGCAGACACCTAGCAGGAAAACGCTTGAGGTTGATTGGGCCAAGCCTGCAGATGAGGTGACCAATGAGAAGAAGGAGGTTAATTTTGAGGCGTTTATTGGTGAGTATCTTAAGAACACTAATGGGCTGAGGGATTTTATGATCAATAAGGCGAAATATGATGACAGTTATTCGGAGTGGTGTGGCGAACAGGCGGGCCACATAGCTGCGAGGCAAAATCATACGGATGCAGCAGTGGGGTCGACACGAAAAATCGCCCAAAACATACTTACTGAGGTGGAGTTAGTAAGGGAGTATGAAGAAGAGAGGGCGGAAAAACTCGACGAAAGGTTGAGTAAGATTGAAAAGAAATTGGCCAAGATCGCTCCGGTGAATATGGCTAAGACGATTAAAAATGCATTAAGTGGATGCATGGAAAAGATGATTGATCAGTTGACGGATAGGGTGGTGGAGAGGTTTGAGAACGCAGCTGAAGAAAGTAGGAAGAAGGATGAGATTCGAAGGGGGAAACAGGTAGAAGCCACCCCTGAGAAGGACGGTATGAGTGATATCGAGTTTGAACCCGGGGCGACCTTTTCAGAGGCGGAGAATGCAAAGGTAGAAAGGGTACTCGAAGCTATGTAGGTGGAGGAACAGGAATTGGAGGCGTCTAAGCACGCGCCAGTTATTCCGCCGGGAGGAGAAAGACAGGAGTTTCCGAGGTTCACCCCCAGTGGACAGGTTACGATTGCGAAGAGACCGGTCACCGCGCCTGCAGTACCAGAACAAAAGAAGAAGGAGGTGAAAAAACCGGAGGTGAAGGAGACACCAAAGGGACCAAAGGCAGGAGAGAAAAAGAAGCCGGAGGTCAAGAAACCTGCAAATCAACAACAACAGGCAAAGAAGCCAGAAGAGAAGAAGAAGGAGACGTGGGCGCAGAGGGCGGCCGCGCCACCACCACCAAAGAAGCAACCCGAACAGCGACAACAACAACAACAATCAGGACGGCAACAAATGAAGAAGGGAGATGGCTTTGTGGAGGTTAAGAGGCAGCAGAAGAAGGAGGATATGAAGCCGGTTCCCCCAGGACAGAATTCGATGGAGAAGAGGAGGGTCACCTTTAAGAGGGATAATGGCCTCCCTCTTTCTCAGAAGAAAGATTTGGACATTTCGTCGGAAGTGAATAGAGCACTGTTCGAGGCAAAAGTCCCACATTTTGTGTGCATCCAGGGAGTCACGAAGAACACCCAAGGATGTTTATCAACTATCACGACTCCTGCAGCAACGGCCGAAATGTTGATTCGGTATAGGGATATTGTGATCAAAGCAGCAAGGAAGGTGGACGCAGGAATCGTGGACATCGAGACAAATGAGCTCTGGGAGAGAGTGAAAATGCATGGTGTCAATTTCGATAGGTATCTGGGGAAGAAGACGGGGGGAGGACTTGAGAAATTGAGGCAGGAATTGCAGGCTGAGAACGAGGGGGTGGTGTTGCCCCTCACCATCAACTGGATTGGAGGACGGAAAGATGTGCAGAAGAAGAAGGCGGAAGGAAAGAAAGCATCTTCGGTTGTGTTTGCGGTCAAGGGAAGTAAGATGGCGGAAAAAGTTTTGAAGAGAGGATTAAGGGCGGCAGGAGTGAAATATGATGTGGAGAGGTTTGTGAATGCCGGACCTGATTCTTTCTGCGGTGTGTGCAGCAGATGGGGACATGTTGATGCGAAATGTGGATCGTTGAAGATGCCGGCGTGCATGTTGTGCGCGGGGAGACATCTAACGAAAGATCATAAGTGCAACGTGGTAGGTTGCAAAGCTAATGCAGGACAGAACTGTACCCATAATGTCGACAAGTGTGTCAACTGCAAGGGGAACCATATTGCGAAAGCCAATTGTTGTGTTAAGAAACAGGAGGCTATAAAGGTAGCGAGAGAAGAACGACGAATCTGGAAGGAGAGAGAGGGGGAACGTCGAAATATTACGACTGATCAACAGAAGAAGCCGGGTCATACAGATGATGGGGGACCATCGACTGCAGAGGCGGAAAAGAAGGCTCAGGGTGACGAGCAAATCGAAAAGGAGCCGGAGGTTCAAGTCGCAATGACACTAGAAACCGAAGGACAATCTTCTAACGCAGGGACCCAAGAAACCCCCATGAAGTCATGGTGAAATGCGTAATGCATAACTGTGGAAGGGGGTACGAGGCGACTATGATGGCGTTGGAAACAGGAATTGTTTGGGGGGCTGATGTTGTAATGATGCAAGAACAGTATGTGGAGAAAGAAGGATACAACATTAGTCACCCAGGATATAGGTTGGTTAGGGGAGGACGAACCATGACCGCGATAAGAAGAGATACACACCTGGAGTTTTCGGAAGTGGATAAGGGGGGAGAAGGAGATGTTCAGGTGTTTGATATAAAATACCCATCGGGTAGAAAGATGAGATTGGTGAATGTGTACGATCAGCTGAGACAAGAGGGGGGAGTGAGAAGTCAAGGCAGACCGGCACAGACAGCAAGATGGAGTGAGATTATGGAAC
>Ga0307512_10003562_pt1 | contig 17913 bp, 13 predicted proteins | sample 14_EM_MG_FD_200267 | JGI IMG/M metagenome (GOLD analysis project Ga0307512, IMG submission 200267) | Populus trichocarpa ectomycorrhiza microbial communities from riparian zone in the Pacific Northwest, United States - 14_EM | ecosystem: Host-associated > Plants > Roots > Unclassified | place...
CAACTCAATGTCCACCATGAACAAACTTGCTGACATGGCTAAAGCTATGCAGTTGTACGCAGAGGCTCTCAAGAGCAAAGCAACCATTAAACAAGGAACCACTGGTTCACCTACATGTACCTGAGTGGAGGAGGCCCCAAAACAGAAAGCCCCCACTATCACTACACGTACCCAAGCTGGAGAGGTCGCCAGGCAGAGCACCCCCGCTATCACATGCACATGTACTGGAGAGGTCATCAAGAACACCCCCATCATAGCTAGAGCCGCCAACATTACTGTGCAGGCTATTCAAGACCAGAGGGCCACTGGTAGAACAAACGGCATACATGTCACATGCCAGTCTACCCAGGGACCCACTGGAGCAACAAGGGGAATCAACGCCAACACGATGACACGAGAAGAACTCCATGCCAAACTCTACCAGGTCTTTGATATAAAGACTCCAGCACCTGTACCCAAACCACTCGTACCTGTACCCGAACCAGAGGAACCAATTGGTCCTATCCAAGCCAACGCCATCTGCCTCAGAGGCAAAGTCTACAAGCACCAACTCCATGCACAAAGCGAGTGGAAGAACCCTCGCACCAGATAGGCAATCAAGAAGCCCAATCAAGGAAGGATCAACGATCACAGCATCACTCCCCCTGAGAACCAGCTCATGAGAAGCCGCAAATGCTTCCATTGCCACAAACGCAGACATTACGCCAGGAACTGCCACACCAAGAAGAAGACCAATCGTAAAGAAGCCATCACGATCAGGGCAATAAGCGCCCCAGGTACCTTCCCAGTTATGACATCAGCCAACCGCTTCAGTACACTCCAGGAAGAAAACCTGGATACCACTTCACCTGCACCCATACCTGGTCCAAAACTCTTGGATGCTAAAAGAATCAAGAAGCTCATCACAGCAAACGCCCCAAAACTCGACATGCAAACCTGGCTTAAGCTTATCAAGCTATGCAAATCACCCGCACCCGTTACCACACCATGCAAACCAACCACAACACCTGACATTAACGCCATCACTATAGGACAAGGCATTGACAAATTAAACAGTGCCTTTGTCAGCAAATCAAACTCGGTGCAAACCAGTTTCCCACTCACGCACTACAGAGGAATTGACATGGAACTCGCTCTACTCAACTCCAGTGCTATGGAGAACTTCATTGACCACACAACTGCCACCCGACTACGCCTAGGAATGAAGGCACTACCGCATAAACAAGCTGTCTATAACATGGATGGCACACCCAACAGGAGAGGAACTATCTCTCACACTGTCGACTTGCTAGTTGCCAGAGGCAACAAGAAACTACGCCAAAGATTCTATGTCACAGACTTGGGCCAAGATCGATTCATCTTCGGCTATCCATGGTTCAGGGAATTCAACCTGGACATCAACTGGCCTAACGGCATGCTCAAAGGACCAAAAGTCAAAATGGAGACACTCAAACATGGCACATTCCAACACGTGCGCAACTTTATCAAAGAAAAGAAGAAAGAGGATCAAGACAACGACCTCATCATGAAGATTCAAGCAACTACACTTGCAGACATCACCCCAGACACATCAGACAACAATGATAATCACGTTCCATGGATGGGAGTAACCTTTCCAGGAGAGGAAAGCGGCCCAGTGGAAATCAACAGAACACACAATGCAGTCGAAATGGCCCACAAATACACCAGACAACACGCCAAAGAAGAAGTAACTCTACCACCCGAATTTAAACGACACACCATGCTCTTCTCAGACAAAGAAGCCAAGAAATTCCCCCCATCACGACCACACAACCACAAGATAGAACTCACACCCGAAGCACCCAACAAATTCAACTGCAAACTCTACCCCATGTCACTTGCAGATCAAGCCATAGAGGACGAATTCCTTGACAAAAACCTGGAGAAAGGCTACATTGTGCCTTCAGACTCCCCCTACAGTTTCAGCACATTTATGGTGCCCAAGAAAGACAGCAAGGAGAAACGCTACATCATCGACTACCGTCCACTCAATGCAGTAACCAAGAAGGACGTCACCCCGCTCCCCAATCTTGCCCAGTATATTGAAGACCTCCAAGGCATAGAGCTCTTCAGCAAATTCAACATTCAATGGGGATACAACAACATATGCATCCATGAAGGTGATGAATGGAAGGGTGCCTTCAAGACCCGCCGTGGGCTATACGAGCCCAAAGTCATGTTTTTCGGCATGAGTAACTCCCCCCCGACATTCCAAAGATTCATTAACCATATGCTGGAGCCCTTCTACAAGAAGTACAGGCGACGACACCTGAAGAACTACATGGACGACTGTGGCATAGGAACCAAGCTTGTCGACAAGAAATTACACAAAGAGATGCTCCACTACCTCTTCGACCTCTTAGCAGCAGCAGGACTGCACCTCAAGCTCAGCAAATCAGTATTCATGCAGCCCCAGATGGACTTCTTGGGCATTAGGATCAGCAAGAAAGGCGCAACCATTGACCCCGCAAAGATCGCTGGCATTTTGGACTGGCCAGAAGAAATCAAGACACTCAAGGGAGCAAGAAGCTTCATAGGCGTCACAGGCTACCATCGCATGTTCATCCCCAGATTTTCCCAGATCGCCGCACCCATTACCCAACTCTTCGGCAAAGAGGTACCATTCGAATGGTCACAAGAATGCATAGACGCAATGCGCGAAATCAAGTGCAGAATCACATCATCCCCCATACTTGTCCGACCAGACCCCAGCAAGCAATTCGAGCTGGAGGTCGGTGCGTCGCAAATCGCAACAGGAGCAATACTTTACCAGCAAGGACCCCCCTCTACCCAGCCAGATGGAACAGAAAAACCTGGCACACAACACCCTGTGGGATTCCACTCCCAGAAATTCAGCCGAACAGAGCAGAACTATCCCATTTATGACAGGGAATTCTTAGCCATCATGCGCAGATTGCGCAATTGGGACTACCTCCTCAAAGGAACCTCCATCCCCATACTTATCTATACCGACCACACCAACCTCAGATACTACCGCGACCCTAGGAAAATCGGGCCAAGAGTGGCAGGATACCTGCCAGAACAAGAACAATACAACATGCTACTGGAATACAAGCCAGGCGCAACAAATCGAGCCAATGGGCTCTTGCGCCGAGAAGACCACAATGACGGAAGCAACCCTGACAATGACAATGTAACAGTATGGCCAGATAGCTACTTCTGCGAGGAACATACCAAGATCTGTGTAATGGACTGGGACAGTCTTGAAGACAACTTGGACCAGAAGGTCAAAAGCGCGCAAAATGCGCAACAAGAAACAATCAGATGATGGTCTATTGCTCATGGACTAATGCTACATGACGGAACTCACTGGTACCATGGCAATGCACTGGTTGTTGTGGAAGACAACGACCTTAGGAGGGGTGTAACATCCCTTTTTCATGATCAACTCACAGCTGGCCACCCTGGAATTTCAAAAACCCTGCAGCTTATCTCCCTGTACTACTGGTGGCCCAACATGAAAACCTTCGTAACAGCCTACATCAGAGGCTGTGCAACTTGTCAAATGACCAAAGTGAACACTCATCCATCGCATCCCCCCCTGTCCCCGATCACTCCAGCAGAAAACGCTTGCCCTTTCAAAACTATTGCTATGGACTTTATCACGAAACTCCCCCTTTCTGGAGACCACGACACGATCCTGACAATAACAGACACTGATTGCTCAAAAGCAAGCATATTCCTACCCTGCAAAGAAACTATTGACTCTGAAGGAGTCGCTCAGCTCTACCTGATACATGTCTTGCCACACTATGGACTCCCCAAGAAGATAATATCTGACAGAGATCCCCGCTTCACCTCACGCTTTGGCAAAGAACTATGCCAACTCCTCGACATCTGCCAAAATATATCCATGGCCTACCATCCCCAAACTGATGGCACTAGCAAGCGCACCAACCAGACACTTGAGCAGTACCTCTGCCTATTCTGCAGAACTCAGCAAAACAACTGGCATACATGGCTACCTCTCATACAGTATATGAAGAACTCATGGCCAAGCGCGACGACAAAGAAAGCACCATTCAACCTCATCATGGGCTATATACCGCAAGTTCACCAGCCTAGCAGAACCTCAGACATCCCCACACTTAACCAACAACTAAGAAGCATCAAAGAAGCCAGAGAAGCCGCTCAAGAAGCCCAATGCAAAGCACAAGAATCCTGGATCAAAGAGAAGCCCAACTACAAGCCCTACATCATTGGCGACAAAGTTTGGCTAGAAGGAACCAATCTGAAACTACCCGCAAATCTCACCAGCAAATTATCCCCAAGGCAGTATGGACCCTTTAGGGTAGCCGCCAAGATCTCAAATGTGGCCTATCAACTAGAACTCCTGCCGCAATGGAAAATCCATGACGTCTTTCACACATCACTAATAACGCCATATCAGGAAACCCAGGAACATGGCGCCAACTACGTAGAACCACCACCCGACATCATAGAAGGCAAACCAGAATGGGAAGTAGAACAAGTCATCCAATCCCAAAGGTTTGGCCGCAACAAAAAGAAACAATACCTTGTATGATGGAAAGGATACTCACCCTTGCATGACTCATGGGTTGACGAAAACGACATGAGCACAAATGACCTCATAGCAGATTTCTACAAGAGTCATCCCGCAGCAATTCGCTTGTGCATAAAAGCCGAGGAAACAAGCTACAAGAACCCATCATCAGCTTCCCCTTCCTCCTGTCTATCAGCCAAAGAACACCTCCTGCAATTCAAACTGGCATCTCCCCTTGCAGTCAACTCAGTACACGTCCCCTTATCCCCTACCATTATGAACTCCAGTACGTCCTCTCAGAACATCACCCTACTCGAAAACGAATGGCCATCCCTTGTCCCCTGTTCCCCGGAACCTCTCATCCCGGCCTCGCATCTGGAGGATTCCCCACCGCCACGATATTCACCCTTGGAACCAACAACAGTATCGCGCTTGTCCGGATGCACACCAAAGGAAATAACCTGCATCTCTTCACTGCTTTCATTGATCGAAACGCCTTCAAAGTCAACTTCCACTGGACAACCTGGCAGCCAAGGCCAGATGAAAACGCAACAGACGTCGACCACAAAGCTCTCCAAGTACCCACAGAAGGCGAGCCCATCCTCAGAACCAGAGTCCAGCATCAATGCAGTGAACCACCAGGATACCCACCCATACCTCCACAAGAACAAGATAATAATCCCCCCGAAGCCAGCCCAGACACTAGTATCACGCCCATCTACCCCAACAACGAAACAGCCCAAGGATCAGAAGAAAACAGTCAACCAGGATCAAACAACTCATACCAAAGCCTCCCTGGAAGCTACCACAAACCAGCTATTCAGCAAGCTCAGGAAGAAGCTAGCGGATAAATGCGCAAAGGCCTTTGTGGCCATGCACAAGAAATGGGAAACATACAGCAAACAATTCGAAGAAATCACGGTTGCCAAGCTATTCCGGTGGCATGACGAAGACATGGCACTCTACTTACTCCGTATTCAGCCACGGCTATATGTGGAAGCAACAATGATCCTCAAAGGCAAAGGAATTGACATGCCCAATCCGACGAAGTCTAAATGGACAGCTATCTCAGGCAAATGTGAAAACCTCATGGTCCTCAGGGCACACTTGGCCAAACCCCGTAATCGCGTGGAAGCAATTCCCTTAGAAGGGACCTCATGTTATGATCTCCCCCTCAAATTTTCACTTCCCTCATCATCCTCTGCTACCTCGCCACCCTTTGCGGTACCCCAGAGCAACCCCAAACCATCCCCGACCCTTATATTCCCCTCTGCACTCCTGAACCTATCCCCGCCGCAACCTGCCCAGCCACCCATTCAGCCACCTGACCAGCCACTCAACATGTCTAGCCATCAGTCATACCTCCTGCCCAAGTACCACTCGTCCCTGCCAAAGCCACTTCCTTATCAGGAAGCCCACCTGCCATTCCCAGCCGTTGAACCACAACCGCCTACACCTCCAATCCCCTGGAGCCAGCATACTCGCCAGTACTCATCCATGGAATACCTAGCCGACCAGAAGCTAGAGCATACGCCAGAAGAGGACAGCCCCATGTCTGACGACTTCCCAGAGTCGTCTATCGTCATCCCTGCAGACTGGCCCAACTATCAGTCGATCCCAGTACCCGATCACGTGCCAGCGCCCCAGCTCCTAGACTTCAACATTCCCATTGACTGGCCCAGCCAGTATTCGATCCCAGAACCCGATCACATGCAAGAGACCCAGCCTATATCCCACGACATCCATCCTGCTGTACCAAGCCATCGTCCCCCATTAGAGGTCACCATCCCTGAAGACCCTCTGTCCCCAGCTAGCTCGCTAGGCAAGCACAGCGCCTCGCCAAACAGCATCGTCTCGCAACCTCAGTATGCACACATATGGAACGCTGAAGGACTGATCCACAAGCACTTGCCTACATATGATGGTGCACATACCATTGCAGTGCTGCATCACAGATCTCCTCCTGAAAGCGCCTCGGCATCTCCCGAGGCTTCCCCTGATGCGCCCTCATCTACTTCTGAACCCACCATCAATGCTTCTATCCTGAACCCCACTTTGACTTCCCCTATTGGATATCTATCCCCTTGACTTGTCAGACGCCTGCGCGTCCTCCAGTTTGACTCGGACTGACTTGTAACTTCGCATATAGCATCATTCATCCATGACTCACTTATATCTAGATCGCTACGTCATTCCATATGGTACTACACAAGTTATCACTCATTCTTGACCTGACTCCTCTCCCTGACTCCCAACTTGACTTGTATCGACTTGTCCTGACTCCTACCTACTCTGACTTGTACTTACTCAACCTGACTCCAATATTCTATTGTTCTACCCTTTAGGATAGATTGCTACAGACCTGTATATAAGCCCACCTTAGCTCTGCAGTCAAGCCTTAAGCTTGACTTGGTTTCCAATCCAAACATCTTGAAAGCTCATCCCTGTGTGCTCTTCCCTCTTAAATCTACCTCTGAGTTGTCTCTAGTATCACTAGGAGACTCTATGTTACGATCCAGGACCAGGGTCTACAAATTTTTTATACCCACCCTTCATACCAACACCCTCCTCTGTAACAATAACCCTACCAGCAAACGTCCAACCAACCGCACCTATTGTACTGCCTTCATTCACAACCACCATACCAGAGATCCCGATCATGTGGCCTACCAGCCATACCCGCCAACACTCATCCATGGAGTACTTCGAAGATCCTGTGCCAGTCGTGTCCGACAATAGCGATGAGGACAGCCCAATGAGGACCAGAAGTCCTAGCCCAGTAGTCAAGCCATCCGGCTCTCCTGCAGTAGTTGTACTAGAAGCCCACGAGCAGCCATCGCCGCCCTGGAGAGCATGGCTTAGTCAGCCCAGACCGTCCTGCCCCGAGAGGAGGTCCATATCGCCAAGCAGTGAAGAATCCGCCCCTAAACACTTATGTCATGAGGACAGAAGTTATACCCCGAGATCCCCGTTCAGTCCAAGCACCCAATCATTAGTCACCAGTCCCGCCGCCAGTCCTAATACAGACTCACCTCCTATGCAGATCAACCTTCCTTGATGCGCCAAAACCTCCTTCCTCTTTGGATGCAAATCTCGACTTCCTATTTAGGAAAGATCAGCCACAGTTCACTTGGACGCTTGCGCGTCCTCGCTATGTTATCTGTTTGACTCACAAAAGTTGTAGACATGACCACCTCTATTGTATCCACGTCCTGACTCATTTCTGATTCATATTCCGCAGTAATCTTGTTCGCTCTAGGCTCACTCAACTATAACTCCTTCCTAGTAGCCTATTGTTCCTTTTACTATTGTCCCAGTTCTCTATTATTCTCAGACCCTATTGTGCTATGTCATTAGCCACAGTTCCCATTGTTCGCTTAGTTAGGATAGGCACTGTCCCTCCTGTATATAAAGCCAGCCATAGTTCTGCAGTCAAGCCTTAAGCTTGACTTGGTTTTCCAATCCAAACGTCTTGAAACTTCACTCGTCCCTTTGCCCGCCCATCTCCCTTTTTTTCCTTCAGTCAAGTTCTACTTGTTAGAACTCTCCTTCATCGATCACTCGCCTCTAAAGTCATCAAGTGCACGTCGCACCCTTAAAGGTCATTGGACCTTAACACTCTACCTCTATTACCTCATCAGTCTTAGTCATCACAAGTGAGCACTTCCTTTACCAAGTCCTTTCAAAGGGCTATTCCATTGTATATGTGCTACTCCCATTTGTACAACTTGTGCACATTGCACCTTTAAGGCCTTGGACCTTAACAAGAAGCCTTGAGTAACCTCAGATGCCCATTCGATACAATCCCTGAACCCAAAGACAGCGTACCCACGGAATTCACTGAAAATGTACAACACTTGCTTAGCAGTCAAGAGACTGGAGCACCCTATACAGGCTACTATGCTAGACTCAACAATGCACTAGTATCTGTTAGCAACGTCTATGGCGTATGGTTTGAAGTACGCGTCTGAGGAAACAAGTTCGAATGCTTTCGACTGGCTCGAAATGAACTTGGACTTAAAAACCACCCACTTCCAGGTATAAACTTCATTTCACTCAAACAAAGTGGAGAACCCTTCCAACCACTGTCTTGCACAGAAGGACTGTCTCAACCTAGACAAATGCTGTTTGCAGAAGCTATGAGAGCCGCAATGGAAGCAGTTCAAGAGAAACAGAAAGAAAGACCCCCAACCCCCTTTGACGATCCTCCCAGTGACGAAGACAATGATAAAGACTACAAACCAAAGTACAGAGATGTCTTTGGATCCTTTGGAATGCAATCATCCCAAACAGCTTGTAACAAACCTCCCCGTCGACCTTGCGGCACTGGAGACGATCCCTTCACCCTTGAAAATCTTCCTCTAGATGACAAGGAAGATAAAGCACACCGACTCGAAGGTATTCACCCTGATAAATTCAATGGAGATCACTTCCAAACCACAAGATTTTTGGCCACTTTCAATCGATTCATGCTTATGAATTACAGGGCTGACATTGCAAAGGACCCAATCATGCATAGCATCTATTTCCTTTCGCTCCTAGAAGGACCGAAGTGTGAAGGATGGGTCGATGCAGCCAACAGATGGCTCCGCCACGTCATAGAAGACCCTAGCATGATTCCACGCCGATCCAATGCCTGGAAAGAACTTGAGAAACGATTCAAAGAAGCCTTCTCCAACTATGCAGAACATGAGAGGGCCCAAGACAAACTAAAGAAACTCAAAATGAGGAATGACAACCTTGACGAATACCTTGCCACTTTCGAAACCCAAGCACTACGTGCTGACATAGACATGAATGACCACACAAATCTTCGAACCTTTGCCCTCAGACTTCCACGATCACTCGCTGATGCTTGTATCAAAATGGAAAATCCCAAAACCTATGAGCAATGGAGGGCCACAGTTCAACATCAACAGAAGATTTACTTGAAAACCAAGTCACTTCATTCTGAATACAGAACCTTCAATAACCATACTCAAGGACAAGGACAAAGGCAAACTTCTGGATGGGTCTGGCGTTGCCCTGGAGGCAACAACCCCAGGTCCAACAATCAGAATTGGTGCGGACCAGGAAATTGTGCACCTCCTCAACCACGTCTCCCTCCCCAAGATGATAATGCCATGGATACATCCGCTGTTATCCAAAAAGCCACAAACAACAAAGAACACAAGGAATACCGAAAGACCGGCCAATGTTTTGAATGTAGAAAGCAAGGTCACCTTGTTCGCAATTGTCCCAATAAAAAGACATGCGCTTGAACTACTTGCATGGTTCAAATCAAAGATGACAACAAATTGGTCGTCTCTGAAACTCCCTCCCCATCTGTGTCTCTCACTGTGCAAGTAGCATGTCTGTCAGAAGAAGATCGCTGCGCGTTCATGGATGAAATGCACTCCTTCAGAGAAGATATGGATTTTCAGGCCGCCTGAGTATTACAGCTCTTGCTCAGGCAGTTCTCAATAATTCTGGCTCTATGTACATAGCTCAAAAACATGCAATACAAGTCCCTTTTCAGCTACAAACCAGAAAGAAATGAGTTGATCGAAAAGCACTCCTCGATAGTGGTGCAACAGAATGTTTTATTCACCCTCGCGCAGTAAAACAACTCAAGCTTATTACGCGAACACTACCCAAGGCACGAAAAGTTCAAAATGTAGATGGGACTAACAATAAAGCTGGACAAATCCTAGAAGCAGTAGACCTAACAGTCAATAATAACGGAGAACAAGCACTTTATGCTTTCTATGTTGCTGATATTGGACAAGACGATTTCATTCTTGGCTACCCCTTCCTTGAAGCCTCAAACCCAGACATAGATTGGCGAAATGGTCGCATAGATGGCTTTACCATGATTTCTATGGCTAAGGCTGATAACTGGCGACCGGTTCTTAGAGGCACTAGACAAATAAAAACTGCACCCATCTGGGTACGATCCATTCCTGGATGGGAAGAAGGTGACGAAGTTTGGCTTCAAACAAGAATTGCTAAAACTACTGTTGCCTCACAACTAGCCCAAGATGCCGCTGATAAGAAAAAGCGCACTTGGCAAGAAATCGTTCCCAAGCAATACCATCAACATGGAAAAGTCTTCTCAGAAGAGGCCTCAGAACGATTCCTAGATCGACAACCTTGGGACCACACAATTGAATTGATGGAAGACGCTCCCACATCAATTAATTGTAGGGTCTATCCATTGTCTCCTAAAGAGAAAGAAGAACAATGCGAATTCCTCTCTCAAAATCTATGTCTACAAAGAATTCGTCGCTCTAAATCTCCCTATGCAAGTGGATTCTTCCTGATCTGAAAGAAGGATGGCAAATTCCGTCCAGTTCAAGATTATTGAAATCTGAACAAATGGACGATCCCCAACAAATACCCCTTGCCATTAATCTTGGAACTTATCTATGACCTGGCAGAAAAACGTCTCTTCTCAAAATTTGACATTTGATGGGGATACAACAATATTCGCATTAAAGAAGGCGACGAATACAAAGCTGCCTTCAAAACCAGCGAAGGACTTTTTGAGCCAACAGTTATGTTCTTCGGACTGACAAACTCCCCAGCTACCTTTCAAACAATGATGGACGATATTTTCCAAGACGAAATCGCTCAAGGATGGCTCTGCATTTACATGGACAATATGATTATTGCAACAGAAGACGACGAAGTACTTCATGAACTTCGTGTCAACCACATTCTGGACAAACTTGAGAAATTCAACCTATTCCTCAAACCAGAAAAGTGTAAATTTCACCAACGAGAAGTCGAGTATCTTGGAGTACTTATGGGCAATGGAACCGTCAAAATGGACCCTGTCAAAGTTCAAGGCATTGCTGACTGGCCTACACCTCTAACTGTCAAAGATGTGCGAAGTTTCTTAGGATTTTGCAATTTCTACAGAGCATTCATCAAGAATTTCTCTGATATTGCCTGTCCATTGAATGACCTAACACGCAAAAACGAACAATTCATCTGGATGGACAAACGCAAAAATGCTTTCCTAGAACTCAAAAGAGCATGTAGCAACTAGCCGGTACTTCGTACTCCAGACTGGACCAAACAATTTGTGATGGAAACAGATGCATCCAGTTATGCCCTTGGAGTAGTTATCGCCCAGGAATTCAAAGATGGCATTCACCCCATTGCCTTCCACTCCAGAAGTCTCCTTCCTGCTGAGAAAAACTATGACACACATGACAAAGAACTTGCTGGTGTAATCTTCGGATTTAAATGTGGTTGCCCGCTATTTCTTGGAGCCACACATGCGATTCGCATTCATACTGACCATAAAAACTTACAGTACTTCTGCAATCCACACAAGATCACAGGACGACAGGCCAGATGGATTGAATTCCTACAAGACTTTGACTATACCCTTGAACACATTCCTGGATCTACAAACACCATTGCTGATTTGTTGTCGCAAAGAAAAGACCTTAACAAGGGGGTAGATACCAATGAACCATGTGTCCTTCTCCCCGATCATCTCTTCATGCCGACAAAAACCCTGCACACCAACAAAATTTTCCTTGAAGATGACTTAGATCTAAGACAAGACATCCTTCAAACCCTTCACGATTCTCCTGCAGCCAGACATCCTGGCATATCTAACACTTGGGAACTCGTTTGCGAACAATATGAAGGACCTAGACTCAGAGAATTTGTGGAACAATACATCAAAGGATGTGCCTGCTGCCAAGAATCCAAAACTAATGTACATCGATCAAAAGCACCACTACAACGTTTTGATACACCTGTCAAAGAAGGCCCCTTTCAATATGTATCAATGGACCTGATTACAGACCTTCCTAAGTCACAAGGTTTCAATTCCATTCTCACGATCGTCAATCAAGGTTGTTCTAAAGCAGCCAAATTCATCCCTTGCACGAAAACGATTGATGGAACAGGTGTAGCACTCAAGTATCTGAAACACCTTGTACCTTGGTTCGGACTTCCCAAAAGGATCATCTCGGACCGCAATCCCTGGTTCACCTCTGCATTTGCAAAAGAAATGTGCAAGGCACTTGGAATTCAACAAAATCTTTCTACAGCCTTCCACCCTTGCACTGACAGGCAGACAGAACATATGAACGCTTGGATTGAACAATACTTACAACCTTGGACCTCTGGAAAACCTTCCACTTGGAGTCAATTACTACCTGATGCCGAATTCGCTCACAACTCCTGGAAACACAATGTTGCTTGCCGATCACCTCATGAACTTCTGATTGGAATTAAACCACAGGTGATTCTGAAACATCTAGAATCTTCAACCCCTGCTGCGGAGACATGTCTATGCCTCCTGGATGAAGCAAGACAATCAGCCCAAAAACTTCTTCAACATGTACAAAACCGCAAGGACAACAAGAAACTAACGGAGATTAAAGAAGGTGACCAAGTCTGGCTTGAAGGTCGCAACCTCACTATTACCAGCAATCGCAAACTTTCCCCAAAACAATATGGACCCTTCAAAGTTTCACAAAGGATCAGTCCTGTGGCCATGCGACTTGCACTTCCACCATCAATGAAAATTCACAACGTGTTTCACACGGATCTCCTCCTTCCATATAAGGAGACAGAGCAATATGGCATGCCTTTTACATGACCACCTCTGATCATTGATAGTGAAGAAGAATATGAAATCGAGAACATTCTAGACGCACAGCATTATGGCAGAAGACGAAAACTTCAGTACCTTGTGCACTGGAAGGGCTATCCACACTCCGACAACTCCTAGATTGATCACAAGGACCTACACACCCCAGACACATTGGCAGACTTCATGTTAACAAACTCTGCTATGGCTGGATGACCTACAGTATAAAGAGACTACTAAAATCTCTCAAACAATTCTCATCCCCACTTCACGCTGGCTCTTCAATACTTTGCAAAGGCTCCTCCAATCTACTGCCCCTTCTGTGTTGATCATATAAACCAACTTTTCGCCTTTCACACACCCCACGACTGCCCAACCATCCTGACAATGTCTTGCTTGTCCTCTCCCATTTTCATCCCATCTTGCTCCTCCTCTCCTGCCAACAGTGCTGGCAACACTCCCTACATCGTTACCTCTCCCCCTCCAGACAGTCCTACCGATGACGAGCTAACTCTCCCCCATGAGCAAATGATTGAGCACATCGCCCGCCTTCTCAATATCGAAGAAGAAGAAGTCCACTGTCAATTCCCCACAGTTCGCTCCCTTCTCCCCATTGATAGATCCCCTCCTGTTCCTACCTCTGTTCTCACTCCAGACACGCTCATGATGGCCCACCTGAGTACAACGTTCAATGACGTTGACGACTACAAAGGCATTCATGCCTCTCCCAATTTGGGGTACCCCGGTACTGAATTGGAAGGCTACGTCAACCCCAACTATCCAAACAGTCCCCCCATTTCCAGCCCTGAGCCACTTCCCGTTCCTCCCCCTCATTTTTATGACAGCATCTCAGTAACGCCACCCGTCACCTCTGCCACCAATTCCATGTACACCTTGCCCATCATTCCTGCCTTCATTGAAGAAGTCCCTTCTCAATCCCCTTCCCCCATTTCACCCATGGCTGTAGTCTTGTACCAACAAGCTGAAGCCAATATACTAACGACCAAGGCAATGGATGCTGACACAGAGGGACGCACTCCCAGTCCCACTGGCCCTCAACCAGGTGTACTCCCTGGCCCAGGATGGAAGGACAACTTCGACGCCATTGGCACACATCACTTCTTTGTCATTCCTGACAGAGACAAGGATGTTATCACCCCTTTCATCTCTTACAACCTTCATACCACCTTTCCTGAACTTCTCGCCACTAATGGACACAGTTGTACCGTCCACTCTTGCCCCCTTTACGCCCGTCCTGTCGGACAGCACCACATGGCCATTTCCCCAAAGGACAAACTCCTCCTAACCCAAGGAGCACAATTTACCGACCTGGTAGACTGGGCCTTGAGAACTGAGGATGACCCCATGCTGCAAGGTGAAGTCCAGTACTTCCGCGCTCACCACTCCAAAGCTCGCCAAATTGCCCACCGCATCGGGGCCTTAAAAGAGTCCCTTCAAAACGAATGCCTCGCTATGTATCAGAGCTCGGACTGTCTTGCTGCTGCTAACGCCATAGCTCATATCCGTCGCCGCATCGACTGCGATATGCACAAGGCCCCCTACTTCAAGGGTAAAAGAGGCCATCAGGCTCAAGTCGCTATTTGCGATTGAGCCATTCATGCATGGGGCAAGGACAACAGCAAGATGTGCAACTGGTGCGGAAGGACAGGCCACAACATAGAAGACTGTCACTGCCTTGGATATTGCCATCACTGCTTATGCCATGGTCATGATGGTACTGACTGTCTCCGCCCCCACAACTTTTGCAATGAATTTGAAGATTGCAAGGTTTACCCCTCTCACCCTAACTTCGAGTGCAGTTACTGTGCTGCCGTTGACAATGACATTGACATCTAAAGGACATTAACAAGGGGGTAATGTCATGGACTGCCTCCCCTCTTACCTAATCTCTTCCTTCCTCTTCTGTACTCAACTTTGGGCCATCTCCCCGTTCGCTTACCTAACTTACCTATGGACTGTTCTCACGTTTTCTAGAGACTTCCATATGATTCCAATAGCTTCTATGACCTTCCATGACTTTCCATTGCTTTCTACGATCTTCTAGTAGCTTCTGTCGTCTCATGTATATATACTATACCTTCTGGTATAGAACAAGTCCTTAAGCTCGTTCTATTCGTGCAATACAGGTTATTGTCACTTCCTTGAACGTGTGCAGCTTCCTCCTGAAAGAATCCCTCTGCGATAGTCAACTTTGTTGCTATTCACCTCTCATCTCTAAACGTCTTTGAGATCACGTGTTGTATCTCGCTCAATTACAAGTCACGTCTCGACTTGTGTAATCTTCACTCAATCCCAGACAAAGTCATGTGACGTATTACATGACCTTTCCTGACTTTCAGACTAATCACGTGACGTCTCACATGATCAATCCTGACACCTGACACCTGATGTCCGCCTTTCCTCTTTCGAATACTGACACAATTACTAGATTAGGACATCTTCCTAATCAAGACATTGGGACAACTTCCTATTTGGGAAATACCCCTATTTGAAAACCCCAGAACTCGAACGACTGAAAGACACAGTGACCTGACCGTAACATGCGAGCTCCTCCTTACTGACCTTGCCCCCTGTGGCATCCTTGAATGTACCAACAACTGCCTTGGCGCCCTCCTTGAGCATAGCGCCATTGTTCCCCTTGAGCATAATGCTGATGAGCGTTGCATCTGAGTAAGAGAGGAGTATGCTGTGTGCGTGGGCATGGACACTGACTGGGATCGCAGGTACAAGCAGGGAGGCACAGGAAGCCCACTTCAGCGCCAATGCCAGATTCGGGTGCACCACGAGCGCGTGCAGTGCGGGAACCGAAGCAGATGTGGTGCTGCCAAAGCTGGCAAAGATTACCTGTGGGCCATGTGCGGATGCAACACAAGCTGCACCCCCAGGGTACTTTGTCGCTGGCACTGTGTGCGTTGTAGGAATACATATCATAGGGGCTTTGTAAGAATGCGCTCTCAAAGAGTTTGGCCAGTGACTTGGTGGGAATGTCAGTGCCGAGAATGGCAATATTGCTTGGGTTGCCAACAGCCTGGGCATGTAAGTCCCAGATGTCCTCTGCAGTGATGTCAACAGTGGTCTGGCTGTTGGCATAGAGTGAATAGCCAAGACCATTGCGGCAGAAAGCCAGCTTGTGGGCAAGCTCAAGGACATCCCCTCTATGCTAACAACCCCCGCATCAAGGGTCTTATCAAGATCCTTCAAGTTGCACAGAACAAGGTCGTACGCAAGATGAGCAGCACATTTAAAACTTCCCCTATCACCCCCCTCCACTATCTTATCTCCATCCCTCCCATCCATCTCACCATCAAAAAACTATCCCATCAATTTACATTACACTTACAACGCCTTCCCCCTAATTCCCTTATCCGTACTATACTTTCTGTTAACCCCATTGCCACTTGGCATCTCTTGACTAATCCAATCATCTCTCTCACCCACACTTTTCCACTCGCCTTCCCTCCCTTTACATACCCATCCCACCCCTCCCTCCCTTCTTGGTCAAATAGCAGGGTACGCGATAATACCGTCATTAAACTAAATCGCGACTCCCTAGCTTACACAAAAACCCTCATAAAACAACCCCCTTACAATACATTTCATCTCTTCGTGCAGACACTAACGACCCCCTCTTCTCCATTCATAGGATCTTACCTCCTCTACAAAGGGGAGCGCCTAGTCCTTTCAGGGACTGTAGTGGAGGTTTCCAAAAACAAAGCACTTCTTCATGCGCTTCTTCTTGGTCTTACGTATGATTCTTTTTCAAACCATATTCGTATTTTTCTTCCTTCACCCTCTATTTCCCCTGTTATCTTTCGGACTTCTAAGCATCCAGATCTTTTCTTCTCTCATGCTATAGTCTCACACTTCTCTTCCTTTTTGGACTCGAACCCTTTACACCATGTTGACCTTTTCAGATACTCTGTCAAGTGGTCTTGTCTCCCAGGCCGGGCTCTTCTCTCCTCCTTTGCGGACTGGGACCAACTTCTACATTTCCCCGCTCCCCTTACCCATCCCAACCCCAAACAACTCCTCCTATCCGAATGGCAAGACGACTATCTTGCCATCAACTGCTCTGCCAACTACTAGCAATCCACCATCTGCCCTGATGGGCACGGTCCCCCTCCATTCTACGCTGGCACCCTATCACTCAAAGACCGCCGCGCCTCCTCAGCCTGCCTCCAAATCGCACTTAGGCACAGCTTTTTCAAGGAGTACTCCAATCGCTTCCGCCCTAATGCGGACGACAACAATGTGTGCCCTTGCAACCACCCCAACCAACCCCATCTATTGCGAAGCTTAATCCGGGAGGGTTCCGATGAAGGCTTTAACCGCCTCATGTCAGAATTCCTCCGTCCGGATCTTCCCACCCCATCACCTCCCACATCACCTTGTGCTTCTTCTTGAACACACCTTCCTCATCACCAACATACCCCTCCCCAACGCCTCCATTACAATACCATACCACATGTCTTGGTACACTGCCCCCTCCTCACCTCCCCTCGCTGTTGAATCTTTGGCCACCGCGTCAACTTCGACTTTATCTTTGGCACTTATGATGGCGCTTGCCAACTAGGCGAATTCCTTCGCGCATCTAACTGCCTCCTCCGACCCTTACCCCCAAGACCTGACCCTCCTTGATCGGTTTGTATCTTGGTCAACCATACTGGCGCCGAGTCTTTTCCCTTTTCACCTTTTCATCCATATCTACGGCATAAAGCCCCCCATCTTATGTAACCCCTTCCTTTCT
>Ga0307512_10003563_pt1 | contig 17911 bp, 18 predicted proteins | sample 14_EM_MG_FD_200267 | JGI IMG/M metagenome (GOLD analysis project Ga0307512, IMG submission 200267) | Populus trichocarpa ectomycorrhiza microbial communities from riparian zone in the Pacific Northwest, United States - 14_EM | ecosystem: Host-associated > Plants > Roots > Unclassified | place...
GGTGGTAAAACCGGCCCAATGGCAACGGTCCGGGTTTTCGTGTGGTAAAAACCGTTGCCACGGTTCGGTTCCGGTCCCAACCCTAACCCGGAACCGTTCTAGCGGGTTGGAACCGTTGCTAACACTACTCTCAGAGATGTGGCGAATACTCCCTATAGCTCCGAAATTTGCACATCTTAATAGTTTGCTTTGGAAGCATTTTGAAGACAACTTTACACTCTTCAGGATATTCTTGGATTCTGTTCCACAACTTCCGGAGTATTCAGAAGCACCGGTGAAGTAGTCTTGGAGCACCTGAGAGCACATCGCTTTGCATTCAGCCTATCTGGGAGCATCTGGGAGCATCTGGAAGGATCAATGTGGCTGTTCAGAGTTGCTGAGTTGTTCAGTTATGACTTCCAAACCATTTTACATTTTGCTGATGTACATGAGTTTTCAAAATCGTTGAACGATTGCTAGTAGCTATGATTTCCAGGCGCACCAGCAGCGTTCGCTAAGAAGATGTTATTTTTCCCAGACTGCTCTACTGTGATCCGAGGTGCTTCCAGGTTTGTTGCCGGAGCTCCCTGGTGCTCCCAGGCTTGTCGTCGGCGCTCCCAGTTCCTCTGAAGGCCGGCAGGAATGCCCTCCTAGGGTCTGATACTCTCCTGAAATTGACACATGTAAGTTTACACTCCACATCCTCCCAGACACTCCTAAAGTCTTCCAGTGACTAAAATACATTTTGGTGATGGTATGCAACGGGAAGCGTGTAATTCCAGGTCAGAGGGTACAAGGTTCCATCAGAGCTGTCAGAGCCGTTCGGAACACCTGGGTGTTTCTGACGGAAAGTAGAGTTGTTGCTGCTGTAAGAGATGCATTCGGAAGCCATGATCGTGTAACTCAGAGATGCACTTGGAGGAGTTGATCGAGTGAATTTAAAGATCCACTTGGACACGGTTGATAGGAGGCGTGCCAGGTGCTGAGACTCTATCCATCAGTTAGTTAACTCACAACCGTGGGAATGTGATGAGGTGACTTCACCTTTGAGCTCGGAGGGACAGCTGGCTGGTGGCGTTCGATCTTGTCAGGATGCACGCCGGTAGCTGAAGCTACATTCAGGGGTCAACTCGTAATTGTGGGAATCAAGGGAAGACAGACAATCCAGGGTGGATGCAATACTCGGTGAATGCTGTACTCGGTGTATGCTGTACTCAGTGTTAACTCATGAACATGGCATGGAGAGATAGAAAGAGATGACTTAACTTTGAGTTCTGCGATGATGGTAGAGAAGGAGAGATGGGGGATGAAGATGGGAACGATATGGAGGATATGAGCGGATTTGAGAATTCAGTATACGACTTGCCTCATAGGGTTTAGAAAACCTCGTATAAGTGTTGTTACCTGCTGGATCAGGAGTAGTACCTGCCGTATCAGGAATGGTCAATTTACTCGCACACAAAATTGTGTTCAGTCCCAGGTTCTCATGATGATTTCCCCCATCTCGTATCATCTCTCTCTTTCTCTACCATCACCGAAGAACACGAAGTTGAGTCATTCCTATCTATCTCTCCATGCAATGATCAGCAGTTAACGCCAAGTACAGCATACACCAAGTACTGCATACACCGAGTACTGCATACACTGAGTACTGCATCATCCCAAGATCAACTGTCTCCCGCTCCCAGCCAGTCTCTCATCTCTTGGCGGACCTTATTGTACTCAACTCTCTACATTCCCCCCATTATGAGTTAACCAATGAATAGAGTCTAAGCTGCCCTCGCACCTCCCTCCCGATCTACCGCCTCCAGATCGACCATCCCCAAGTAATCCTCCAATGTTGATCGATCATGGCCTGCAAGTGAATCTTCAAACCCACTCGATCACGGCCTCCAAGTCCATCTCTGAGTTATACCATCTCGGCCTCCAACTGCATCTCCAAACTCGCTCAATCATGGCGTCCAAGTGCATCTCTGAGTTACACAATCTCGGCCTCCAAGTGCATCTCTAAACTCACTCTATCATCGCCTCCAAGTGCATCTCTGAGTTACTTGATCATGGCCTTGCAGTGCATCTCTGATATCCACTTGATCTCCACCTCTTAGTGCATCTCCAAACTCGCTCCATCACGGCCTCCAAGTGCATCTCTGAGTTACACGATCTCGGCCTCCAACTGCATCTCCAAACCCGCTCAATTACGGCCTCCAAGTTCATCTCTGAGTTATACGATCTCGGCCTCCAACTGTATCTCCAAACTCGCTCGATCACGGCCTCCCAGTGAATCTCTGAGCTACACAATCTTGGCCTCCAGGTGCATCTCCAAACTGGCTCTGTCACGGCCTCCAAGTGCATCTCTGAGTCACTCGATCACGGCCTCGCAGTGCATCTCTGTGATCAACTTGATCTCCACCTCCTTGTGCATCTCCAAACTCGCTCTATCATGGCCCCCAAGTGCATCTCTGAGTTACACGATCTCGGCCTCCAACTGCATCTCCAAAGTCACTTGATTACGGCCTCCAAGTGCATCTCTGAGTTCAGCTTGAACTTGCCCTCCAAGTTCATCTCTGAGTTACATGATCTCGGCCTCCAAATGCATCACCAAACTCACTTGATAATGGCCTCCAAGTGCATCTCTGAGTTACTTGATCACGGCCTCCAAATGCATCTCAAAACCCGCTCGATCACGGCCTTGAAGTGCATCTCTGAATTCAACTTCATCTTGGCCTCCAAGTGCATCTGCAAACTCGCTCAATCACGGCCTCTAAGTGCATCTCTGAGTTACTCGATCTCGGCCTCCAAATGCATCTCCAAACCCGGTCGATCACGGCCTGAATGTGCATCTCTGAGTTCAACTCAATCTCGTCCTCCAAGTGCATCTCCAAACTCACAGGATCGCGGCCTCCAAGTACATCTCCCAGTTCACATGATCACGGCCTCCATGTGCATCTCTAAGTCTTCTCAATCAGAGTCTCCAGGTGCTCCTGCAATTATGCTCCAGTACCGTCTGCTGCCAGATTGGCTGTATGGATATATATAGAGAGATTTAAATAGATAATACATGCCATATTATGATGTAGCGAATCTTTTGACTCTAACAAAGACGAATCTGATACAAGAAATGCCTTCTGGTTATGGAACCCTAAGAAGCACTGCTGTGAGAATACGGCACTAAGTCTCCCGCAGAGCTGCGCAGAGGTCTCAAGCCGCTCTCGAAGTCTCAGCTGCTCCAAAATTTGACCTTCCAGTATGTCAAATCTCGTAACATCTTGAATGCATCTTCATAACTGCAGGTTCTTTCAGGAGCACCTGAGAATGCTCTTGCAGAGTGTGATTGCACTTTGCTTAGATCCGGGGGGGCCTGGGAGCATCCGGAAATACTTGGGAGCACCAGTGAGGTGTACTGGAGTGTCTGGGAGGTTTGCGTGTGGCTACCAGACCAATTTACATTTTGCTGATGTTTACTTTCCTCATAAAGTTTTGTATAACTTGGCTTGAGCTCTGTACTATATCCATTTCCCTTCTATAAAAGTATTTTGATTATTTAAATCTTGTACTAATCTGTAACATTGAAATTTTCACCAAAATGATAATAACTGGTTATGGTTAACCTGGAAACATTTGTCTGGAGCAATATTTCTGGTCTTTTATACACCTTCTTTATTCCTACCACACTATCACACAATCTCCTTCTTGTTACTACCACATCGATTTTCATATATATTCACATTGAGAGTCTGATTTAAAACCAAGATTTTGTCATAGCTCATTGACCTTATATTCTAGCACTTGAAATGAGGTGATTTTATACTAATACAAATTATAAGTCTGAAGAAAATTGATATTATGAACAAAATGAAGTGAGGAAGCCTTGCAACCTCACTCTACCAAAAATTTAAATTGTTTTCAGACAGCTGAACTTTTGAAAGGTATTTGTTTACAGCTACCTGAGTCAATGCCAAGTTTTTATTAAAAAATTCCAGTATATTTGCATTCACTACAGCCTAAATCCTAATCTAATCCAGATTGTTACCAGCTTAACCCACTTACTCTTGATCACTTTATATTATACATTTTGTCTATTTTGTGTAGTGCCCTCTATAGTGTTGATGACTTTTCCCTTAAACTGTTCTTTCCATGCAAACTCAACTCAAACCCATGGTGTTGAAATTTTAACCAGGTTAACCTGGGAACCTTCTGTGGAGCAAGGTCTCCAGGCTCTCTCACAACTTCATTCCCGTGCCACACTATTCGCTTTTTGTCACTTCTATTTTCATCTTAGTGCACACGTACACAACTGAGAGCCTGATTCGAGGCGAGTAGCCAGCGACAAAGGCCGAATGACAGACTATTCGGCGAGATAGAGTTCGCGCTTAGGACCCCAGCAGCAAACGAGGTAGTCTCGTTCCCAATGCAGCTCGCAGTTGCTGTGACGTTCCTATTATAGACTAGCGTTCCAAGTGAACGACACCACGCTACAAAACGAGGGCTATGCCCGACGCATGCTGGGCGGGTTGAGCTCAGACCCTCTTATGTGTCTTCTCTACAAACTTCTCTTGTTACTTCTTCTCTACAAGTTTCTCCCATCACCATCACAACCATCCAAATCACCACAATCATCAATTGGCTTTCGCCATGTCTGGCCCAACCTTCTTCGATACCGCTAAGCGCAATTTCAAGGATGTTCCCATTAATGACAACAAAATCTCCACCACCGAGTACCTAGAGGCAGCGGAGAGTACAGTGCACCTGTTTGGTCGGTTCCCTGGGTAGCGTCAACTCCTGGAATTGCCTGGATTATACGCTGACATTATTTTCCAATTCTGCTAGATCTTTTGGGCAACAAAGCTTTTGTGCCCGTTCAGAAGGATATGACCGGCAACATCAAGGTGTATTTTCTCTTGACGCCTATTCCTACCTAAAAACTCTAGCTCACTTGGTTGTTTAGAAAATTCGCGATCGCCAGCTTGCCCACCCCGCACAGTCCGAAACTGTTCAAGACCTTGTCAACCACGAGCTCGCCGGGGGAGCGAAGACCGCCTCCGAAGGCCTCCTGTGGCTCGTCCGGTTCGTTTTATCTGTTCTTATGCGAATATGGTGATGGCTAAGAGCTAATTGAGACGATTAGTGCCCAGGATTTCACCTCGCAAGCGCTCAGCTCGAACATCAATTCACCGCAGCAGGAAGAACTAACCCAGTCTTTTACCACCTCTTACGATGCCACGCTTAAGAAGCACCACAACTTTGTTGTGAAGGGAATCTTTGCCGTTGCAATGAAGGCGTGCCCATACAGGGCTGACTTCTACAAGAAGCTGGGAGGTGACCAAGCTCAGGTTACTGCTCAACTTAAGGAGTGGCTTGCAGCCCTGGAGAAGATTGTTGGTATTTTATCTGCATTTTTGGCCGAAAAAAATATCTCCTAAAACGGTGCTGCATTTGGGGTTTTGTTTTCGAGCGTATACGACTGCCTAGGGGATTGGGACATCTGCATTTATGATTTTATTATTAAAATAGCCGGCCAATGCATATACACATAAGCGAAGGGATTGAACATGGGTCATTCCTTTGTGGACACTTGACTGTCATATGATGATGGTTATCACTTCGATTAAACTAGAGACCAATGTGCAAGGTAACAAATCATTATCCAAACACCATTCGCCAAAATCTCAAACGTATTGCTTTTCCCATTTGCCTATCATAGATTGTGCATGTCGTCAACTGCTCCGCTCTCATCCAACACTACCTTACTCTTGCTATTCTCCTTCAACCTGACTAGTGTAACAAGACTAGTCTGCTTGGAAGCCTTCTTGGTCATGCGATCAATCTCCTCCTCAGCATCTTCGGAGTCATGCTGGGCGTAATCCAAAACCAGACGTCTACCCAGCAAATGGGTATCCTTCAGTGCCTCGATAGCATTTGCAGCGTCTCTCGCAGTAACAAACTCGGCGAAAGCAAAGCCACGGGTATTATTACAACCAAGCTTCTTCGGCATTCGTACGGTGCGAAGCGTGCCATATTTACTGCAAAGAGGGAAAAAGAGTTAACATGTGTTAATTACATGAGAATGAGGGCGAGGGGGCATACCCGAACAAAGATCTAATATCATGTTTCGTGACCTCGAAGGGTAAATTCTTGATGATAAGCTTGGTTCCTTTCATAGCCGCGGTATTTCTGGTGTCTGCCGCCTTTGTCTTTGAGGCTTCATCCGCGCCCTTGTGTGCAATCTTCACTAATATTTTATGATTATCCAAAGAGTATCCATCCATAGCTGCTATAGCAGCATGTGCTTGCTCCAGTTTCTCGAACCCCACAAAGCCAAAGCCCATAGAAAGAGTCTGATCAGGCTTTTTGGGATCGGGCTTTGTTTTGAGGCGAGCCCAGACGAACCCTTGGAGGGGCTGGAAGGCCGATGCGAACCCATCAGCTGTGGTGTTGAAGCTAAGGTTGCGGACAAAGAGTGTGGTGGCTTCCTGGTTGCCTTGTTCGACGGCCCCGAAGTCCCTGAGGTCACTAACAGATACCTTTGCATTAATCCCGGGTGTAACAGATGCCGTACTTGCAGTAATGGGACCAGTGCAAAGACCTTTAGGCCCTTTTTCAAGAAACAGGATACCATCTTTGAAGCGGCGGTAAGCCAGTCCAGCGAAGGCTGCTCGTGCAGATGGTGCTGTTGTGAATTCGGCGATCGCGATGGTCCCATCTGGAGGCATGAGCAACTGACGTAATACCCCAAACTCACTGAGTAGTTTTCGGAGTTCGTCAGGTTTAGTGCCAAAAGGAAAGTTTTTGAGGAGAATGACTTTATCATCCCTCTCGCGGATCTCGAACGCCTTGAGGTCAATGCCATTCGACTGAAAATACGCCTTTGTTTCTTGGATGACATGAGTCTCAGCATGGGCCTGCTTGACTGAAGCGTCCGAAGATGTCGGATCAAGGAGGTCGGCTTTGGAGACACCCAGTTTATGTGCGACGGAGGACATCACGGCATCGGCCTACCATGGATGTATTAGCACCAAAAGGCAATTCGAGTAAACAGATTGTTCTATTACATTCATGTACATAGAATTCCAATTAAACTGGTTGGTTGCAGCAGTCGCCTTCCTCTTAAGCTCTCGTTGCTTTTTCAAAGGTAGTTTAGAAATGGCATATTCATCAAGTTTATTTTCTCTCTTTGGGGCTGCTGGTATAATATGTAGTAGGCGTCCCTGAAATCCCTCTCTGTCCAACTCATTATAGGCTTCCACAGCGTCCGACGGAGTCTTGTATAACACATATACAAAACCTTTACTTGTTTGAGATTTAGTATCTATAGGTAAATGGACCTGAACAATAATAAATTAGCAATTGATCAACCCCAACGAACGAGTAAAGAAATATAAAAGCTAAAAATGATTGTGGGATATCAGAAAATTCTACTATCTGGATTCCAAAGGATCAGCACCCACATGCAAGCATGTGTAAGATGTCCCTATCAGAGTTTTCATCACGATAATGAATTGGCGAATACGAATAACAGGGGATGCAAGTACCTCTTCAAGCTCTCCATAAGCAGAAAAATGCTGCCGTATATCATCCTCAGTTGCTGAGTATGGTAGATTACGAACAAACAATCTTCCGGATTGCAATATTGTCTCAACAGCCTCAACATGGGACGGGTCCAAAGTTCTGGTCTCGACTATGACAGCATCTGGTAAGTTTTCTTTTGCAGATTGAGTGACATGGGAAGTTGTTGAAACTGCCTTGAAATTGGAGGAATTACTGGTAGTTAGAAGTGAAGGGACATCGTCAGTCAAATCTAACAGTCGACTTGTCTTTGATCTTAGCCAATCCGCATCAGAAACCAGTGCTGTGGTGTCATCGGTTAGTGTCTGAGTACCGGGGTCTTGCTGGCCCTCAACAAAGGTTATAATTTCTGTTGTGGATGTGGGGGAAGGCTGATGTAAAACCATTGGTAGGGGACTTGAATCGACAGATTCATCATCATCGATGTTGGACCCGACAATTGGAATAAGTCTTGTATAATCCGTATTGGACCAGGTGTTAGACTTTGCGCTAGGAACCATGACGTCCAGGAACTCTTGTAGTTTCTTATTGGGGTGTGTGCTAACTTTGTCCGTTGTACTGTCATCTAGTTTCCGTTTGAGTTTTTGCTCGATCGAAGCAGCAGCCGGAGAAAGCTTCTGTCGTTTATGGGTGCTATCTTGGAAGGGACCATGGTTCTTAGAGTGAAACTTATGACTCTCCGCTAGCTGTAACAAAGAGTCAGAATCGGAGGAAAGAAGGCGAAAGCCTATTCAGAATACTGACAGACTTTGCAATTTCGACCCCAATCTTGGACATACGGATATATGACCCGTCGAAATAACGCACTGCCACCTGAGCATCTTCGGGGGTCTTATAGCCAATATAACCGATCCGTCGGTGAGGAATGAGTCGGGCATCTGTAACATCATTACACTTTGCAAAGTGGGAGCGAAATTCTTCCTCAGTAAATGTCGGAGGGAGGCCTCGAACAAAAATTCTAGTAGACCTTAAACAATAATAAGCATCGCGAATAATTGATGTTCAAGAGGAGAAGGAAAGAGAAGGGAGACTCACATTCTGGTGGTTAACAGTGGGGTGGAGACAAAAGTTTGTGCGTTTTGAACAACAAAATCTAGTGGATCTCATCGCTCTAAGCCGAGTTTGTAGTGTGCAAGGTGAAGATTCCTATTTTGGGGTATATTTTTGCTAAGACTCCTGTTTGAGATAATATCCTGTTTCGGAAGATTTATCATTCGTTTTTGCCCATTCAGCCGCATAGACAACAACCAACTACAGCAGCTATCCCGTTCAACCCCGTTGAATACACCATTCAGCGAACGAACAAAGGCCGTCAACCATCAGTCAAACTAGGTACAATCACTCACTGCTCTGGATCAAGAAACAGTAAAGTTTAATTATGCTGTATTACTGACTTCTTCCAGCTCACTGTACTGCTCTTCAAACCTCAAAAAGCCTCGGACTCAGATATTTACGATTCATCCACCCCCTGCAACCTTTCTCCTGAATCTACAATTACAACCATGGCAAGCGAAGCAAAAGGGACAACTCCTGTAACATCAGGCGACTTCAAGAGTGAGCAGACCGAAACAAATCTAGATAACGTGAAATTGACATCTCTAACATCATACTTTTCGTAGCGACCGTTAAATCAGTAGACATGGTACGTTAACCATCGAGCTTGTTAATCCAACAATAATAACATCCGGCAGTCAGAAGAGATGTCGCTTGCTGCGCAAGACGTTGGTAAGTTTACTTATAGAGATCAGTCGAAATCTAATTCTAATGGTTATACCGTAGCTAAGAAAGCCATGAAGGAGAACAACGTGGAGAAGGTTTGAATTGAACTCTCTTCAAGGCAATCTGGATTAAGCTAAGACTATCTCAGGATATTGCACAAATGATCAAGAAGGAAGCAAGTACACCGCCTGACGTTCGTGGAGAGACTTAAATTAACATCTCTCTTAGTTCGATCAAAAATATGGCAACACATGTACTTAACCCCTCCCCCGATTGAAAGAGGACCTCTTACTAATGGATGCAAAGGGCACTGCATAGTCGGCCGAAACTTCGGAAGCTTTGTGACACACGGTATGCTTCGTTGGTTGCAGTTTGGTATCCCAGTGGCTGACAGGTTGTTGTAGAGACGAAGCACTTCATATATTTCTACGTTGGCAACCTCGCTGTTTTGTTGTACAAGACAGCTTAGACTCACAATTCGGTGTTTGCGTTGGACGGGTTCACCTATTTCATGTGCAGCCACTGGTTAATATGGCGGGGATGGTTCCAACTAAGGGGAAAATACGTGTAGGAGTAGGAGTATTTCTTGCTGTCAACCTTTTTTGTAATCCTACACGCAACGGTACCGGCTACATTAGTTTAAACTCCATTTCCAATTTGCATTGGCTGTTATCAACGAGGGTTCTCTAGAGTTGAGGGCTTCATAGTTCTTGGAATTCTGCGCTATGTGACTTTAATCAGCGCACTTCGCTTCCGTTAACATGCCTGACGCTTTCTCGATGACTGACCTATGGTCATCATTTACGCTCATTAATGGAGGCTATTTCACATGTTAACAAGAGTGCACTGGCGGTTTTGGACAGTTCCAGGCTACTGAAGTAGAAGCACCCTTTTCACTTGATAATGAGGTTCCTCGATTGTGAGGATAATAACCTTAAACCATGTCACGATATGATGATCGTCCTGCGAGCAAACATTTTTAAATACCCTAGCTAGCCAGGATTATGGTACCAAAGACCGCCATAAAGTTTACTTATACGGTATACTTACAAAGCTTAAAGTTGCTGGCGGGACCTGATTGGTCGGAATGATTGGCTCTCGTCGTGATTAGTTAAATTCGTACATGATTGGCCCGTCGGCCAGAGGCTACAAGTGCAACTGTTACTTGTGTATTCCTCCCAGCGGAGTGATTTCGCCACTCACTCAGTGTAATAAGCCTTCCCGGTTTAACTTACTAACACCAAGATGGGCTAGCTCTGTTAAAAAATTCCTTACGCTGCACTTTAGAACCCTTTTCCGTGCTCAGCTCAGCTCGGTCGGGGACAGCTCTGAGCCGGCGACATTTCATCTGATCGGTGACCACGAGTGATTTCTCGTGCATCGCCCCCAATTGAGTGTAATTTCTACACACTCAGACTCTTACTGGGGAGCTTCACAATGACATTCAAGTAAGGGTCTTAAGTAGTATCAGCTTCAGTACAGCATAAATATGAAAGTTAGTGTAACAGTTACTGTATTCCTCATTACACTGATAGCATTGTATTAAATACCAACTGCAGTTCTGTGTAGATATAAATACAATATTAGTGATTGGTCAGACTTCCATTTCATTACCATTACCACTATCATTACCAACTGCACAGGCTTCCAACACCAGTACCCAAAAACTATTACCTTCTATCCAATATCTCATATATAACTCTACCTAATTGTTGTTATTTTATTTGTAGTTTATACATATCACCATTAATTGCAGGATGCAAATCCTCTTCAGAATGAGAATATCCTTTGCAGGTTTATAATGTTGTGTACAGAATATATATAACATGATTCAGTATAGTTACCTTATTACTGTTACAGGGGTTTTTAATTCCAATAATCAATATAATATTGATTAGAACTAAGTAAAGCTGCCGATTCTAATAGATTTTCTACTTATTTCCCTCTGCTTGTTCTGAGACTCAGCTTTTTGAAATCCTGTCCAAAAACAAACTAATAGCCATAATGTTTGGCAGATATATCGTGGGGATTAACAATATCCTGGAGTTCTACATTCAGGCTAAACTTGGTGGTAGTGTTAGCAATGGGTCCAGGTAACCCGCCAGCGGTCCGGGTTTGGACTGGAAAAACAGTTTGGTTTGGTTCGAGAACCGTCCAAAAACCCGATCTGCTGCTTCCTGGTGGTCCAAACCCGGCCCCGTACCCGTCAACCCACGGGTTTTGCCGGGTTTTGCTAGACCCATTCGGTCCAATCTCTGGTTCAGCTTTTCTGGTTTTTCTATTTATGGTCGCATTCAGATATCTTACTGTTAATTGCAAAATATTGACTATGGTACTGCATTGTCATTTTCTGATGTATTGACAACCTTTATATAGCAAACAAGTAGAGAGACACTCCTGGACCCATCCTGAAAATGAGCGTCAATGGAGCATCAACAATTGATGGTCTTGCATCTTGGGTAATCTAAGTGGCGCTTGATCACACGTGTCCATAAACAAGTGATTATCTGCCTTTAGGAGCAAATGACCAAGTGATATTCCCACGATAGCCTCCTGAACAGTAACAACTTATTTTGTTTACAAAGGTGCAACAGAGTGTTCATGAGCGTTTTAGACTACAAAAACGTCCAAAACTGAGTATATGGACTTTAACAGCCACAGCGCGATTCAATAAACCATGATCTAAGGCCCAAGATTGTCGACACTCCATTGACGCACATTTTCATGATGGGGCAGGGAGCGTGTCACTTTCTGTTTTGCCTATAAAGGATGGCAACACTTCCATTATGTGTAATAACTACCAAATCACATTTTTATTACCCAACTTACAGGACCAAGAATTGTTGACACTCCATCGACGCTCATTTTCAAGATGGGACACGGAGTGTCTCGCTTCCTTTTTTGCATATAATGGTTGTCAATACTGTTGTTATGTATACTCACTACAAAATTACTTCTTAATTACCAGACTAACAAGACCTAGAATCGTTGACGCTCTGTTGACGGTCATTTTCAAGATGGGGCAGGGAGTGTGTCCCTTTTTCATTTGCCTATAAAGAGTGGCAACTATTCCATTATGTGAACTCCCTGCCAAATCGCATTTTTATTACCCAACTTGCATGACCAGAAATCGTTGACGCTCCGTTGACGCTCATTTTCAAGATGGGGCTGGAAGCATTTCGCTTTCTTTGTTGCGACTATAGGTTGTCAATACTGTTGTTATGTATAACCACTACAATATTACTTCATAATTACCAGACTAACAAGACCTAACATCATTGACGCTCTGTTGACGCTCATTTTCAAAATAGGGCAGGGAGTGTGTTGCTTTTTTTTTGCCAATAAAAGATGGCAACACTTCAATTATGTATAGTCACTACTGAATCGCGTGTTTGTTACCCGACTTACAGGACCAAAAATTGTTGACGTTCTGTTGACGCTCATTTTCAGGATGGGACACGGAGTGTCTCGCTTTCTTTGTTGCGTATATAGGTTGTCAATACTGTCGTTATGTATAACCACTACAAAATCACTTGTTAATCACCAGACTAACAAGACCAAAAATCGTTGACGCTCTGTTGACACTCATTTTCAAGATGGGGCAGGGAGCGTGTTGCTTTCACTTTCACCTATAAAGGGTGGCAATACTTCCATTATTTGTATTCACTACGAAATCACGTTTTTATTACCCGACTTCTAAGACCTAAAATCGATGACGTTCTGTTGACGCTTATTTTGCCACAGGCATAACCGAAATATGGAACCATTCACTTTGGTATACTATTTCATTAATGGTCTTTGTGGCAGCCGTTCTGTGCTGTTCATGTACATTCTCCTTTCTAACTACATTGTTCTTTAATGATGCATATAAATATACCCTTTAAAATATACTTTAAAGTGTCCGCTAATTGTAGATATTGATGATACTCAAAAATCCCGTTCCCTTCCGTCAACTCTCGTCTTCACTGTCATGTTCACTCAAAACGCTGCTGTTGTCTACAAAATGGCTGTTAGCTGCATTACCACGCAGGTGATAGTGTACTAACCTGTGGATGGACCTTCATCAGTCAGCAAATCAGGAATTAAATCTTTATCACGCATGTGATCCTTGGCATATGGATCATGATTCAAAAATCGAGTGCTGGGAAATGGAGTATGTATATACACATTTCCAGGTGGCACACCTTCTGTTTCAGAGCTTTGAGTTCTCTCACTGTCATCAGGTGGCGCAGGTGGCGTTCCGGGCCTCTGTGTCGCCAGTCCTGGTGGAGGTGCACCCATGCCTTTGCGCCTCCAGCAAGTCTGTGCATTCTTTGCTGTGCCATGTTGGCAAGGAACACAGCCGTCCGTTTGATTTTGCAAAACCATTGCCGGGTATCTTTCTATTGCAGCCTTCACCTTGTTATGCCCGGGAAACACAACACCCCGCTTCTTCAATTCTCGAACTGCGGCGTGTGGTTTCGTGATTAGTTGTCGGGTTTCCTCAACTGCGGCACGCGAAAACCCTTCTTTAGCCATTTTGGCCATATTCAAGGCAAGACGCATGTCGGACTGTTCAAGCTGTACCTGACCTCCTTGTCCTGCCATAGTAGCTGACATGTCAAAAACCTACAAGAAATTAGTTGCTGCTTCTAGAGTGAGAATCGGCTGTTACCCAAACCATATACGACTCTGTAGCATCCTCGAAGGTCTTCAAAGCCTGTTTCGTCCATTCCCGGGGATGTATATCACCAAATTTGGCTGCGAAATTCCCAGAACTGGCAACATTGTGATGTTCAAGTTCACAGACTGTGCGGACAAATGCGTTGGTCAACCATGGAGGTTTCCCGATACGGGCAGGGATGAATTGGTGATGTAGCTCGCTACGTACCCCAGCTGTGCGTTATACTGTTGGTTGACCCTTGTCTACATCGATATGAATTGACTCACATCTGATTGCATGCTGCTTCTCATTCTTGCTGCTTCTGGTTTTACATACTATTTCGGAATGGGCGTCCTGGGTTAAATTTTCGGTGGCTATAAATGCAGCGTCGCGGTGAACTAACCGGTGTCTGCGTCGCTGCTGTGACTCACTGGGTGGCGCATTGTTTGAAGCTCCTGTCATTATGCTTGATTCGGCTTCAATCTCACCTGGTTGAAGTATTTCTGGAGCCATGACTGGCTGTTGTGGAATGGTGAGGAAGATGGTCACGAAAAGAAGTGGGAAGTCCTGAAGATGATATAATTAGCAACAAGTCAAAATGGAATGAGTGACAGTCAACTTGGACCTTCAATTTAAGCTGAATCTGACTACGTATAGCTGCACTGCGTATAGCTGCAGGGGATTCCAACGGTTCGGCGATTTGCAGTGAGTCAGTCCGATGATGTTTGTTCGTTTGCAGGGATATATCATGATGAACGACAGCTGATATCTCACGTTTGATAGATATTAAAAGGACATTCTTCCACAGAAAGGATGTCCGGTGATGTTTGTCTCAAGACATCACCGGGATCTTACATGAATCACATGCTAACCATCAAGTCTTAATATACGGTTAGCATGACTATTCCCAATGAAGTGACGATCAAAACGCTGATTTTGCTTTGTTCTAATTGATGAAACTTACCAACCTTGACATAAAAGACTCACCTTGCCACAATGTGGTCCATATCTTGCAACATCCAACATCTCGCCCAACAACAAGGTCAACACAAGATACAATGGTCAATGCTCTGAAAAGGAACCTTTCCCCACTTCCCGCGGGCAAATACAGCTAATCAACAAAGAAATCCACATGACGACATCATCAAGTGAATAAAAGCAAGAGTGGCTTGGAGGCAGAAAGGGTCCGTGAGTGGGGAGCATTGCGCAGCGTATGAACTAAACAGAAGCATTCCGCAGCGACACGACGGGAAACGCACTTTTTAAGCGATGAAGAAAAAGAGAAATGGATTGAGGATTATGTGAATAGAGAGACTGTCATGGCAAGAAGGCAAGTCCAGGTCGCAGAGACAGTGATTATGTAACAGCAGGAACATATGAGAAATGTGGAAAATGCACGATCGACAACCACAAAGTCTGAAACAACATTCGAGGAGATGTTGAATGCTATCGGAGACAGTCTGAGTAGTATTAGCAATGGGTCCTGGTAACTTGCCAGCAGTCCGGGTTTGGACCAGAACAACAGTTTGGTTTGGTTCCGGAACCTACCAAAAACCCGTCACGCAGCTTCTCGGCGGGGCAAATCCGGACCCGTACCCGTCAACCCGCGGGTTTTGCCAGGTTTGGCTAGACCCATCGGTTCCAATCTCCGGTTTTAGTTTTCGCGTTTTTCTATGTATGGTCGCATTCTGATATCCCACTGTCTTGTGCAAAATATTAAGTTTGGTACATCATTGTCTTTATTTGTTTTATTGGCTGCCTTTATAATCGAAATAAGCAGAGACATGCTCGCTGCTATATCATGAAGTTGAGTCTGAGCGATTTCTTGTCTTGCATCATTTGTAAGATTTGAGGTACAGAACAGCCATATCAATAGTTAAGGCAGTCATTAACCTGCAATTGGATCAGTGTGCACCTGCTACTGCACAGACAACATTTGGTGAGTGGATGGAGATACACGATAGTGAAAGCAGAAAATCGCAATGCTGCATAGAACTTCACAAACAGAAAGAAGCCGTCTGAGATTGGCATCTGGGGAACCCCGGTCTTACATATGAATATTGGCTCCGAAGCCTGACGAGGTACTCAATTCTTTACTGATAAACAAATCGAAGCCTGTTAAACCCCTAAGCATTTACCCCTGCATGTAACCTCCCCAGCTAATTACCATACACGAATTGGATTCAGATGAACAAATTGCAATGGCTCATTCCTCATTGGTACACTACCAGCACAATTAGTGATTACTGACAACACATCTCAGTGAAAAGTATTTGGAGTACCTATTTTTCTACGTGTCAACTTTTTTTTGATTTCAGTGACCAAATTTTGAGACATGATAATTCGTCTGTGCATGTGCAAGGGTCATACTGGCCATACGAAAGTTCTAGACTACAAACAGTGTTCATTGACGATTGATCAACCTGATATCGTCCTGCCACTTACAGATAAGTGAGAATGCACAATCTAAATTGGAGACAAAATTTACTAACAAAATTTGAGTCAGTGATAGCATACCAGTCAGAGGACGAGCGGTCAATGCGCAACGCGAATCTGTATGAATGCCCACCATCATGTTGCATTCATCCATATATCCAACTACGTCACTCTGCATTCAGACCTGGTGCACATAGTGAACATTTTGAAAATTGCTTATGGTAGGTCATGAAAATCGAGGAGAAGGAACTGCATTGGGCACAGTGAGGAAGTTGGGCTATATTAATAAAAGCTGAGTATATGGATCTACATGCGGTGAATTGCCAGCGGAAAGCGCTGGAATGTGACAGCGCTACGTTATCCATCGCTCAGAGATCATGTGCATCAGTGGATCAGACATTGAGACGCCACAAAGCTTTTGGATGCAACTGAGTATTCATTCAAATTATAAATTGGCTGTCAATAATGACTATATGATGATTTGTACAAAATTATTGACCATACAACAACTTTTAGGACATATTTATGGTGAATCTCACTGGAGTGTCAACGATCTTTGGACTTGTAAGCAACTTAATTGGCAAGCGATTTGCTTGCTGTTATCCATAATAAATGTATTGCCAGCCTTTATAGGCAAAACAGACAGCGACAAGGTAACAGCCTCATTCTGAAAATGAGCATCAATGGAGTGTCCACAATATTTGGTCGTGTAAGTGATTTAATTGGGAAGCGATTTGCTCACTGTTGTCCATAACTAACGTATCGGCCGCCTTTATAGGCAAAAGAGAAGGCAACAGGGTAACAGCCGATCCTGAAAATGAGCGTCAACGGAGCGTCAACGAATTTTGGTCTTGTAAGTAAGTTGTTTGGGATGCTATTTGCTTGCTGTTATCCATAATCAACGTATCGGCAGCCTTTATAGGCAACGGAGAAATTGACATGGTAACAGCACCATGCTGGAAATGAGCGTCAATGGAGCATCAACGATTTTTGGTCTTATAAGTAGGTTGTTTGGGAAGCGATTTGCTCGCTGTTATCCATAATCAACGTATTGGCAGCCTGTATTGGCAAAAGTGACAGCGACATGGTAACTGCCACATTATTAAAATGAGCATGAATGGAGCGTCAATGATTTCGGCTGTTGCATTATGTATAATCCAAGGGCTATACTATGGCTTTTACCCATAATCGGAGTATTGGCTGCCTTTATAGGCAACATTGTTAATCTCGATGTCACTTCACCTGAAAATGAGCGTCAACAGAGCGTCAACAGAGCGTTAACAGAGCGTCAACGAATTCGGCTGTGGCATCTTGTATAATCCAAGGGCAGTGCTACGGCGTTTACCCATAATCAAAGTATGGGCCGCCTGTATAGACAATATCGTGAATGTCGATGTCGCCGCACCTGAAAATGATCGTCAACAGAGCGTCAACAGAGCGTCAACAGAGCGTCAACAGAGCGTCAACAGAGTGTCAACAGAGTGTCAACAGAGCGTCAACAGAGCGTCAACAGAGCGTCAACAGAGCGTCAACAGAGCGTCAACAGAGCGTCAACAGAGCGTCAACAGAGCG
>Ga0307512_10003564_pt1 | contig 17902 bp, 15 predicted proteins | sample 14_EM_MG_FD_200267 | JGI IMG/M metagenome (GOLD analysis project Ga0307512, IMG submission 200267) | Populus trichocarpa ectomycorrhiza microbial communities from riparian zone in the Pacific Northwest, United States - 14_EM | ecosystem: Host-associated > Plants > Roots > Unclassified | place...
ATGACCAACCGGAAGATGAGCACGATGAGGAAGCACATCAGCGCGATGTAGATGACATCCAGGACCACGCTCATGACCCGTGCTTCCCTCTCCCCTGTTTCCGTGCTCTCAGATACTGCTTTGTACCGCTGTTTCCGGTCGTGCGTCTCAGCTCTGGTTGAAGAACCCACCCTCTGCGATACGGGCCTTGTCCTCCGCCGTGACATCGACGTTAGCAGGCGACAACAGGAACACCTTCTGCGTCACCCGCTCGATGCTGCCGTGAAGACCAAACACCAAACCGGCCGCAAAGTCGACAAGTCGCTTCGCGTCTGTGTCATCCATCTCAGTCAGATTCATGATCACCGGGGTGCCCTCGCGGAAGTGTTCCCCGATGGTACGGGCCTCGTTGTAGGTCCGCGGGTGAAGTGTGGTGATCCGGTAAGGCTCTCGTTCCGACACGACCTTGGGCATGATCACCGGTGCGTTCTTCTCCAGGCTTGCGCGTTCTTGTGTGATGGACGCCACGGGCGCAATGCGCGCCGGACGGCCGGATTCCGCGGATAGCGAAGCGGAACGGGCGACCGGTTCGCGGGACACGGGTGGCTGCACGATTCGCACCTCTTCGTCCCTTTGGGACTGATGTGCTACGTGCGACTGGTGGGACGGTTCGTGCCGCCGGTGGTCCCGTTCGGGCTCGGGGTCCAGCTCGGGCTCGAAGTCGTCATCGGGGTCGAATCCCCGGCCGTCGTACCCATCGTCCTCCACGAGGCCGAGGTAGACCGCCATCTTGCGCATCGCGCCGGCCATTGCTCTGAGTCCTCCGCTCTGTGGTGGATCGGCTGACGACTGCCAAGTGCCCGCGATCCACGAGGTCGTTGCGCCCGCCTTCGGCGGCATTGACCATATTTTCTGCTGTGGTCCGACTTCTTGGCGACGTTACCCGAGCCTGGGGCGGACTCCGAGTACCGCGGTACCGACGCGTACATGTGTCGCCCCGGCCGCCACGGCCTGTTCGAGATCCGCACTCATTCCTGCCGAGACCATGTTCGCAGCCGGATGAGCTCGGCGCAGGTCTGCCGACAAATCCATCAACCGCTCGAACGCCGCCAGTTCGCGTCCCGCGTAGGGGCCGGTGAGCGGCGCAACGGTCATCAGACCGTCCAGCCGCAACCCCGGCGCCCGCGCGACCAACTCGCCCAACTCTTCGATGCCGTTGGACCCGACGCCCCCGCGCTCCCCGCGTCCGCTCTCGGCCGCGTCGAGCGCGACCTGGATCAGGCAGCCGAGTTCGCGCTCCTGTCGCACCGCCTCCTTCGAGAGCGCCGTGACGAGCCGGGCGCGGTCGACGGACTGTACAAGACCGGCATAACCGACCACGGAACGAACCTTGTTGGTCTGCAGCTGACCCACAAAGTGCCACGTCAGGGGCAGATCCGAGCACTCCGCGGCCTTGGGCGCCGCGTCCTGGTCCCGGTTCTCCGCCACATGCCGCACACCGAGCTCCGAGAGGATCCGCACATCGCTCGCCGGATACGTCTTGGTGACCACGATCAGGCTCACCTCCTCGCGCTTCCGCCCCGCGGCCGCACAGGCGGCAGCGATACGATGCTCCACCTTCGCCAGGTTTGCGGCGAGTTCGCCCTTACGGTCCGTCATGTCCCTCAGTCCAGCCAGACATATCCCGCGAGTCGCCCCGTGGTGCGGTCGCGGCGGTACGAGAAGTGGTCGTCCGACTCGATCGTGCACACCGACGACTGCTCCCGGTCGCACACCCCGAGCCGCTCGAGCTGCGCGTGCACCCCGGCGGTCACATCGACCGCAGGCGTGCCCCAACTCGTCTCGGCGTGCGCCGCCGGCTCGACGGCGGCCACGTCGGCGCGCATCGCTTCCGGCACTTCGTAGCACCGGCCGCAGACGGCGGGTCCGGTGCGGGCGACGATCCGGCCCGGCTCGGCACCGAGTTCCGTCATGGCCCGTACGGCGGCGGGAACGATCCCGGCGACCATGCCGGGCCGCCCCGCGTGGGCCGCGGCGACGATCCCGGCGACGGGGTCGGCGAGCAGGACGGGCGTGCAGTCGGCGGTCAGGACGGCGAGGGCGAGTCCGCGCCGCGCCGTGACGACGGCGTCGACCTCGGGCACCGGACGCTCCCCCCACGGCCCGTCGACCACCGCCACCTCCGCACCGTGCACCTGGTTCATCCAGACCACCCGAGCCGGGTCGAGGCCAAGGGACTTGGCTGCCAGCTCGCGGTTGGTCCGTACGGCGTCGGGGTCGTCGCCGACCGCTCCGCCGAGGTTGAGCTCCTCGTACGGAACGGCGCTCACCCCGCCCCACCGGTCGGTGAAGGCGAAGTGCGCGCCGTTCACTGTGCTCGTTCCGGAGCGCTGTCCTATCACTTCAGGAAGTCCGGCACGTCCAGCTCCTCGGCGGCGCTGTCGTAGGAACGCGACGGCGGGACCGGCGGGGCGGACGTGATGTCGTTCACCGGCTCCGGTACGGGCTCCGGGTCCTCCTTCGGCGTGACGCTGCCGAGCGAGCCGAAGGACGGGCGGCTCTCGGACTGCCGTACCGGAGTGGGCTCGTCGCGGCGGGCCGAGGCGGAGGCGGAGGACGAGCCGAGGACGTTGTCCCGCTTGGCGGGCGGCTGGCCGCCGTCGAAGCCGGCCGCGATGACGGTGACCCGCACCTCGTCGCCGAGGGCGTCGTCGATGACCGCACCGAAGATGATGTTGGCCTCGGGGTGAGCGGCCTCGCTGACCAGTTGGGCCGCTTCGTTGATCTCGAACAGGCCGAGGTCGCTGCCGCCGGAGATGGAGAGCAGCACGCCCCGGGCGCCGTCGATCGACGCCTCGAGCAGCGGCGAGGAGATCGCCATCTCGGCCGCGGCCACCGCCCGGTCGTCGCCGCGGGCCGAACCGATACCCATGAGGGCCGAACCGGCCTCGGACATGACCGACTTGACGTCGGCGAAGTCCAGGTTGATCAGGCCGGGCGTGGTGATGAGATCGGTGATGCCCTGGACACCGGAGAGCAGGACCTGATCGGCCGACTTGAAGGCGTCCAGCACCGAGACCTGACGGTCCGAGATGGACAGCAGCCGGTCGTTCGGGATGACGATGAGGGTGTCGACCTCTTCGCGGAGTTCGGCGATGCCGTCCTCCGCCTGGTTGGCGCGGCGCCGTCCCTCGAAGGTGAACGGGCGCGTGACCACGCCGATGGTGAGGGCACCGAGCGTGCGGGCGATGTTGGCCACGACGGGCGCGCCGCCGGTGCCGGTGCCGCCGCCTTCACCGGCCGTCACGAAGACCATGTCGGCCCCCTTGAGGACCTCTTCGATCTCCTCGCGGTGATCTTCGGCGGCCTTCCGGCCGACGGCCGGGTTGGCTCCGGCGCCGAGTCCGCGGGTGAGTTCGCGGCCGACGTCGAGCTTGACGTCGGCATCGCTCATCAACAGCGCCTGCGCATCGGTGTTGATGGCGATGAACTCGACACCCTTGAGACCGACCTCGATCATCCGGTTGATGGCATTGACACCACCGCCGCCGACACCGATGACTTTGATGACTGCGAGGTAGTTCTGCGGTGCTGCCACGTCGAAGGCCTCTCGCCTCGAGTTACGTGTCGTCGCCTCGCAGGGGATGCGATCCGACGACTGATGCCGAATGGGACGGTCCGTATCGCCGACCCGAACCCTAACGTTGAAGTTTAGGGTTACCAGTGTGACTGTTCGCTGGACTCTTCCGAACAGGACACTAAGTCGACAAGTGGCGCACGTTCAACGAACACGCCGAACCTCCCGTTTTTCTTTTCACCCTATGTGATCAGGCGTAGCGCTGCCCAACCAGGGTGCTGGCCTGCGCGGATGTGCGTCAACTCCCCGATGACGCAGGGGCGGTGGGAGCCGAGACGTCGAAGTGCCGCGCATCGGGCGCCGCTTTCAGGAGAGCGGTGAGCGTACGAGCCTTCGCGGCACCCTTGTCACCACTCCCCCAGGCGACGGTCCGGCCGTCGCCCAACTCCAGTGAGATGTCGTCATAGGAACGCACCTTGACGGCCTGGGTGTCGCGGGCGACGGCGGCCGGAACGGCATCGGCGACACGCACCGCCTCCCGCACCAAACCGTCCTCGCCGAAACGCCGCAGGCTCGCGGCCGACGAGCCCGGGGAGGACACCCTCAATTCCAGTGCGGGAACGCCTTTCGGGGCCTGGGAAACCGTGGCGAAACGGACACCTTCACGGTCCACTTCGACGAACTTTCCGCCCTTTTGCACAATCAGAACCGGAGTACGCTCGCTCACTTTCAGCCCGATTCCATGCGGCCAGGAGCGGACCACGTCAACCGTGTCAATTCGGGGCAGTTTTCTGCGCAGTCGCGTCTCAATCACATCGGTGTTGACGGAAATCAGCGGCGCCCCGACCGGGACTTCGGCCGCCTCGCGCACCTCTACGGGCGTCAGAATCCTGGTGCCGGATACCGATACGCGCTCCACGCGCATCCAATGCGAGCCGTACAACAGCCAGACGGCGCCTGCCCCGAGAAGGATGAACGCGACGGCAAGGATGATGATCGTACGAAGGCGGGGCAGCCTCAACCTCCGTGCCGGGGGCGGGCCGGACGACTCCTGCTGGCGTTCACCGCGTTCGGCGGTGGTCGGTCCGGCCACGCTCCCTGCCTTTCACCTACACAGAAACCCGGTTCCTATCGATGTGCACGACTGGCGGCAATCGCCTCGTACACCATGCCGACGAGCAGGTCGTCGGCGTCCCGGCGGCCGAACTCGGCGGCGGCGCGGGACATCTCGTACAGCCGGTGCGGATCGGCGAGCACGGGCAGGACGTTGCCCCGCACCCAGTCGGGGGTCAGTTCCGCGTCGTCGACCAGCAGCCCGCCGCCGTGCTTGACCACCGGCTGGGCGTTCAGCCGCTGTTCGCCGTTGCCGATGGGCAGCGGGACGTAAGCGGCCGGGAGTCCGACGGCGGAGAGTTCGGCGACGGTCATCGCGCCCGCACGGCAGAGCATCATGTCGGCCGCGGCGTACGCGAGGTCCATCCGGTCCAGGTAACTTACCGGGATGTATGGGGGCATTCCCGGCATCTGCTGTACGTGCGGCAGTTCGTTCTTCGGGCCGACCGCGTGCAGGATCTGGATACCGGCCTGCTGCAGCCAGGGCGCGACCTGCTGGACGACCTCGTTGAGGCGGCGGGCGCCCTGCGAGCCGCCGGAGACCAGCAGCGTGGGCAGGTTGGGGTCGAGGCCGAACATCGCGCGGGCCTCGGGGCGGGCGGCGGCCCGGTCGAGGGTGGCGATGGAGTGGCGCAGCGGGATGCCGATGTAGCGCGAGTTGCGCAGCTTGCTGTCCGGCGTGGCAACGGCGACCTGAGCGGCGTACCGGGAGCCGATCTTGTTGGCGAGGCCGGGGCGGGCGTTGGCCTCGTGGATCACGATCGGCACGCCGAGGCGCTTGGCGGCGAGGTAGCCGGGCAGGGCCACGTAACCGCCGAAGCCGACGACGGCGTCCGCCTTGGTGCGCTCGAGGATCTGCTCGGTCGCCTTGATCGTGCCCCGCAGCCGGCCCGGGACGGTGATCAGTTCGGGCGTGGGCCTGCGTGGCAGCGGTACGGCGGGGATCAGCGCGAGCTCGTAGCCCCGCTGAGGGACCAGCGTGGTCTCAAGGCCCCGCTCCGTGCCCAGGGCCGTGATCCCCACGCTCGGGTCCTGCCTGCGCAGGGCGTCCGCGAGGGCGAGCGCGGGCTCGATGTGGCCGGCGGTCCCCCCACCGGCGAGTACGACATGCACCGAAATTCACCGCTCTCCGGACGAGCGCGCCGCCGAGGCACGCCGTCGCATCGTGTTCCATCTCCGAGGCCCCCGTGCCGATGCGGCGCCTCCCGCCCGCTTTCTGCCGAAGCGGGATTGCCGCATCGAAAGCGCCGCCCGCGCAGCGGGCTCGTCACGCGCGAACGCGATCAGCAGCCCGATGGCGAACATGGTCGGCAACAGGGCGGATCCTCCGTAGGAGAACAGCGGGAGGGGGACTCCGGCGATCGGCAGCAGGCCGAGCACCGCACCGATGTTGATCACCGCCTGCGCGGTGATCCAGGTGGTCACGCCTCCGGCGGCATACCTGACGAAGGGATCCTCCGTGCGTCCGGCCACGCGGATACCCGCATAGCCTAGAGCCGCGAACAGGGCGAGCACCGACAGCGTCCCCGCCAGGCCCAGTTCCTCACCGGTGACGGCGAAGATGAAGTCCGTGTGTGCTTCGGGGAGTTGGCCCCATTTCTCCACACTCGCGCCGAGCCCGGATCCGAAGATTCCGCCTGATGCGAGCGCGTAGATGCCGTGCACGGCCTGCCAGCAGTCGGCGGGGCCGGACTGCGGTTGGGTGGCACCGATGCAGGAGAGCCGGGCCATGCGGTTGGGACTGGTCTTGATAAGAATCACACCGAGGGTGGCAGCGACCGACAGCACGCCGGCGAACAGGCGCGTGGGCGCACCGGCCAGCCACAGCAGGCCGAACAGGATCGCCGTCAGGATGATCGCCGTACCCATGTCGCCGCCGAGCATGATCAGCCCGAGCAGCATGAAGGCGGCCGGAACGAGCGGCACCAGCATGTGCTTCCACTGGTTCAGCAGCTTCTTGTCCTGCTTGCGGGCCATCAGGTCCGCGCCCCACAGCACCAGCGCGAGCTTGCCGAACTCACTGGGCTGGATCTGGAAGGAGCCGCCCAGCGAGATCCAGTTCTGGTTGCCGTTGACCGACATCCCTATCCCCGGCACCTGCACCAGCGCCATCAGGAAGACGGCGCCCGCCAGGATCGGGTAGGCCAGCGCCCGGTGCAGCTTGACCGGCATCAGGGAGGCGATCAGCATCAGGACACCGCCGATGACGGCGGCGAGGAGCTGCTTGCGGAAGAAGTACGAGCCCGGCAGGGACATCTGCAGCGCGGTGATCTGGGATGCCGAGTAGACCATCACCAGGCCGAGCACGGTGATCAGCAGGCTGCCGCCGACGATCAGGTAGTACGCGGTCAGCGGCCGGTCCCAGGCACGCTTGGCGTTGAGATAGAGCCGGCGTAGGGGGTTGTCGCGGGACGGCCGGGGGGCGGCGGGGCGTCTGACAACCCGTTGCACGGGCGGTCGGCCGGTACGGCTACTGGGCATCAGATGCCTCCGCTACGTCGGTCAGGAGCCGAGTTCGCGAACCGCCTCCGCGAACGCGTCACCGCGCTTGTTGTAGTTGGCGAACATGTCCATGGAGGCGCAGGCCGGGGCCAGCAACACCGTGTCGCCTGCGATCGCGAGCCGCCGGGCCTCCTGGACAGCCGCGAGCATCGCCCCAGTGTCGGTCCGGTCGAGGTCGACGACGGGTACTTCGGGCGCGTGTCGCACAAGGGCTTCACGGATCAGGGCCCGGTCCCTGCCGATGAGCACGGCCCCGCGAAGTCGCTTTGCCGACTTCGCGACCAGCTCGTCGAAGGTCGCGCCCTTGGCCAGCCCGCCCGCGATCCACACGATGGAGGCGTACGCAGCCAACGAGGCCTCCGCCGCGTGGGTGTTGGTGGCCTTGGAGTCGTCGATGTATGCGACCCCGTCCACGTCGGCCACATGCGCGATGCGGTGGGCGTCCGGGGTGAAGTTCCTGAGCCCGTCGCGTACGGCCGCGGCGGGCACCCCGAAGGCGCGCGCGAGGGCCGCCGCCGCAAGGGCGTTGGCGATGTTGTGCGGGGCCGGCGGGTTGACGTCGGAGACCTCGGCGAGCTCCTGGGCGTTCTTCTGCCGGTCCTCGACGAAGGCGCGGTCGACCAGGATGCCGTCCACGACGCCGAGTTGCGAGGGCCCTGGGGTACCGAGGGTGAAACCGATGGCCCGGCAGCCCTCCTCGACATCGGCCTCGCGCACCAGGTCCTCGGTGGCCTTGTCGGCGACGTTGTAGACGCAGGCGACGCGATTGCCCTCGTAGATACGGCCCTTGTCGGCGGCGTACGCCTCCATGGAGCCGTGCCAGTCGAGGTGGTCCGGTGCCAGGTTCAGGACGGCGGCGGAGTGGGCGCGCAGGGAGGGTGCCCAGTGGAGCTGATAGCTCGACAACTCCACGGCCAGTACGTCGTACTGCTCCTCGCCGAGCACCACATCGAGCAGCGAGACACCGATGTTGCCGACGGCGGCGGAACGCAGACCGGCGGCCTTCAGAATCGACGCCAGCATCTGCACCGTCGTCGTCTTGCCATTGGTGCCGGTGACGGCCAGCCAGGGCGCCGCGTCCGGGCCACGCAGGCGCCAGGCGAGCTCGACGTCGCCCCAGATCTCCAGGCCGGCCTCCCGGGCCGCCGCGAACAGCGGCTTGTCCGGTTTCCAGCCCGGCGTCGTGACGACGAGCTCGGTGCCTTCCGGCAGGGTCGCCCCGTCACCGAGACGCACCGTGATGCCCAGCGCCTCCAGTTCGGCGGCCTGCTCACGCGCGCGTGCGTCGTCGCCGTCGTTCACGACTGTGACGACCGCCCCGCGCGCGTGCAGCACCTTGGCCGCCGGGATGCCGGAGACACCGAGCCCGGCGACGGTGACGTGCTTGCCCTGCCAGTCGGTCACTTGTCCGCTGCCCATCCCGCGTAGAAGAGACCCAGTCCGACGATCACGCAGATGCCCTGGATGATCCAGAAGCGGACCACCACAAGGACCTCGGACCAGCCCTTGAGTTCGAAGTGGTGCTGGAGTGGCGCCATCCGGAAGACGCGCCTGCCGGTGAGGCGGAAGGAGCCGACCTGGATGACCACCGACATGGTGATGAGGACGAACAGGCCGCCCATGATGGCCACCAGCAGCTCCGTGCGGGAGCAGATGGCGAGGCCGGTGAGAACGCCGCCGAGGGCGAGCGAACCGGTGTCACCCATGAAGATCTTCGCCGGCGAGGTGTTCCACCACAGGAAGCCGAGGCAGGCACCCATCAGCGCCGAGGCGATGACCGCAAGGTCGAGGGGATCGCGCACCTCGTAGCAGGCGTGGGGGTTGGTCAGGGTCTGCGCGTTGGCGCAGGACTCCTGGAACTGCCAGACGCCGATGAACGTGTAGGCACCGAAGACGAGCACGGAGGCGCCGGTGGCGAGGCCGTCCAGACCGTCCGTCAGGTTCACGCCGTTCGACATCGCGAGGATCATGAACAGCGCCCAGACCACGAACAGGATCGGGCCGATCTTCCAGCCGAAGTCGGTGATGAACGACAGCTTCGTCGAGGCCGGGGTGTTGCTGCGGGAGTCCTGGAACTGCAGGGCGAGCACCGCGAAACTGATGCCGACGATCAGCTGGCCGGCCATCTTCGCCTTGGCCCGCAGGCCCAGCGAGCGCCGCTTGACGATCTTGATGTAGTCGTCGAGGAAGCCGACCAGGCCCATGCCGACCATCAGGCCGAGCACCAGCACACCCGAGTAGGTCGGGGGGTAGCCGGTGATCACCTTGGACAGGAAGTAGGCGGCGACCGTCGCCAGGATGAACGCGATACCGCCCATCGTCGGCGTACCGCGCTTGGCTGCGTGCTCGCGCGGGCCGTCGTCCCGGATGTACTGGCCATAGCCCTTGCGGGCCAGGAGCTTGATCAGCAGCGGGGTGCCGACCAAGGTCAGGAAGAGGCCAATGACTCCCGAGAACAGGATCTGCTTCATCATCGGGCGGCAACCTCACCCTCGGCACCGGTCGCGAGCAGCGCCTGGGCGACGCTCTCGAGGCCGACCGAACGGGACGCCTTCACGAGCACGACGTCCCCCGGGCGCAACTCGCTGCGCAACAGGTCGACCGCCGCCTGTGCGTCGGACACGTGCACCGACTCCTCACCCCACGAACCCTCGTTATATGCGCCCAGTTGCAGCCAGGACGCTTCCCTGCCCCCGACCGCGACGAGCTTGCCGACATTGAGCCGGACAGCGAGCCGTCCGACCGCGTCGTGCTCGGCGAGCGCCTCGTCCCCGAGCTCGGCCATCTTGCCGAGCACCGCCCAGGTCCGCCGCCCCCGGCCCATGGCCGCGAGCGCGCGCAAAGCGGCTCGCATGGACTCGGGGTTCGCGTTGTAGGCGTCGTTGACGATGGTCACGCCGTCCGGTCGCTCGGTGACCTCCATGCGCCAGCGGGAGAGGGAGCCCGCCTCGGAGAGCGCGGTGGCGATCTCTTCCGCGGACATGCCCAGCTCATGGGCCACGGCGGCCGCGGCGAGCGCGTTCGACACGTGGTGCTCACCGTACAGGCGCATGGTCACGTCGCTTGCACCGGAGGGTGTGCGAAGGCTGAAGGAAGGCTGTCCGCTGTCCGTGAGTCGCACGTTCTCGGCGCGTACGTCCGCTTCGTCGGCCTCTCCGAAAAGGATCACCTTCGCCTTCGTACGGGATGCCATGGCCCGTACGAGGGGATCGTCCGCGTTGAGGATCGCCGCACCGTCTTCCGGCAGGCTCTCCACGAGTTCGCCCTTTGCCTGCGCGATCTGCTCGCGGCCGCCGAACTCGCCGATGTGGGCGGTGCCGACGTTGAGGACGAGGCCGATCTTCGGGGGCGTCAGATCCGTGAGATAGCGGATGTGGCCGATGCCGCGGGCGCCCATCTCCAGCACCAGGAACTTCGTCTCCTCGGTGGCGGACAGGGCCGTCAGCGGCAGCCCGATCTCGTTGTTGAGGGAGCCCGGTGTGAATACCGTCGGCGCCTTGCGCTGCAGTACCTGGGCGATCAGGTCCTTGGTGCTGGTCTTGCCCGCGGAGCCGGTGAGGGCCACGAGGGTCGCGCCGAGGCGTCGTACGACATGGCGGGCGAGGGCACCGAGTGCGGTCTGGACGTCCTCGACGACGATCGCGGGCACGCCGACGGGTCGCGACGCCAGTACGGCGACCGCGCCCGCTTCGACGACCTGCTCGGCGAAGTCGTGGCCGTCCACACGCTCGCCGGCGAAGGCGACGAACAGGCTGCCCGGCTCCACCTCGCGGGAGTCCCGGACGACCGGAGCGGTGACCTGGACGGACGGATCCGGTATGTCGTGCGTCTGCCCGCCGACGACTTCTGCGATCTCGGCGAGAGAGAGGGCGATCACAAGTTCATCCCTGGGTCTTCTGGATAGCTTCGCGAAGCACTTGGCGGTCGTCGAAGGGACGCACCACCCCGGCGATGTCCTGGCCCTGCTCGTGGCCTTTCCCGGCGACCAGCACCGTGTCGCCCGGCCGCGCGCGGGCGACGGCTGCGGCGATCGCGGCGGCCCGGTCCTCGAAGACCTGGACCTCGCCGCGCTCGTGTACTGGCACGGACGCCGCGCCCTCGAGCATGGTTGCAAGGATCGCGAGGGGGTCCTCGGAACGGGGGTTGTCGGAGGTCAGCACGGCGGTGTCGGCGAGCCGGGCCGCGGCGGCGCCCATCGGCCCGCGCTTGGTCTTGTCACGGTCGCCGCCGCAGCCGAGCACGACGTGCAACTTGCCCTCGGTGACCTTGTGCAGGGCGCGCAGGACCGATTCGACGGCGTCGGTCTTGTGGGCGTAGTCGACGACCGCGAGATACGGCTGCCCGGCGTCCACGCGCTCCAGCCGCCCGGGCACTCCCGGCACGGCGGCGATGCCGTCGGCGGCGGCCTGCGGGTCGAGGCCGGCGGCGGCGAGGGCGACGATCGCGGCGAGGGTGTTGGCCACGTTGAAGGTGCCCGGCAGCGGGGCCTTGGCGTCGATCCGCTCGCCCTGGGGGCCGATCACGGTGAACGTCGAGTCGAGTTGGCCGATCTCGACGTCCTCGGCCCGCCAGTCGGCGTCCGGGTGGCCCTCGGCGGAGAAGGTGACGACCGGGACGGTGGCCTCCTTGGCCAGCCGGCGGCCGTACTCGTCGTCGGCGTTGACGACGCCGAGTTTGCTGCGTTCCGGCGTGAACAGCTGCGCCTTGGCCCCGAAGTAGTCCTCCATGTCGGAGTGGAACTCCATGTGTTCCGGGCTGAGGTTGGTGAAGACGCCGATGTCGAAGACGCAGCCGTCGACCCGGCCGAGCACCAGCGCATGGCTGGAGACCTCCATGGCGACCGCCTCGACGCCGCGCTCGCGCATGACCCCGAACAGGGCCTGCAGATCGGTGGCTTCGGGGGTGGTGCGCTCGGACTTGATGCGCTCGTCGCCGATACGCATCTCGACCGTGCCGATCAGACCGGTGTTGCTCTTGGTCTTCAGACCGCCCTCGACGAGATAGGCCGTCGTGGTCTTGCCGGAGGTGCCGGTGATCCCGATCTGGAGCAGGTCGCGGCCCGGGTGGCCGTAGATCGTCGCCGCCAGCTCGCCCATCCGCGCGCGCGGATCGTCGACGACGAGCACCGGCAGACCGGTGACCGCGGCGCGCTCGGCGCCGGTCGGGTCGGTCAGCACGGCGACCGCACCGAGGCCGGCGGCCTGGGTGACGAAGTCGGCGCCGTGCAGGCGGGCGCCCGGGAGGGCGGCGTACAGGTCGCCGGGGCGGACGGCGCGCGAGTCGTGGGTGATACCCGTGACCTCGGCTGTGTTTGCCGAGGTCACCGGCGCGGTGGCCCCGAGCTGATCGGCGAGTTCCGCAAGGGGTGTGGCGGAGAGCTGCACCGGCCTGGGCGGTCCCGGGTAGGTCACGGATGCGCCCTTCTGGGTGGTTTGGGACTGATCAGCGTGTGGCACGGCGGTGAGCGTACCGGGCGCACCCGCCTGCGGGCGAAGCGAGGGCGTGGGCGAAGAGTGGTTCCCGGGATCCGGGGAGTTCATGGTCACGGAGGGTTCCTGGCTGGTTGCACTGATCAGGGCGTGAAGGCGACGGGCAGTTTCGCGGCCTTGGCCCCCGTGGGCGGGACCTGGAGGGTCTTCAGTGCGAACTCCATCACCTCCTTGTAGATGGGTCCGCAGATCTGACCGCCGAAGTAACTCCCGCTCGTGGCGTTCTGGATGGCGCAGTAGACGGTGACGCGGGGGTTGTCCGCGGGGGCGAATCCGGCGAACGACGAGGTGTAGCCGCGGTACTTGCCGGTGGCCGGATCCACGCGGTTGGCCGTACCCGTCTTGCCCGCGACCCGGTAGCCGGGGATGCGTGCCTTGGTGCCCGTGCCCTCCTCGTCGTCCACGACCGACTCCAGCATCTGGGCGAGGGTCTTCGCCGTCTTCGCGCTGACGACCCTTGTCTTCTTGGGCGTCGCGGCGGGGGTGAAGCGTCCGTCGGGTCCCTTTGTGCCGCGCACGAGCGTGGGTTCGATGCGTACGCCGCCGTTGGCGATGGTCGAGTAGACGGAGGCCGCCTGCATCGCGTTGATGGACACGCCCTGGCCGAAAGGAATCGTGTACTGCTGCGACGTCGACCACTTGTCGGGCGGGGCGAGGATGCCCTTGGTCTCGCCGGGGAAGCCGAGTCCGCTGTAGCTGCCGATGCCGAAGTTGCGCAGGTAGGAGTAGAGGACCTTGTTGGCCTGCGCCTGCGTCTTGCCCAGCTGTCCGGTGGCCAGGATGGTGCCGATGTTGCTGGACTTGGCGAGCACGCCGTTGAGCGTCAGGTTCCAGGTCGCGTGGTCGATGTCGTCCTTGAAGAGCCGGTCGCCGCGGTGCAGCCGGTTCGGCACGACGACATGCGTCAGCGGGGTGGCGACGTTCTCCTGCAGCACTGCCGCCATCGACATGATCTTGGCGGTGGAGCCGGGCTCGTAGGCGTCCTCCACGGCCCAGTTGTGCAGGGCGCTCCCGCTCGCCTGGGAGAGGTCGTTCGGGTCGAAGCCGGGCGAGTTGGCCATGGCGAGGATCTCGCCGGTCCGGGTGTCCTGCACTATCACGTAGCCGCGGTCCGCCTTGGACTCCTCGACCTGCTTGGTGATCGCGTTCTGCGCTGCCCACTGGATGTCGCGGTCGATGGTGAGCTCGACGTCGTTGCCGGGCACGGCGGGCGTCTCGGTGGAGCCCACGGTGGGCACCAGGCGGCCGCCGGACTGGGCGTAGCGGATCTTGCCGTCCTTGCCGGCCAGTTCCTTGTTGAGCTGCTGCTCTACGCCGCCGCCGCCCTGACCCGAGTCGTTGACCCAGCCCAGTACCCCGGCGGCGAGGTCCTTGTTGGGATAGATGCGCTTGTTGCTGGGGTCGGCGAAGACGCCGGCGAGGACGTTGACCGTGGCCTTGTCCGTCTCCCCCTTCGCGGTGAGCGCGGCCTTCAGGTCCTTGATCTGCGTCCAGACCTGCGGGGTCTGCCGGCGGGCGAGCAGGACGTAGCGCGACTGCTTGTTCTTGGGGCGCAGTTTCTTGACGAGCGTGTCCTGGTCGACGCCGAGGATCGGCGCCAGAAGCGCGGCCGCCTGCTCGGGGCCGTCGTCGACCTTCAGCTGTTCGCGGGCGAACATCGTGGGGTCGGCCGTGAGGTCGTACGCGTCCACGCTGGTCGCGAGGGCCACGCCGTTGCGGTCGGTGATGCCGCCGCGCTCGGCGGCCAGGACATGGCCGACATAGCGGTTCTGCTCGGCCTTGGCGGCGTACGCGCTCGCGTCGACGGCCTGCACCTGCAGCAGCCGTACGACGAAGGCGATCAGCACCAGGGTGAGCGCCAGGCTGACCATGCGCAGCCGGGGGCGTGGGCTGCCCAGCCTCAGGGCGTTCGGGGCCGCGGGGCGGGCCCCTGCCGGGCGGGCGCCGGGGCCCGGTCGCCGCTGGCCCGCGGCGGGGCGGGCGGGACGCGCGGGGCCGGGCACGCGGCGGCGCGGCGGTTCCCTGTCGGACACTTCCGTCACCTGCCGGGGATCGTGGTCGTCTGGGTGGGGGTGGCTTCGGGTGTGAGGGGGGCTTCCGGTGCAGTGGAGGCTTCCGGTGTGAGAGGGGCCTCCGGTGCGGGGGACGTGCCGGTGTCCGGCGCGGACGCGATGGCTGCCTCCGGCGGGAGCAGGACGAGCGGCATCTCCACCGCGGACTGCTCGGCGGCGGTGGAGGGGACGCCCTTCACGGTGCCGTCGGGGTTCAGGAAGGCGGGGTCCGAACCGGGGACCATGCCGAGCTCGCGGGCGCGGCGCTGGAGGGCCTCCGGGGCGGAGTAGGAGTCGATGTCCCGCTGAAGCGCCTGTTCCTCGTCGGTGAGGCTCTTGGTGTCCTTCTGGAGGTCGTCGAGCTTGAACGAGCCTTCACTGACTGCGGAGTTCAGCACCAGGAGCCCGATCAGGCCGCCGCCGAGCAGGAGCACGACAAGGAGGACGAAGGGGGTGCGGGCCGCCTGTCCGCGGCCCGGCGGTCCGGGGAAGAGCCGTGCGAGACGAGCGGCCCGGCCCCGGAGTTCGGGTTTCCTGCTCACGCGGCCTCCAGTGAGTCCGGCTCCCCAACGCGCTCACTCCCCAACTCGTTCACGCCCCTCATTCCATCGACTCCCTGATGCGCTGGGCTCCGCGCAGCCGCGCCGGTGCCGCCCGCCGGTTCTCGGCGACCTCTTCCTCGGTGGGAAGTTCGGCACCACGCGTGAGCAGCTTGAGCCGGGGCTGGTAGCGCTCGGGGACGACCGGCAGTCCGGGCGGCGCGGTGTTGGCGGCGCCGGCCGCGAACACCTGCTTGACCAGGCGGTCCTCGAGCGAGTGGTACGACAGGACGGCGATCCGTCCGCCCACGTCGAGCGTCTGCACCGCGGCCGGGATCGCCCGCTCCAGGACGGAGAGCTCTCCGTTGACCTCGATGCGCAGGGCCTGGAAGGTGCGCTTGGCCGGGTTGCCGCCGGTGCGCTTGGCGGCCTGCGGCAGCGCGTCCCGGATGAGCTCGACGAGCCGCGCGCTGTTGCTGAACGGCTCCTTCGCGCGCTCGCGCACGACCGCGGACACGATCCGCTTGGCCTGCTTCTCCTCGCCGTACGCCCTGAGGATCCGGACGAGTTCGCCCGCCGGGTAGGTGTTGAGGACCTCGGCGGCGCTCATGCCGGCCGTCTGGTCCATGCGCATGTCGAGCGGGGCGTCCTGGGCGTAGGCGAAGCCGCGGTCGGCCTCGTCGAGCTGCATGGAGGAGACGCCGAGGTCGAACAGGACGCCCTGCACGCGCGCGATGCCGAGTCGTTCCAGTACGTCCGGCAGCTCGTCGTAGACCGCGTGCACCAGGGTGGCTCGCTCCCCGTACGGCGCGAGCCGCTCGCCGGACAGGCGCAGCGCGTCCTTGTCGCGGTCGAGGGCGACGAGCCGGGCCTCGGGGAACTGCGTCAGCAGGGCCTCGCTGTGACCGCCGAGGCCGAGAGTGCAGTCGACGACCACCGCTCCCGGCCGCTGCAGGGCGGGGGCCAACAGGTCCAGGCACCGCTGGAGCATCACCGGGACGTGTCGACTCTGGCTCAAGGGGCCCTCTCAGGTCCGGCGCGGCCGTACGCACCGCCGGGTCCCCGCCCTTCCCCGGCTGATGCCGTAGGACCCCCAGTGAAGGGGAGGCCTGCCGGCGCCGGGGGCGTCAGCCGGCCGGGAGCGGGAGGAGGCCGAGCCGTACGTACGCGCCGCGCACGTGGGGAGACCGTCCGTGCGCGAGCCGGGGCCTCCGGGGAATGCAGTCCAGCAGGGAGAACCTCGCCTCCCGCTTCGCGTCACTTTAGTCCACGGTGTCTCGCGGTCAATCAACCGGCCTGCGCGTCGCGGGCCGGCATGAATGCGATACGGCGAATCCGGGAAAATCACCCGTACGGCCCTACCTCCGCCACCCATGTGGGTTACCTCACAAGAGGACTGTGATGACGCTCTTCTCCCGCTCTCACACCGCGACCGGATCAACTGTGACCAGTACCGTCATAGATATGACGACTTCCGCATCCGTTCCCACCGAGTCCGAAGGTGCCATACGCGGCGGCACCGTCACCGACCGTCTCGTAGAGGCGAACGGACGGTATGCCGCCGCATTCACCGACCCCGGGATGGACGCCCGTCCCGTCCTGCACGTCGCGGTCGTGGCCTGCATGGACGCCCGTCTCGACCTGCACGACGCGCTCGGCCTGGAGCTCGGCGACTGCCACACCATCCGCAACGCCGGCGGCGTCGTCACCGACGACGTGATCCGCTCGCTCACCATCAGCCAGCGCAAGCTGGGCACCCGCAGCATCGTCCTCATCCACCACACCGGCTGTGGCCTGGAGGCGATCACCGAGGACTTCCGCACCGACCTGGAGATGGAGGTCGGCCAGCGCCCCGCCTGGGCGGTGGAGGCCTTCCGGGACGTCGACCAGGACGTACGGCAGTCCATGCAGCGCGTGCGCACCTCTCCGTTCCTGGTACACACCGACGATGTGCGAGGCTTCGTCTTCGACGTGAAGACGGGTCTGCTGCGCGAGATCGACCCCGCGTAGCCGTCTCCTGCCCTTCTCGTTCTTCGCAAATCCCGCGCATGCTGGAGCCCAAGCGTCGTAAAACCCGACATATCGCAGCCAGTTGTCCACAGTCGAGTGACACGAATCGGTAACGGCAGCAAGAATGCGGGGTGTGACGTCGCGCGGAACTATTCACGCGTGGTGTCCGTGTTTCGGGGTGGGCCGGTCCGCATCGCAGAGCGACGGCCCGGAGAAAGAAACGGGCCGAGGAGGGCCGGGTGACGACCTATGACGATCGAGCGAGCCTTACAGATCTGACTGCCACTGTGGAGCGGGTCCGCAGTTCGGTGGAAGGAGTGATCGAGGGCAAGCCCGAGGTCGTGCGGCTTTCGCTGACCGTACTGCTCGCCGAGGGACATCTTCTGATCGAGGATGTCCCCGGTGTGGGCAAGACCATGCTGGCCAAGGCGCTGGCCAAGTCCATCGACTGTTCGGTGCGGCGTATCCAGTTCACGCCGGACCTGCTGCCCTCGGACATCACCGGTGTGTCCATCTGGGACCAGCAGCGGCGGGACTTCGAGTTCAAGCCGGGCGCGATCTTCGCGCAGATCGTGATCGGCGACGAGATCAACCGCGCCTCGCCGAAGACACAGTCCGCGCTGCTGGAGTCGATGGAGGAGC
>Ga0307512_10003565_pt1 | contig 17901 bp, 17 predicted proteins | sample 14_EM_MG_FD_200267 | JGI IMG/M metagenome (GOLD analysis project Ga0307512, IMG submission 200267) | Populus trichocarpa ectomycorrhiza microbial communities from riparian zone in the Pacific Northwest, United States - 14_EM | ecosystem: Host-associated > Plants > Roots > Unclassified | place...
CCGGGCCACGAAAGTAATGACCTCAGGTTTCGAGCTGAGGACCTTGATATTATAGCACCAATTGAGCACTGCAAGTTTCAAACCTGCATTTTGGTGATTATAGCACTATGCTCAGCCGGCTCAGCTAAGAGATTTTTTAATCCCGTAGAAATGTTAACCATGATCATGTAACGTTTATAGTTAGCAAATACTTTTGTGAAAGCCCGCCTTTTCATAGGTGTCCAGAAATGAAAGCAGTCTCCAAAACGTCCGGTTGATGTTGGCTATATTGGGCCACAAATTGTATGCGTGGATGGAATCGACTTCATCCATAAACATGAAGCAGGCTCCGTACGCATTTCAGGAATAAGAAGGATAAAAGAATGATCACTGCGGGATTCGAGCCTACAATCTAGCGTTTATAGCACCATGTCTAGTCGGTTATGTTAAGCCCTTGCATATAACATAGCATTAACTACGATCATGTAAACTGCACAGGAGCCTCCGGAGTAGCTCTGGGTGCAAAGTGGGGCGGACTTAGTACCCAAACTCAGGGTTTTGTTTTTGTTTTAATCATTCTGTATTCACTCTACTTAGAGTATGACAGCCCCTTACTCCCCTCCGCCTCCGGGCTGGCCGGCTAGATGGCGGAGCTCCGCTCCTGCTACCCGTCGTCCCCTTCTGACAAAAAGAAAAGCATCTGAAAGTGTTCTATAAACTACAAAGGAAATGTGATTTAATCAGGGAGAGCCCGCCGGTTCTTACTCCTCCGCCCGTTGTCCGCCTGCTCTTACTCCTACTCCTCCGCACATTTGGGCGGGAACTTCCGGATATCGGTAGCTATCAGGAAGTCCATCACCGCCTTATCGCACTTCTCCATGGAGAGCAGCTCAGAGACTTGCACGTGTCCGCTTTTGCCCGCTCTCCATCCCGTTGCTTTCCCCACCTCTTTCCAGAGCGTTTTCTGCTGGTCTCTCCATCGGCTGCAGTGCCGCAAGAGATGCTTCCGCATGTGGGCTACCGTCCTACCTCCGCCGCCACACCACCAACATTTGTCATCGTCTCGGTGTCCGAACCGTTTTAGGTACGTCCCCACTGGCGCGTGTCCGGACTTCAGTCGGTAGAACCTGGCTGCCAGTGGTTTCGCACTATTCATTGGGATGGGTCTCTTGCTCCCAGCTTTGCCTTTTAGTCTGTAGCCGTGATGTTTGCTGCATTTGTCGGCCTCCCGTTGAGCCTTTGTCGCCGTCATTGCTTCTGAGATTCGTTTGGTCCTGTTCGCCGCCGAGGTGTATACTCGCTTTCATACTGTGCCTGATCTGCGGCCCTCTCTCTCGCTAGATTCGCTTGGCGATCTGCTTCCTCATTTCCGGGGATGCCAGTGTTTCCTGGGACCCAGTGGATTTCTGCCTCTATGCCGGCTTTGCGCAGAGTCCTTGCACTCTGGTTGATCCACCTGGCTAGGGGCTGCCCTGGCCCAGGTTCCAGGTGCTCCGTTCGTCGAATGGCTGCTTGCGAGTCGCTGAAGACAGCTACCTTCGTCACTCTGTGTGTCTGCAGTGTGTCCTTTGATAGGTCTCTGTCTTCTTATGGCCGGAGATGAGTCTCGTATGGCCGGAGGTGAGCCTCGTATGACCGGAGATTGCTGTCGGCCTGAAAGGTCTATACATAGATGCGTACGCACGCATTCACACTTGTACTCATATATATATGACCTTGTGGCACTCTTAGATAATATACAATTTAGCTTCTCTAAGTATCACTATTTCAACAGCCACTGCCGGTGCCACTCTACCATCTGCCACGAACTTCGAATTTCTTAGGCATATAAAGGCATGGATTCTACCATGAGATAGTTCAGTAGCCAATCTCTTTTGTATGATAGATAATTCAATCCCTCTTTGTACTCGATCGCTCTCAACAATATAGCAGACATAGTGGTAGATTTACAGTGGACGATATACAGTAGCAGATATATATACAGTGGCAGATACACAGCGGTGGATACAGTGACAGATATACAGTACCGGATCAAGATACACATTCACAGGGACAGATACACAGAGGCAGATACCCAGCGGTAGATATACAACGGCAAAAACAATGGCAGATATACAACACAGTAAACACATGTTGAGATCAATCGAGTAGGAATAGAGATATTGAATTGACTATCGTACAAAAGTGATTGTCTAAAGAGCAAAGAGAGAGAAAAACAGGCAAATATATATGGAAAAGGAGGGCATACTGGGCGAAGCCGAGTATCACATCGGGAGACCGATGCCGAGCACCACTGCCGGGGATAGACCTACTCTTCAGCATAGGGGCCGCAAACCATCGGGCCAAATCCCGTGCCAACAACACAGTGGTAGATACATGGCAGCGGATACACTGTGGCAGATACAAAATGGTGGATATACAGTGTTCCTAAGCGGCCCGGCCTCCATTCTGAAAGCCTGCGCTAAGGGCGGCCCGGCCTGCACGTGATTTAAAAAGCCTGCATCGGCCTGCATAAGCCTTGGTCTGGTTGATGGATGGAATACGGCAATGGCAGGGCTACGATGATTGAGTTGGATATGGTTTATGTTTCGTACTTTGGAGACTTTCTTAGTAAAGGCAGCAGAGAATCTTTCCAACAAAATATTCTGTTTAGGCTTAGTCCGCCAAGAAAAGCCGCCAGGCCGGCCGGAAAAGCCGCCAGGCCCGGCCCGGCCCTTATTTGAAAGCCGCCGCTAAGGCCGGCCTGGCCGCTTAGGAACACTGGGTAGATCCTGCGAACAATTTTGCAGCCGCTATTGTCATGCCCCGGACATACAAATAACCACCTTCTTCTCTAGGCGCCGCCAACGCGCGCAATGTTGCATGTGTACCTGCATCGTGAGCCTCAGTTCCGTTTGCTGGCTCTTAAGCAGTTGGTGTTTCGTCTGTATCAGGAGAGCGGCTCATATCAGTGCAGAGCGGCTCATATCAATGCAAACGGATATAGATATGGATACGGATATAGATATGGATATAGGAGTGAAGTTTGTATATATATGGGCATTCAGGCCTCGAGAGATTAGTCAATCAACAGGTCTTTCTAGCATCCAAAGTAACACGCGTTGCATAGAACAATGAAACTGCTGTTAGTGTGCGTGACTGCTTTGTACAGCTCTTCCATCATGTATTCTCACACGAGAGCCAAGCTAGCTCTCTACACAATACAATCATCTTCATCTCAAAGTAGCAACGCATGTTACTTTGGATGCTAGAAAGACTTGTTGATTGACTAATCTCTCGAGGCCTGAAGGCCCGTATATATACAGACTTGACTCCCATTTCCATATCCACACCTGTGTCCATATCTACATCCGTTTGCATCTCTGTTTGCACTGATATGAGCCGCTCTCCTGAGGCATATCCTCATACACCAACTGCATATGAACCAGCAAACGGACCTGAGGCTCACGATGCAGGTACACAAGCAACAACGCATGTTACAGATGTACATGATGTTACAGGTCTGATACACGGTCACGGCTGCAGGGGCTGATGCCTCCTGTATATATCTCGAGTCTTTCTCTTTCTCTCTTCTCTGTACCATAGAATACACGCACACGGTTCTCCCCAACTTCCATATCGTAACAACGCAACCTGCTAGAATTGTGAGTGAGAACCCATGACCCGTGGCGGAGGCATCGGGTATTAATTCTATCAACAGCTCCTATGGACTCTCTCGTAACTAGGGACCTCACTTCCCCGTGTCTCCGCGTAGACTGAGAAACCCAAAGGTTTAGTCGCAGTTGCCATGTGCTGACGTTCAGACTCTACATTAGCAATGGTCTCACTATCTGAACGGTGCCATTTTGCAGTCCCATTTACATACGCGTAAGCAATATAAGACGAGTCTAAAAAGTACTCGTACCTTCACGGAGATATCACAACCCTAGTTCAATCTCGAGAGGAACATATGTCCCCAAGGAGTACATGTATGTATACCATACTAACGAGTACGGTAGTGTTAATTACTGCAATGATATCGCGGAAGAGAGAGAGTTTCATAAATACAACAAATGATCCGTTCCCTCTCTAGTCCCTATATCAGGTACACAACCCGATTGCTTCCCATGGTACCAACACGCTAAGGTAGTAGGCAACCGTCTCGCAAGGCCAAACTCAGAAATTTACGAAACGTAGAAGAATTCTAGCTTTCCCGTTTCCTGGTCTCACTGTGGCCATGATTATTTCGGCTACTGACCGTGCCATTCCGTTCCCACCTGAAAACATCTTACCAAGACAGGCCAGAATCACGTCGTACAAAGTAGTGATAAGAACATAAAATCCTAACCTTGTCTCTCATCAAACGTCATGCATTTTTTGGTTGTTTTTCTTCGTCGCATCACAGAGTGAATATAGTAGCAAAAGAATGGAGAAGCGGCGAATTGAACGCCGGACCGCCTCTATGCTAAAGAGGAATCATACCACTAGACCACATCCCCATGTTATTGATATTAGAGTTAAAAAATAAACTAAGATGCACTAGACTATAAACAGTGCGCACAGACCGATCTGGAGCTGTGTTCATGAGTTTGCAGTCGAATAAGTATGATGGCAGAGGGGTGGGCATGAGAAAACACGAGTTGTTTTTCGGAGATTTATGAAGGAGATGGATCGGTTGGAAGTTTGTAACTACAGTCATTGCCATATCAGGTTCGACAACAAAAGTCACATTACGTTGACATAGGCGCGGTGTGAGAGATGCATGCGCAGTCTTGTTGTGACGAACCTGTTGAGACGGTTGATTGTCTAAGTCTAAGTCTAAGATACCACATTGTAAATATATACCCATCTTGTGTCGCTTCAAAGCATTCTCATTTTCTGTGTGGCTGTGCTTTAATTATAAGCTGATTGGTCAGAATTGTTCGGCATGTGGCTTCCGTGGCGTTACTACTCCCAACTAAATAATTATAGTTACCCTACTAACAACGTTTCAGCCACAACACATAGACGTGTGCTAGTCGCCGTAGGATGTGAGGCCGAGTAACCGGAGCGACGAGCAAACGTGCTCCATTCCTTTCTACTTTTTTACTTGAGATTTGTGAACTTCTTTGTTGACCGCTTAAGTGTGCTAACCAAAAACTCCTGAACGCAGCGAGGTTTACATCCTATCGGCGGCAACGCCGTCACCACGCCTTGTAACTATAAAACATTTTCACACTAGCGATCACAGTGAACCCTAACCCAATACCAAGTGATATCGGAAATAAGTCAGTCCAACAAGTCTCATCCTTGATGTGGATTTTTCATCGTCATTATCACGGCTGTTCCTAGCTAGGCTTCCGGAATGACTGAATTATTATTTCCCTGTCGTAAACCTGCTCTCGTTCCCAGATTTTCTCGTCGCACGCAAGCTGCTTGCCGGAGGCTAAAGAAGCGACAGGATTTTGAGCATAGTTGCCACCGTTGGCTACCTTGCTCCTCCTCCAGCGTCGCGCTGATATTTATCCCACGATGAAAAAGAGATAACAATCTTCCGGCAGTGAAAAAAAGAAGCAAGGAACCATCTTCGCACAGTGACGAAAGAAAGAAAGGAAACAATCATGAGCAAAATCTCGCATCCCAGGGACTGACACCTTGCCCCCTGGCACCTACAGCAACACCCCCCTCTCCCTCTTCGCCCTTCGCCGCATCATCACAGCAGCCTTGTCATACTTCTGACAAGCTCATTGATCGTCAGCTTTCCCCATCACTCCAGAGGACTAGCCCCTATAACCGGATCATACACGTGAGGACGGTACTTATAGACACTTGGTGTCTACATGGTGAATGAATTTATATAAGACTCGTGTGTTCTGCTCCTTTCAACATCAAAGCCGAACTCCAGTGAGTATTTATTCCCGGGAGGTACCTGAAGTACCTGCAGGCTTTCTTGCGGGTGCCACCCCTGGCACAGTCAGGCCTGGCACTTGCTCCCAAAGTTGCAGTGCGGCCCAGTGGAAGCCAAAGCCTGGCCGAGCTGGCCGCTTGGGAACCCTGGCGCAGGGCTTTCGATGTCGGCGTCGTTTGATGGAGCGGAACCGAGGCGAATCGGCGGGCTGAAAGCAGTCTCATATTCTTACAACACATCTTTGTTGCGTTAGTAGCCGTATCATCGCATCGTTTGCCAACATTGCAGATATCCGTCCCTTGCAGAGTTCTCAAACATTCCGACTGCCTCTCGCGTGCAGAACCTTGCAGGGGAGGGAGCAATAGGTAATCCATCTCTTCTCCGGCTCTGTAAATCAGCGATTCCGCTCGGGGTTTTGAGGAGGTAGAGTTCTGCTGCCTCCTCTGCGCAGATCCGGGGTTGGTTGCCTTCTGTCCCGCGATCGCAGCGGCCGGTCTCTGTGAGGAACGTATCCATCTTTCATCTGCGGATATCCGCTCGCGTGAGTGACTGCATCCCGCGGAAGGGGTGGAGCAAATAGGCGGAGGGGGAGGAAGAGGTCGTGGTGACTGTGGTGGTCTAGGAGGAGGCTGGTGGCAAAGGAAGGAACGGAGTAGATTAGAATGGTTAGTGACTTGCAACACCGCAACATGCGACGGGGTTTTTGTAAAGCCGCTCAACACCACACAAAATATAAAATCTTTAGTATATATGTAGTGTCTGTAGGCACAGTGCTATCTATTAAAGATATTTTCTAATAAATTGAGTCCCTATGATAGTATAAACCACTTTGTGCGCGGGTTCTTGGTGGAGTTTGTAGGGAACTGTGTAGTATGATGTCATTTTCAGCCCACAGCGAAGGCCGCTCCCTTCCCCTTAGCGGCAAAACACCAGCTAGTCGCGGGCTGGAAACGTCTAACAGAACCTTAATGTTCTATAGATAGACTCGAAGGTTAGTCGCTGGCTGGAATCGAACGGAACTTTAATTATAGTGTAACAAGCGAGATAGGGTAGTCAAAGTTCGGGGTGCTTCCAGAAATATGCACGACTTTTGAGAAAAATCCGAAGAAAGCCGGGAAAGCCGCAAAAGTTCGGGTGCATTCTAAAATTCGTGCGATGATTGAAAGCTGCGGCTCGTTTCGCGATGCAAGTCAACATGATGCCCGACAGAGCGCTACGTCATGAGTCAACGAATCGGAATGCAGGGAATTTCCGGTGTAACCTTAAATCTCAAGGTACCATGCTTCCTCTCCAACGCTGTCGCGCTCTTTGGAATAGGATAGCTTGACGTCAAGTTATTTTTTAACAGCGGCATTGCTCCCAGGACGCTGAAACGAATACAATACGGGAGGCTCTCTGTTCTTTGAGGACGATGCATCGATGATGAGTTTATAATGATCACCCTGTCGTCGTAGCGAAATGCTCCACGTGGGTACTTAGTTGACATGGCGGGGCACTAAGTGCGGGACATTAATCTGCGGCAGGGGTGTCCCCGGACTGCTGCAAAGAAGCCGGAGCTGATGGCTCATGGTTCCTAGCCACACTTTCGGAAGTGATCAGTGGTTAGCAGCCATCGGAAACACCTCCAACCATCGCCATGTTTGTGTCGGGTCGCGTTTGAGCGTCGCGAATCAATACCTCTCTCCACAGATCATGCCTAAAGAAGCACAAGAAAATTACGGAGACCGCGCAGAAAATTAATCAATTGCTAACAGTTACATAAAATCCGCTTCCACACACCAAAAACACCATTCAACCCGTCCCGTACCGCAGCTGTGTCAAAACCCTCACCACCTCTCCATGATTCAACAAGTGTTGATCAGATTTGTAGTGGTTCTGGCCAGGTATAGTCTCACATTCACAAGTTTTGCATTCCGTATTACACCCATGCATCTTGTCATACCCTCTCCTTCTGGCCCCTAGCATTGCTTGTAATCGTTTGATTTTCTTATCAACCAGCATTGACTTGTTCAGAAGGCGGACTAAATGAGACACAAGCTGTGGCTCGGGGAACTGCTCGAGTTCGGGAAACCATTTGTCATTGTAGGCTTGTGTAGTGGGGTCGGAATATTCGATCCTTGCGGGGCGAAGTGGAGGCGAAGTAATCTCTGCTTCGGTATACCCCTGTATCGGATCGTATGTCGTGGCGGGGGTTTCTGTAGCGGGGTCTAAATATTCGGACGGTCGCTCAGCATGAGTAGTGGCCGTTGGAAGAGACGGTTTTGTTTTCTTTTGCTTTGTTTTCTTTTGTTTGGTCTGAATGCTGGAAATAGGTTAGTAGCGATTCATAACTAGTGTTTCTCAACATACCCGTCGAGGTGAATCATCCGATCGCAATCCCGCCATTGGTTCCGTGCGAATGTTTGTAGACCTAGACATGAAGTGCGTGCTCGCGATGTGGTTGTTGAGGTCACCTTGGTTGGTGAACGCCATTCCGCAGATCTTGCAGGATTTTCCGGAGGCGTAGTTTTGGCTATGAGGAAACGGATTCTGGTCTGCCATTGTGTTGGGTGGAGTCGAATGTAAGGAGGAGTAAGTTTGGGGTTGGGACTGACGCTTCCGATATAGCGGGGTCGTGGTTTGAGGCGATCATGTACCTCCTCATGCAGCCTATCATGCATGACTTGTCACGGTGTGATCTCCATATCGCTTGGGTTTTTGCATGGCTCGCCGGCCACAGTTGAGGAGCTAGCCTTCATTGTTCCCTGGATCATTGAAGCAACAACGCACCTGCGTTGCAAAGGTATATGAATATTTAACGTCACGTGCTATGTTACAGTTTCATGATCGTGGGGGAAGAGTGCATTCGCATTTCAAGACAACAAGGTTCAAAGGTAACAGCCATAATTCCATCCCTCGCTATTTCCCTGAAACTCAATCCATGAGTGATTTAGTATCAATATAGAAGCTATATACTATGGTTTCAAATAATCATGCTTATCAATCGGGAGAGGTGATATCTTTCGAGTGACATTATACTGGAATGAAGAAGCACCCAACGGTCGTTCCGGTTGGATATGCAACGCTGCAAATGATATTTGAGAGGATCTAAATCATTCTCATGCCATTTTCGGAGGTCTCCCGGACTAGATTTTAACCCTCCATTGTGGCTTGAGTTTTTTGTGATATTCTTTTACAATGTTCAAGGGACTAGCAAACTACATAGATCAGGTTTTATATAAGGATGAATATGCAATTGCTCACAGATCTGCCGCAACATATTCACTGTTGAGAGCTAAAGAGAAAGAACGAAGAAACTCAATTGTCTGTCGATACAAGAGAAGGGACAACAATAGACTTATATACGAAAGAGAGAGAAGGAAAACTCCATGCCGACTGCCAAAGCCGGACCCCGAAGCCGAGTCCCAGTGCCGAGCCCTCATCTTCGGCATGGGGGCACCCGAGGCCGGTGGGGGCAGCAAGCCACCGGCCTCATCCCCAAGTCCACCAGCACCGAAGGCTAAGGAACCCACTGAGCCAAACTCCTAGTCAACATTCACCTTCCGCTTAAACCGGGGTATTATACCGAAAACTGGCAAGTGTAGGAACTTAAGACTTGAATCTGCACAATATCTGCGTTAACAGAAACCGTGAGTAGGACAGATTCCCTACTGGTGACTTGATCGGGACAAAAATGCGGTAACGATATTTTCAAACCTAAAACTGGTATCGTGCCCGACAACATAAAAGAGACATGTGTCATGCCACTATTTCAATTTATCTCACAATAAGGGCATACAATCAAACCTTCGGTTCACGAACTTCATCATCACGTTCCCACACCATCACGTGAATCTTGTAAACTGTGGGCTCCCACGATCTGGCTGCAAATGTGCAGAATCCTTTTGATAACACACCAGTTCCACAGCGCGCCATTGCGGCACTCCGGACAACCGTCTGGTAATGGCGATAAGTATGTAGCGTATAGTATGTAATTGAATGGAGCTAGTACGCACACCATTGCCGGAAATCCTACTACTCACCAGACTTTCTCTGCTACCGTCAGTTCCTACTGGCCTTGCCTCCCACCACCGGGAAAGACCAGCGTTCTTTGGTACTACGCTACCGAAGCTGTTGTTAAATGGCGAGAAGTACTGGTCTAGTGACTACGATAAGTGTTCCCTTGGGCTAGTTTTTTTCTAGTCTAATATTGGTAGGTCTAACAAGGGTGTTAACAGGAATTTGCAGTCGGGCTTCGAGAATTTGCACAAATGGTCCGGGCTGCTGGGGAGGATTGTGATGTGGTAGTCAATCAACTGTGCACTCGCGGCTAGACTTCAAATTTGCTATCGGAATACTTTTGGCCGCAGTCAATTTCTCGCTTGGCATTTGCTCGCTCCTGAGGCGGCTTGCCCAAAATCTATCCAATTCGAACTAAGGCGAGCCGCATAGTCACAATAGCGGTCTGGCCCATTAAGGAGACTTTACATTCACAGGTATTAACATTTCGGTAGTCGGGAGCGAGGGATACGGTAAGTTCCGAATGCAAACCGGGATCAGATTGGCTTCTCACGTCGGTATAAACTTACGCTTTTCCCGGGGATAGTGTCAATTTTGTTCTGGAATGTACCGTCGGTAGCGTTTAGGATAAGACGAGATGAACCTGCGTAGATTGGAAAGGTGGCGAAAGCTAACTCAAGGCGAGATGTTGAGTTTCGGCCGCAGTGATAGAGTCACAAATATCTATTCCAGCGGAGGACATGGCAGTTGTAGGGCGAATAACTCGAATATAAGTGCTGAGCGGTATGGGAAGTGTACAAAGAAGGGATTACCGCAGGTTTCCAGCCGAATGTTTCGAACACTGATCGAGAACTCAAGGTTTAAACCTGTTCCCGGTATTTCTCTCACCTCCGAAATCTAGCCTAGAACTTATAGTGATTAAGCACGGTGGGAGGATCTAGCCTAGGATCTTAGTATTTACAGCATGACTTAAACACCGTAGTTTTCAACCCTACATTCTAGTATTTCTTGCACCATTTTGGGCCTTCAAAGCTCAGGAACCTTTGCTTGTTCAGTTCTGAAGCATCCCCATTCTGGTCCAACTTGGGCGGTTCTATGTTCGTTTCCGAATCTTGCTAAAAATATCATCTATCAGTCGTTACTGACAACGAGACGGATATTGCATATATAAACCTGACCGAGTTCATCTTCAGCTGCGCTGATAGTAAAGGATCTGGTAGAGTAAACAGCACCCAACTCTCTTATATATATCTCGAGTCTTTCTCCTTCTCTCTTTTATGTACTAGTGTATCCACACAATTCTCACCATATCATAACAGATTAGTATTATGCAATACCGAAACTACGTTCCGGGGTCTGTACCAGTAATCTGAAGTATGAGCAGTGAGTAAGGTTATCCAGTCAGTGTTCCTAAGCGGCCCAGCCGCAAAATCCAAGGCCTGGCTTAGCGCAGGTCCAGCCCAGCATCAATTTGAAAAACCTGCACCGCAAGGCCTAGCGGCCAGCCGTGATTTTGGAGGCCTAGCTTGGCGGCGGCCAGGCCCGGCTTCATGCAGGCCGGCCGGGCCGGGCCACTTGGAACACTGTATCCAGTTGGCGGCGCCTGGAACAGAGAGTGCAAACGGTGGAGAATTGTGAAAAACAGTACTTGCCCTTAACTCAGGCATTTGTCACCTAACTCCTCCCATAAGCGCTGCTGTCTGAAGTTGATTCACATTTTTGTGAAATTTAGGTGCATCAATGTCTCCAAGCCCTCACGGCTTTTGACTTTGCTTTATCTCACATCCCGATTTGGCCGGATGAACCATTGTTGGGTGCCACTTCGGGCATGCGTGGTCATGCTTATCCTATAAAGGTAGTCATTATCAAAGTTATCGTTCTTGCCAGCCTGCTCATTGGGGACCAGGCATGCAGTTCCAGGATTTATGTCGTGCATTGCCGCCCCCAGATTGTTTTACCCCCTACACGCTCAGGAACAGCTCATTTGCTGCAGTTGTTTTTTTTGGGGGTAGTGATCAGTGGGTGGAATGCTCTCATTGGTTTTCGGTGGCTCCGAGTGGTAGTTGGTAGCCCGGGCGATAGTATTGTTGATATCACTGCAGCTCGGTATGGTAGGATCTTCACTGCGGCAAACTGCGCCATTCGCGAGCGTGTAGGGGATAAGGCTCCTCACTCCGCTGCATTCACAGGAGACAGCGCTCACTTATCAAATTTTCAATTGAACTCCCTGGGTGTGACTAGGAAGTGATTGGGCCACAAGTGACGTGCAAGATATATATAATTCTAAAAGAGACAAACTCCAAGCGAAATTCCAGGAATTTGTTTGACGGCTTGGTCGCTTACAATTATTTCACTCATTACGTGGCCCTTCTTCTAGGCGATGTTCCAGTTATCTATAGAGTACGTTACGGTTCAGAAGCGCTCGCTCTTGGGGGCACAATCATTAACTAGTAGTTACAGTTGCGTTCGGTTACACAACACTAATTCTCGTATCTGTACGACGAGACGAGGCGGGACTTCCGATGTGGTTCTTTATTCACACTATCCTCGAAAGGAAAAGAATACCAAGCGTCTAGGGGATAGTTAAACTCGTGAATCAGCCCTTAATTTCGCACGGTCAGGGAGGCTTAGCGGATAGCCCTTCAGAGTTATCAGGCATGTAAATACGACGTAAGGCTCCACTCTGTGTGCGACATGAACCTAGGTTTACTTCTCAGCCAATCGAGTCTTTACCGTGCGGCGGTATTTTACTCACACTATACCCGAATGAAAAGGGATACGAATTGAAGGAGGCAATAGGCATAGCTCCCACTGTGACACGCCCCAAACCCTAACCCAGCCTTCTTGAGTACTTAAGGACTCTTTGTGTCCTGTTCCTACATTCCTATCCCTCTCTTGCCTTCTTTCGGTCAGTCATCGCTTCAGTCTGTTATTATATTCTGAACTTCCCTCGCTCTGTATCTCATTATATTCCGAATTTCACTTGCTCTGTCTACTCAGAATGCTCACCTTTACTATCAAGGTTTTGGCCGTTTTGGCTATCTTGGGTGGAAGCGGAGCAATGGCAGCCGAGAACCAGCAAATTAAAGCAAGGAGCCTTGTCGAGCGCCAGTCGGACCAGTCCTTCGTACCAGACACCAACCCTATAACAGGCACTTGCGCCGAAAATGGCCTTCAGGACTGCATTAAGGACGTGCTGTGCTTCGATCCGAGCCAAGGAGAAACGTGCTGTCACTCCAAATGTCAGTACAAGGACTCTATCTTCCCTCACTCATTGTCATTTAACCCCATATGCTTGTCTGGTCACGTCTTGTAATGCTCAACTGACTTGATTCTCTAGGGGGTTGTCCTTCCGGGTCGTTCTGTCTTATAGATGGGAAATGTTGCCCAGACGTACTTACACGTTACCTTCACCTCTGGACGCGAAGCTGATAGTAAATAGGGCTTAGATCCCCAGAAATGCGCGGCAGAAAATGGTGTCACTCTCCCGGCGGATTTTACGACTGAAACGGCCAGCAGTCCTCTACCGGCTCCCACCGATGTTACCACGGTTGATAGTATTACTCCAAAGCCGAAAACCACCAGCCCTCCAAAGAAATTCACCGGTACCACGGTTGCTAGTGTTACTTCAACGCCGACAATCAGCAGCCCTCCAGCAGTATACACCAAAATTTCTACGTATGCTAATGTTAGCTCATCGCCGACAATCAGCAGCCCTTCAGCTGTGTTCACCGGCGGTGCCAACGGTCAAGCAATGTGCGGCCTTGTCGCTGCAGCAGTAGTTGCGTTGGGTCTGGTTGGTAATATCGTATAGACAAGGTATATGTGGGAGTGTCTGGATCGGAGGAGCGGACAAGATGGTCTCTTTGTGGTGTGTCATGGATATTTATGTGTATGGTAGTTGAAGATTAATGGACGTTATGTAATCTCGTTACTAAATAATAGTGATAATTGGCCATATGCCTGTTCGGTCGTATTGGTAAGTGATCTTCCAAATATTTACGTCAAGCTGGCATACCCATCTGCAATCGTGTCGATGGTGGAGTGAAGTGGCCATTGGTAGTGTTTTATCCTAAGGATGGGCTGGAACTTCAGAGCTCTCTGGAAGAAGGGATTAGGTAAAGATGCGAAAAGTCGGTTTCTCGATGCGTCTTAACCGTAGTCTTACAACTATCTATCCGAAACAAAACTCGGGGCCCTTTTCGGCCAAAATACCCCGTGACATATGGCAGCATTTTCCACCAAACTAACCTGTGGTAGGACTTTGTACTTGTCCGCAGATAAAGTCGGAATTGCCTAGCTATTTCACTTAAGACTAGATTTTTATTCGCACGATCGTGAGACGGGGTAAAAGGTCGTGAGACGGGGCTGTGCTATTTTGAAGACATGATCGTGGCACAAGATAAGATCCGAAATTTTCACCTTATCCGCAGGTAGTCCGTACCCATGACCCCGTGATGTAGATTACGCGCGAAAACCACGAGGCTGTACTCTGTCTCATGATACCCCTGTCCCACGACCTCGTATTCAGTGCAACTATCTCGTCTGAAGATGCGACTCCTTCCCACAAATGTATAAAGTCATGATGTGGGTCTTGGGAGCAATTTCCGGACCCCTTTTTCTCGAGCCTTGTGCAAATTTTCACTGATCATCAACTACATTGTCCGTATCAATTCTTTGACCCAAAAAAATGAAACTTGCACACTGACCTATCCCAGCAGCAAAAACAATCGTGTGCGCCACACAGTACTATCTTCAAAACGTTACATTGTATTTCAAGCAACAAAGCAGTCAATAATGTAAATAAATCTATTTAAAATTATATTAACAGATATAACATTTCAAACACAAAGCACATCTCTTGAATGCTACATTACCAATCCGAAAACAACTTTGATCTTTGGAGATCTCCGATATACAATATTTAAGTTCTGACACATCATAAACATCCACGTATAGAGTTGCCGGGATTAAGATGCAGCTTGGTGCAGGGGTTAGCATGTGGCAAGCACATGGCAGATTATTTGGTACCACAGTACACAAACGGTTTATGACCGCAAGCTACTGAAGGGATAGTTAAATAGTTATCTCTAAATCTTTGACTGGAGTAAATACTGCCCCCGATGGGTAGGAATCAAACAGTATGGTTCAGGTTCTTTGGGACCTGAATTGGAACCGTGTGCACCGGTATTTAAAGTGACGTACTAAGACCAGACCCTTCCGGTATCGATTCGGTTGTTAAGACAAAAGAGCCGGGCTAGATGCACAGGTTATCATGGCATGCTGAAACGTTTTCTCGTGGGGGCAAGTACTTTGCCTGGCAGTTTTTTTGTTTCTTTTATTCATTCTGCATGCACTCTGACTAGAGTATGGCAGTACCTACTTCCCCCCCACCTCCGGATAGCCGGTTAGGTGGAGGAGCTCCCCTCCTTCTACCCTTCTGTTCTTCTCTCCTCCTCCTCCCCCTTTGCCTGGCGGTTCGTAGTTATCAGAATATCGAAACGCCGCCATAACGCCCAAATAGAGCTCTTGGCCAGCATCATTTTATTCCATACAAGTTCTCAAAACCTATGGCAATTACAAAAGTTTCCTGGAGGGTACCGTCACCGTTCATGGAAGAGGTTACCAAAACCAAGACCGGTCATCAAAAGAAAAGTGTGCGCTCAGGTGCATCTGCAGTATTCTAAGGTGCGTGCTGCATCTGGTGCATCAGTAATGTTGATAGCAAGGGGTACCCGGTCGCAAGGCGTTCATGCGGTTCTGATCACAACTCATCATGCTGCTATAACTGTACTAAACATTATACCGTTATAACCCACTTAGTCTCGGAGCGTGCGGTACCATACGTTCCGAGACTATAACTGTACACCTCCCAACCCGGTTAACGTATTGTATTACTGTAAGTGGTACATGGCCTGCCCAAATTAGAGCCATTTTAAATCATGGCGTATGGCATGATCTATGCACATTTTTAATTTCCGTCAAACTACCATAAAGGGCAATAATTAATAAGCTAACTAAACTTGCCGATGTACCCCTTAAATGTGTTATTATGGTAGTTTATATAGTGTATATAAAATCTATCTGAAGTGTATCGACGATTCTTCAAGCTGTTTACACTCTTTTCCTCTCTGAATGTTTATGTCTTTAGCCATAAAGTTTAAGTTATTCCATGCTGTAATATCAATATGACAACTGATGATCTACTATTTATTCTCTGACTTCCCGTTTGTAAGGGAACAAATGCTAAACGGGTAGTTGATGGCAGTTAGGAGCATGGGTCCGACCGGCCTGAGGCGGCTATAGTCTTTCAGGGCCCGACGTCGCCGTCCCGTCCTGCGCATGATTTCGGTAGACTTTTCTGTCCTGTTACCCTTACAAGTACCTATAGGGGACTGGCGACTACCGTAAGTAGGTATCCGGTGGTCCCAGTTATGTTCCCGGTTATGGTCCCGGTTGTAGTGTTGGTTGTACTTAAATTTAGCCATGATGATTGCCGTGATGGCAGGCTAGCAGTGATGGCTAGTAGAGAGCCTGGATACGAAATATAACACTCAATAACATGGCGTCTACCGTCTCCCAAAGTTTACTTCTGTATGCCAAGACGTCATAAAGACTATGAGGCACTATGAGTATATAGTCCAAAACAATTTGCCCTGGTCTTAAACAGTCTAGAATCCTCTGCCTCGAAAATCATAGCCCGGACAGGTCTGACTATTGGGATGCCTGACCAAAATTACGAACTCAAGTGTGTCTAGGATAACGTCGACTTCATTCGCGATTATCGGCCCGACAATATTTAGATGAGATAAGATTGTTGTTAGTTGGTTTTCGTGGACGTTGAAGACGGTGACAGTAAACTAAAGGCCAGAAGCTTCGTATATCAATTGCAGTGATGGGATCGCAAATATGGATTGCACCGAAGGACAAGATAAAAGGCGAGTAACTCGACTCTATACACGAGTATAAGAGTTAAATGAATATGGAAAGTATAAAAAAGTGTTAGCTGCAAGTTTCTAACTTGGTGTTTATAGCGGTTGAGCACTGAGGGGTTTGTTCCTGCTTTCTGGTGTTTATAGTACGTATTAAGCACCGTAGATTTCGAACCCGCGAGAAATGAACAGTGTGGTGGAGAGCTACCTGTAGACGGCGTGACGATAAACACATGACTCCATTGCTGATAAGCATTTACCCTAGCCGCATCACTGAAAGAACCCGCCGAAGCGCAAAGCAAGGACATCACATTTACCCACCCTCTATTTCCCTTCTGCTTACCTCTTACCATCGACCATACTAGCAACATACATGGGTCTTAAATCACAAGATAGGACTCCTACTTAGGTAACAAGTGACGGCAGCGGCTGGAAGCCTGGGATGTTGGTATTTACAACATGATTTGAACACCGTATGTTTCGAACTTTACACTTCTGTATTTATTTCACTATGCGGGCCTCTCTACGTTAACAGGCTTTTACAGGTCTGAAGCGTCCACATTTAGTACGATTTGGCTAGTTCTGTGTTTGTTTTCATGTCATATCAAAACATCATCAATCACTCGGCACTAATGTATGGCAAGATGCTGGCTCAAACCTGGGAAGTCATTTTTTACAGTGACATCTACGTTGCGGGGTTCCCAATAGTCCGGGAGCCCGCTAGGTTTTCGCACTTAGAATCCTAGTCCAGGGCGGGGAGTGAGCATACACACCAGGGCCCAGATAATGGATCTATCGGGCTCTAGAGGAGGTTGCTGCTGTGTTGCGGCGAATTTTGCCTCCCAAAATGATATCATTAATCAAGTATACAATGCATCAAGACAGTTAGTAGCCGCTCTACACCATCACTGACCTCCGAAATCTCTTGTTGATCTCTACCACGCGACGGATGGGGTGTGCCAATCACGAAACAGTCACTCGCATCATGATCCCATCACTCTGTTGCATATATGGTTTATCTCCCTGGCGTATGGCTTCAGTTGTATGATGCATAATCTCTCTAAGATGATGGTCATTCCAGACTCAGCTGGAGATGCCAGACTCAGCTGGAGATGCCAGCTGAGT